>ENA-OQET01001279-OQET01001279.1-human-gut-metagenome-genome-assembly--contig:-NODE-1279-length-11396-cov-2.618245_pt1 | contig 11396 bp, 14 predicted proteins | sample MGYA00242800_ERZ504645 | MGnify/ENA primary metagenome ERZ504645 (study PRJEB26092, sample SAMD00036308) | human gut metagenome | host: Homo sapiens | study: EMG produced TPA metagenomics assembly of... | reverse complement strand
ACCTTTCCATTTCGGAGAACCATGAAATGGTGCATGTCTGTATAGTGTGAAGTGTCCAGATCCCGCAGCAAGTCGGCCAGCATGTCAGAGGAAATACCCTGGCTCTCCGGCGTGGCGCGGGGAAATGTCTGCTCGTATGGTTTGTCAAATGGAAATTTAGGCTTTTGCGGGAAGAAATCTACCCGGCTGGCTCCGTCCGTTTTTCCCAGAATAATGTTTGTAATCAGTTCTGCAACTGCAATCTGTTCTTTTGCCATAAGGGTGCTCCTTTCTTTGGGAAAGCGGTAAAAGTTGTTGTTAGGGTTATTGTAGCAGTGGGGACAAGTGTGTCAATAAGGGGTGAAATGGGGAAAATTTATAAAAAATGGTTCTATGGGTTGTATTGGCAGACATAAATATTACTAGTACATCGAAAAATTAAGTATCTGCTATATTGACGCAGCAGATGAAAAATCAGACAAGTCAATATGGCAGTTACTTAATATTTGATGTACTAGAACCTGCACAATCATGAAAAGTGCGCAGTTCGCAGAGGAGATTTTTTCAAACATATTCTGGCGGCTGTTTGCTGTGAGCTGTCCGTGCAGTCTGCCGGAGGCAGAAAAAGTGCCCGAAATGGTACAAAGTTAATTGCATTAGGAGACAGCAGCGGTGATAAGCTTTTGGATTTTGGACAGGCATGACAAGAAGGAGGGCCTTTATGAGATTATTGAAAAAATATTTCAATCGGGAAAATAAATTCAGTTTGAAAGAACGTTTCAATATGGTGATGACCGTGGTGACTTGTTTTTTCATGGGAGTGATGAGTGAAAATGGACGGGGTATGCAGGGAATAAAGGGACTGATTGATGGAATCGGCGGACTGGCTGTAAGGATGAATGGATGGCTGAGTGTGGTGACTGGCTGGGAGCTGGGCGCGCATGAAGCTTATGAGATATATGAAAAAGGTATAGTGGGAAGATTTTTCCAGGGAAAGATGCTGGAAGGAATAGATGTGGTGAAGCGTGGACAAGGCTTTAGTGGAAAGGGCTGGGCTGCGAAGAAGAAGGGGAAATCGGATACGGGATGTTTCACATGAGAAAGGACTGCCTTGCATGGAACGATGGGGGTGCAGAGGCAGTCCGTAGGGGCATAATCGGTTGATTTAATGTAACTATGAAACCTATATTGTCAGGTGGATATGTGATGGTTGGCTCTGTATATAAATACAGTGAAGCATGGTTGGAATGGCTTAAAATCTGAACCGGCAATATTTGAAAAATTAATTGGTAACTGTGAACTATGTTCACGAAAACATCTCGCGGTATAGTATCTGTGGTATAGTTACATTAATTGTTAAAATGAACTGTAATCGGACAGATTTCGCTGTTGGTGCCGACTCTCATGTTCGGACCCCAGATCCCGGCCCCGGAAGTGACAATGTTGTGCATAGTTCCTTTTCGAAGGTAGCCACAGGAATTTTCCCAGAATAGATGGATAATCAGGTTTCCGGGGAAAATCTGGCCGTCATGGGTGTGACCACAAAGGTCAAGGTCAACACCGGCAGCAGCTGTCTCGTCTAATTCTTTTGGCTGATGGTCAATAAAAATAATTGGTTTGTTCTGATCCAGCGATTCGGTAAGCTGGGATGGAGTGGCTCTGGAGCCTTCTACTTTTTCACAGCGGGAGGCATCCCGGCGGCCGACAATATAAAATTTGTTGTCGATCAGAACAGCTTCATCGTCTAGCAGGTGGATTCCTGCGTCTGTAAGAAATTCTTCCATTCTGGGATCATTGTAGTTATCTTCTGTTCCGTTGAAGGTGAAACCTGCCAGAATTGGTTCGTTCAGGTCGTGATTGCCCCAGCAGGCATAAACTCCATATTTGGACTTAATTCCTTTTAAAATTTCTTTTAATTCATCTGGCTTGGAAATGGCGTCATATTCATTATCAAAAATATCACCTGCGATACAGACCACATCTGGATTTTCAGCATTGATCTTTTTCACAATTCGTTTTGCCTGGGCGGTTCCCATGCTGTAGCCGAAATGGGTATCAGCGAGAAGGACTATTTTCAGGAAATCCATGCCGTCAACTGTTTTTTCAACGTTTATCTCATAAGGTGTAGTTTTCACATGGGTTACATGAAGGATTCCGTAAACACTGAGGCTGATGATCAGTATGGTGCAGATCAGGCCTGTGATGACGAAAGTGCTGCGGTGCCCGATAAACGGGGCATGGAATATGTATTTCAGTATCAGACGGCCAAAATCAACGACAGCGATTACCAGCAGAATATAGATAAAAGTTCCGAGAAAATAGTTACCTGTATGCTTGAGAATACGGTGCAGGTTGGCCGGCTTTTTGATGAGAAAGCCGGTGAGCAGGGCTGTTGCTAATATTATGTAAACTCCTATAAAGGAAGCGCGAAATGCCATTGTCTGAAAAAGTCTGTGACAGGCGCCCATCCATCGTATCATCCAACGGACAACGTATGCATTGATCAGGATGTATAGGGGTGCGAGAAAAGTGCGGCCATGAAAAACCTCCGTTATATTTACTTTGAAAATTAGCAGTTACACGCTTTGTTACCGTGTCTGCGCAACAATGGGTACAGTATACTACGGTTAATAAGTTTTTGCAATTGTGCATATAATAAGGAGAAATGAGAGAGTCAGGAGAACTGTTGCTTATGCGGCAAAGCGAGAAAGATTCCTGAAACCTGGAACATCAGGTATGTCAATTATTTTTAAGCAATGGCAAAGGGCAGGAAATATATGAGAAAATGGTTTCGGAGCTTTTATTCTTCAGGGCTGTTTATTCCATTCATTTTATTACTACCGTATATGTGTACAATTGCCTTGAATGGGGCTGATAAAGCACTTTTACTGCATTCTCCGGGGGTGGAGGATATGGTTCCGCTGATGTTGATGGTACAGATGAAAGGGGATTATGCGGAGGAAGCGGTGAAAGCTCAGGCGGTGATTGCAAGGTCGGAGGTGTACAGGCGGCTGGAGGAGGGGGAAAGTGAAGGAGAAATTCTGGATGAAGTAAGTGAAAGTATCGCAGGGAAAAAACAGGGAAAGAAGAGTTGAGCAAATGACAGCTGCGACAGAAGATGAAGAGGTGTTATCTTTCCGAATAGCAGAATTAAATAGTGGCAGGAGTTTTGTTGTTGGGTATGGAGGTGTCTGGAAATTACTGAGTGCGGTGGATAAGCTGCAGCAGTATGGAGCAGCGGCAGAGGCAACAGTCGGGCAGGTTCTTACATATAATGGAAAGCTGAAATTAGTTCCCTATCATGAGATCAGCAGCGGTAAAACCAGGGATGGGAAAGAGGTTTTTCACAGTGCAGATTATGGCTATCTGAAATCAGTGGAAAGTAGTCAGGACAGGGAGGCACCAGATTATGTAAACAGTACATATGTGCCTGCCAGTCAGCTTCCTGCGAAGCTGGTGGTCAAAAAGCGAGATAGTGCCGGTTATGTGACTGCGCTGACAGCTGATGGAAACTGGCTTGAGGGTGAGACTTTTCGCCAGGGCATGCATCTGGCTTCCGCAGATTTTTCAGTGCAGAAAGTAGGAAAAATGGTGCGCTTTTTATGCAAAGGAAAAGGACATGGAATTGGATTTTCCCAGTATGGGGGGAATGAGATGGCGAAGAAAGGGAGTAGCTGGGAGGAGATATTGGAGACATATTTTCCGGAGATGGAGGTTGAGGCAGTGATGGAGATGGAGAGGTGAAAAATGTTGCTGAAAATCGAAAAATTACTTTTATTATAAAAGTTTTATAAAACCCCTTGAATTTTTCAAAAAAAGTGTTATAGTATAACACATACTTGATGACATAGTAATTAAAACTACATGATAAAGTTTGCAAAAACATTGCAGCTCAGGGATCAAACTGATTGCTTGCAAAGTTGCTTTGGAAAAGTTCTAGGAGGTGCTATCATGAAATTTAAATTAAAAGATCCGGGAAGTGCGATTACACATGGGATTGCTTTTCTTCTGGCAGCAGTGGGAGCAGCGCCTTTATTGATTCGCTCGTCAGAGTGGAGCGATCATATTCATATTGTGGCACTGGGAGTGTTTATTCTTACGATGATGCTGCTTTATGCGGCAAGTACTCTTTATCATTCCGTTGATTCTACGGCGAAGGTGAACCGCAGACTGAAGAAGCTGGATCATATGATGATCTTTGTAATGATCGCTGGAAGCTATACGCCGGTGTGCCTGATTGTTCTTCATAACAAGATTGGATATATACTTTGCGCACTTGTGTGGGCGACAGCAATTCTGGGAATTGTATTTAAGGCATTCTGGGTGACTTGTCCGAAATGGATTTCTTCTGTGCTGTATATTGGAATGGGCTGGTTGTGTGTGCTTGCGTTCATGCCAATTATTCATGCATTGCCTAAGGCTGGATTTGGCTGGCTGCTGGCGGGGGGAATTATTTATACGATTGGCGGTGTGATCTATGCACTGAAGCTTCCCATCTTTAATGCGAAACATAAGAATTTTGGGTCACATGAGATTTTCCACGTATTTATTATGCTGGGAAGCGCGTGTCATTTTATTGTGATGTATTGTTTTGTGGCGAATATGCCGATTTGATGATATGGTAAGGTAAATATTTTAGACAAGTTTTTTAATAACTTTAATATTTAGAGGGAACTGTGACCTCCTTTAAAATTCCATCAGGGCTAATTTTTTCGCCCGGGTTAATTGTTTGATTGCATATTCCCGGCTCATGGCTTCTTCTTTGGTGGCGTAGCCTTCGTAGTAGACAAGAGTTACCGGACGTTTGGTTTTGGTGTATTTGGCTCCGTTTTTGCCGCTGTTGTGGGCTTTCAGGCGCTTTTCCAGACAGTTTGTCCATCCGGTGTAAAGAGTACCGTCGGCACACTGGACGATGTAGGTGTAATTCATGGGGCTCCTTTTTGGGTTGTAAGGTGAAAGTTCTTAATGTTTTACTATGAAAGTCACGGACGGCAGCCAAGAATGAGCCATGCTTGCATGAGCGAATTATTGGATATCGGACGGGCTAGAGCGTATGAGTAAGTAGGGTGATAGCCCGGATTACGAATGCGGTCGGCAGCTGTGGGAGCGCCATAGGCGCGGAACAGCTGACTTTCATATATGGTGATGTCGCCAACAGGCGACATGTCCGTTTAGGAATTAAATAAATATTTATGTAAAGGAGTATCGTCATGCTGTTAACTGGCTGACAATGCTCCTTATTTTTATAAAAAGCAATCGGTAAGCTGGTATATTATTTGCAGTCCAAAAGAATACTATAGCGTGTCAGAATGGCTACCATGGCGGGCTCCGGGCTCTTAGCTGCCTGGAAGGACTGGAAAAAGCAGGTAGGATTTAGGTACCGACTGCGGATTTTCCCACCTGCTTTATTATACGTTGTTTTTTTACTTTTGTGAATGTTGATATTTCATGGACTGAATTTTTTTTACGGCAGATACGTGATCGGGTCGATTGGTTCTCCGTCTTTTTTCATGGCGAAGTACAGGTTACTGCCTTCTTCGCTGTAATAAATGGTAGGAGCTGCGACATAGCCTATGATGGAACCTTTGGTGACGGTATCGCCTTCAGCAACGTCCAGATCAGTAAGCTGACCATAGATTGCCTGGTAGCCGTTTCCAAGCTCCATGGTGACGGTAGTGCCAGTTTGGGCATTATTTTCAATCGAATATACGGTTCCGTTTACTGCGGAAACTACAGGGGCACCTTCCACTGCTTGTACGGAAATCGCAGGGCTCAGTTTATACTGATCCAGAGTTGGGAAGTAAACACTCTGATCCATGCTGTAATCAATGAGAACATGTCCGTTTACCGGCCACTCCATTAATGTATCTTCCGAGAAGTTGATTTCCGGTCCTTTGTGCAGGGAGATCTGGGCGTTTACGCTGGTACTTTCTCCAATGTCAGAGGAGCTGGAAATATCAGCGGTATCGTTAATGTCAGCAGAATTGGTTAAGTCCACGGTATTGTCAAGGCTTGCCATGTCTGTTGCGGATGAATTATCTGATTCGTTTATCAAAGACTCACTGTCTAGGATTCCGGTATCGGAAATTCCGTCCAAATCTGCTTCTACCATGTTAGTACCTGCTTCTGCAAGGGACGAATCATCAGTTGAGTTGGCTCCATCTGCTTTGGCAGTGTCATTTTCCTTGGTGCTTTCCAATGGAAGCACTTCCTGAATATGTTCTGGTTTGTTTGCAACCTGGTAAGCGGTCACTCCGAGAACTGCCATAACTGCAAGGAGAGCGCCGTTGAAAATAAATTTTGCTGTTCTGTTTTTCCTCATATTCTTTTCACCTCTACATACATTCTGTTCACAGCTGTTGTACCTGTCTGTATTTATAGGGTGTCCAGAAAAATTGGAGGTTATTCATTAATTCATGAAAATGAGAAAATTTAAATTGGTGGCACTTATATAAGCGGCATGGTATAATAGGGGAAAACATGTGCGGTGCTGTGAAAAATAAATGATGTCGGCAGCTGTGGGAGCGCCATAGGCGCGGAACAGCTGACTTTCATATATGGTGATGTCGCCGACAGGCGACATGTCCGTTAAAAAATAATTTACAGGGGGTAACTTGTGGTGAAGATTACAGAGGAGCTTTTGCAGAAAGCTGATCAGATTCCGAATTTCTCAGATGGAGTTATTATGCCGGATGGGGATTACAGATTGATTGAGGAGAAGGGCCATCTTCAGACCATGATGGCGCTTTTGCCATATCCGGAGAAGGAGATTTGGAAGATGATCCCGGAGAATGATTCGGCACTGTTCTGGATGATCGAGAAGACAGGATGTGTGCTTACAGATTATAATTCAACTGTGGGTATGGTGATGACGCGGTCGCAGAAGGAGGTTTTTGATGCACTGGTTGCCCGTGGGATTATTTCGCCGGAGTATTTTGATATTACCAGGCAGAGGCAGAAGATGCGGGATCAGGGCAAGCAGGGTAGCACTGTATCTGAAGAGAAAACAGAACAGGATTGTTGAGGTATATAAATTCGAAAACTGCTGTACCATTTAATGGACTTTGAAGAGGGGTTAAATGGATACAGCAGTTTTTTAGTTTCTGTTCACTGGCAGATTGCGGGAATAATTTTTCAAACAGGTTCTATCGAGACGTTGACTGCAGCGATAACAAAATTATTGTTCCATCTGCCGTCCAAGAAACCCGGCAGCGGTCTGCGCCAGAAGCTTTTCGCTGGCGCCGGGAATGTCTTTGTCGGTTTTTCCCATGAGGATGACACTGCCGATAGCATCTCCGGCGGCTATGATGGGCTGGATAACCTGGGATGTGGATGGAGCTGGCTGTTCATCCACCACAGGGACTTTGCCACGGTCTTTGGCACTAAGACATTTGGCTTCTCTGTCATTGATAACAGCTTCCAGCTGGCTGCTGATCAATTTTCCAATGAATTCCTTACTTCCCGGACCGGCAGCAGCTACTACCTGGTCGTGGTCGGTGATGCAGGAAAGCATGCCGGTGGAATGGGAGAGGGACTCGGCGTATTCTTTTGCAAAAAGGCTAAGCTCTCCGATTGGGGAGTATTTTTTCAGAATGATTTCACCTTCACGGTCGGTGAAAATTTCAAGTGGGGTACCTTCTTTGATTCGCAGGGTCCGACGGATTTCTTTTGGGATGACCACCCGGCCCAGATCATCTATTCTTCTTACGATTCCTGTGGCTTTCATTTATCTGTTCCTCCTGTACTTTATGATGCAATTGTGGGAAACAATTGACTTTTTTAAACACACTATAGAGCTTGTTTGTTTTGTGGGTTTCCATATTTTGTAGTGTATGGATAGTATGTGAAAATATGGGGGAATTATGCGCACGAGATGAGGTAATTTTTTTGCTCGTGACAATAAGAAGGTATCATATTCAACAGTTTTTGAAAGGCAATTAGGCGAGTATGATTGGTTTACATAACAAAAAAATCTTATGAGTTGCCGGCCAGGTTGTGAACGCTACTTCTTGTGCTTGTCACAAGAAGGTTCGTCTTTCTGTGCATCGCGAAGCGCGTTACTGTGAACGGAGTGAACAGTAACCGAACGGTAATTTCGGAGAAAATTCATGCAAATTATGTATGGTTTACATATGGAAATTATGATAAAATATATTTATGAAGAAAAAAAAGCTTGTTTTTTTAGCGTTTGCAACCATTGCGATTGCATTATTGCTTGAAGCCGGAATTTTAAAGTATGTCAATGACAGTAATACATACAGGATGTCAAAAGTACTGCTGGATCGTGTTATCACCGTGCTCAATAAAAATGATGATAGTGAAAATGGACTCATCGAATCGCTAAAGGACGATTATATAGTAAGAGCAAAGGCTGTATCCTATATTATAGATGCAAAACCACAGGTGGAATATGATGTAGAAGAATTGCAGAAAATAGCAGATTTGATAATTAGTAGACGAAATTCATCTGTTTGATAAAAATCGGATATATCTACAGTGGTACTTTGCCTAAATACTATGGCTTCAGTTTTGACTCCGGAGAGCAGATGGAATATTTTAAGCCTATGCTTACAGATAAAAAGTCTTACCTATGTGTCAGGAATGTTACATCCGAATACCGCTGAAGGAAAGGAACTGATGTATGCCATTACATGGAACGAAGCCGGTACCAGAATGATCCAGATCGGCATCGAACCAAAGCGTCTGCTTAAAGAACTAAAGCAAAATGAAATCTCCGCTGTAGTAAGTGATATGCCTGTTTATAAGGGAATCGAAATTTTTGTGGCAGACTCCCAGACCAAAATTGTAAAAGGTGCTACGGATTCCAGACAGATAGGCGTGAAACTGGAAGGGCTTGTTGTATCATCTGATAAAAAAAGCGGCGAGACAGATGTCCGATTCATAAGGATAGGTGGAAAACGCTGCAAATGTTTACTCAGTCAGTATGATAGCTATATTGTTGCTGTAACTATGGACAGTTCCTTTTATCGGCAAGGGAATATTTTTGCGGTTCTCATAGTTGGCGTGTATCTTGTATTGGCTTCCTGCTGTATGTTCTACATGCTTTCAAGAGTTATGAAAGAAAAATATGAAAAAGAAAAACTGCTGTACATATCAAACACAGATGAACTAACAAGATGCTTTAACCGACATGCATACGAAGAAGGGATAAACAAGCTTGATCTCCGTGAAGAATGGATATATATTTCCATGGATCTTAATAACCTGAAACACACAAATGATTCTCTTGGACATGCTGCAGGCGATGAACTTATATGTGCAGCGGCCGATTGTATGAGGGAAAGTTTTGGAAAGTATGGAAATAGTCTACAGAATCGGAGGAGATGAATTTGTTGTGATCATCACCGGAAATACAAAGGAATTTCAAAGCATAATAGAAAGCTTTGACCGGCTTGTTGCGACAATGGCATGGGAAACTGGTGGATTCTATGACAATCTCATGGGGATATGTTTCAGTTCTGAGAAAGAATGGGATAACATTTATGACATTGCCAAAGAAGCAGATGAAAGAATGTATAAGAACAAGGAACGCTATTACCAGGAAAGCAAAATAGTCAGACGAAAGTAACAGATTGCTTTTTCTTATATTTTCAAATATTCTAAATACAACAGAGTTGATTGAAATTCTTTTGGAATAACAAGAACCAGGATGAGACGTGTGCTCAGCCTGGTTCTTGAACTTTTTTTGTTTTTATTCCTGACCGCCCCAGAAATCCACGGGCTCGTAGTCCTGTAATTTCGCAAGGAACCCCTTCTGCTGAAGTTCTTCCTGAATGGCATCCAGGATTTCTTCGCTTTCGGCGTCGATGGTGTGATAGTGGTAGCCGGAGGTTACATTTTTCAGAAGGCTGGATTTGCCAGTGCTGATTTCCTCCATGTAGGCGCGGATGTCGCGGCGGGATTTGATTCCCATGTCAGCTTTCAGCACGCCGTAGACCTTGTGGTAGACGAATACGTCGCGAATCTGGCCGCCGGCGTCTACGATGGTGCTTAATTCCTCTTCAACCTGATCATCTGTGTGATAAACCTTAAAAACTCTGGAATATTTCCTGTCCTCCTGGAGCAGATAGCCTTTGTTGGTGGAAAAAATGGTAGCTCCGTTGGCACGCAGGAGAGAAATATCCTGGACAATAATCTGGCGGCTTACATTTAATTCCTTAGCTAAGGTACCGCCGGAAATGGGATTATTGCTGGAAGATAGGATATTCAGAAGTTGTTTTCGTCTTTCTTCACCTTTCATTTTTTTATCTCCTGTCTGCTGGTTTGTGATGAAAGTTACCTGTTACCGTGTAGAGCCTTTGTCAACACGTTTTGGGACGTGTTGATGGCGGGAAACAGGTGACTTCCATTCTGATAATTACTGTCGGTGGGGGAGTTCAGCCGAATAGGGCTTACTCCACCGGATGAAGATTCTTCATAGATAAATCCATAATAGGAGCAGAATGTGTAAGTGCTCCGCTTGATACATAATTTACACCCAAACCAGTGAGTCTGGCAATATTTTCTTTTGTTACATTTCCGGAAACTTCAATTTCGGCACGTCCGGCAATGTAGTCGATGGATTCTTTCAGCTGTTCAGTGGTCATATTATCCAGCATGATAATGTCCGCACCAGCTTCTACTGCCTCTTTTACCATATCCAGGTTTTCTACCTCTATTTCAATTTTGCGGACAAAAGGAGCGTAGGCTTTTGCCATGGAGATGGCCTGTTTTACGCCTCCTGCGGCACCGATGTGATTGTCCTTGAGAAGAACGCCATCGGAAAGATTATAGCGGTGGTTATTGCCGCCGCCTACGCGAACGGAATATTTCTCGAAAATACGGTTGTTCGGGGTGGTTTTTCTGGTGTCCAGAAGCTTGATCCCGGTTCCCTCAAGAAGAGCTGCAACCTGGCTGGTGTAGGTGGCGATTCCGCTCATTCTCTGGAGATAGTTAAGGGCGGTTCTTTCCCCGCAAAGGAGCACACGGATATCTCCGTAAATTTTTCCCACAAGCTGTTTATTTTCTACGTGGTCTCCGTCTTTTACATAGAATTCAGTTCTGGTGGATGAATCCAGAAGTGTGAAAACACGCTCAAAAACCTGGAGTCCGCAGATGATTCCATCTTCTTTGCAGATAAGATCTACAACGCCTGGAGTGGAATCTGGCATTACGCTGTTGGTGGATACGTCTTCGCTTGTGATATCTTCTTTTAATGCGCTTAAAATGAACGGATCAACATTTAATCCGAGAGTTACCTGATCATACATATAAAAATTCCTTTCTGCCTTCTGGATTTTGGCCAAGGGTGATGGCCTGTGTGGCAAGATGGTGATAAGTTTCGGCCAGGGCCTGGATGTCCTGGTATGGGGTGAAGTCTACGTGGGAAGCAAGGTAATCAGCAACTTCGATGGCAT
>ENA-OQET01001277-OQET01001277.1-human-gut-metagenome-genome-assembly--contig:-NODE-1277-length-11420-cov-3.756044_pt1 | contig 11420 bp, 12 predicted proteins | sample MGYA00242800_ERZ504645 | MGnify/ENA primary metagenome ERZ504645 (study PRJEB26092, sample SAMD00036308) | human gut metagenome | host: Homo sapiens | study: EMG produced TPA metagenomics assembly of... | reverse complement strand
GATTGTTTGCCCGGATTATCGGGAAGATTAGCGCACTTACAATCCTCCAATATATTAACTACAAAAATGAAAAGCCTATTGGCAGAGTTAAATATGCGCTATTTTAATTCCGCCAACAGGTATATATCTCTATATATAGTATTCTAATATATTGACCTGATTAGTATGAAATTGAATATTGAATACCATTATATTCAAGTTCCCCTTTTACTTCATGAATAGAACTACAATTTCCATAAGTAGTTTCTGTGCCAACAGTCCATTCCCAGTGGGTTATTGTAGCTGTACTACGTTCCTCATCTCTGTACCAAGAAATTGGATAATAGCTGTTGGCTCCAGTTATTGTGCAGTATGTTGAATTATCATTGGAATAATAAAGTTTCAGTGTTCCAGAAGTTCCCCATGAAGAGACCAATTTGTATTGTACAACTTCTGCCTTATCGTATCGTGGCCATGAACTTGGGAATTGATTACTATATAATACATTGTAACCTGTTCCAGAACTTGTTATTTTGACCGAAACGCTTGATGGAGCTTCAGCCTTTGCCGGTTTTATTTTAGCATAAATGGTACTACCCTCCGGATAGTTACGTAAGATATCTTCAATACGTAAATCTTCTGCAGATTCTATTAAATTATAGCTTGAGTCATACCATCCAAGAAATTCATTTGTTCCTATCATTTCTATTTTTAAATCATATTCCCATTCATAAACAGAATATTGTACTCTGCTATAAGTGTTTTCCTTATCTGGAATTTCACCTAAATCACGATAATAGATTATTGCTCTATCCTGCATTTCACGAGTGTCGTATTGTTCATCGCATAATAATAAATAACAAAATGGAGTTGTCGTTGTAAACTTCGCAGTAATAGTACTGTTGGGATTAAAAAAGCCCCGGTGCATACTGCAGCAGGGCTTCCATCCACTTTAAGATTCATTTATTTTATGCCAAATAAATTATATTTCCATACCGGTATCAAGTTCCTTAATCCGGGCTATCTGCTTGTCAAGGAAATAGTCCGCATACAGGTCATAGGTTTCATTCTCATAGAATGAAATCAGCCCTTTACGGTAATTCAAAATATCAGCATCCTTTGATGAATAGACCGGGATAAGTCCGGCATTCATCATCACGATACTTTCCACAAGTCGTGCCGTACGTTTGTTGCAGTCAATGAACGGCTGTATGCGTGCAATGTTGCAGTGAAGATACACAGCCCGCTCAAGGGGATTATCCAATTCAGCCTGACGGTAAAGTATCTCGCTCAATTTAAAGCGTATCTCATAAGAGTCACGCGGGGGTATATAATCCGTGCCGGAAATCTTTACCGGGCGTGTCCGGAACTGCCCGGATTCCTCGCCTGAAACCAGACCTGAAGACAGACTTGAGTGGATGCGAAGCAATGTACGCTCATCTATCACTTCCGTATTCCTCTCTTTATGGATATACTCCATCTCCGATACGAATGTGTTGTGCAGGTTCTTCAGCATCTTGGCATCCTCATACCGTTTTTCTGATGTGATGCCGTCTTTCAGCAAGGCTTCAGTTTCCACGTATGTGTATGTATTCCCTTCAATCTTTCCGGAATAGTAGCACCATACGACTGCCAGATTTCGGATTTCTGAAGAAGTCAGGTCTGACAGCTTGGCTAATGGAGATTGAAGTATCTGCTCTGCCTTTCGCAATTGATTTTCTGTAAATATATTCATTCTATTTTTTTATTATTCCAGCTTTGTGGGAACAGTTTAACATAATTCGTTGTCTCATCCCAAATGTAACCGCCTGTATAATTGCGGTTGAACAGATAATCCGCATCACACCGGAGCAATATCCATTCTTTAGAACCTTCTGCTCTCCAATACAGATGTACAAGTGCGCCTGCATAGCTAACTCCATTGGACCCCATAGGCTGTAATCTTTTCACCGGAAACTTGCAGCTCATAATTCCTTTCCAGAAACGTACTCCTGCCGGAATGTCCACGGAAACCATGCCTAATTCATCACGCCATTCCTCATCGTTTACCGCACCTTCTTTTTTGATACTTGGTCTGTATGAGTTGGACTTCAGCTTGAACTCACGCTCCCAGACTGCTTTTATTTCCCCTTTCAGGGCTTTTTTTCCCCGGTTGGATAAAGTGTATACCAAGTTCCATGGGTCATCGTCAGGAACCGGATACGCAAGAATAGAGGTATATCCCTGTCCCTCCACTTCCATCATGCGCAATGCAGGAAGATCATCCGAAGCCGGAGCCTTGACTTCATATTCCCATTCCTCCGGAGTGCTACCGTAAGAGTACCCGATAGGATTGCACCACATCTCTTCTCCTTTCTTGCGGAACAAGGGGACAAGACGATAGGTTCCGGGTGCAGAGGTCACATAGCACTGGATACGCTTCCCGTCCCATGCTCCGTTGGTCTTGATGTCTATCGGCTGAAACTTCTCCACGATGTCACCGGCAGTAATGGGATTGCCTGCGCCTTTTCTTACAAAGACAAAACGCATTTCTCCTTCCCCGTCATCACAAAAAGGAGTATAGAAAGTACCGAATACCTTACCTTCATTCTGGTAGGTATCATATCCGTATTCGGTGTAATTGGGCCACACCTTGAAAGGATAGTCATCCGGATTCGGATTGATGACAATATCGTCCGTCTTTCCATGCTTGCTCCAATATTCCACATCGATGTCCACCTGCTCCTTGTTCACCGGAGCATTGTAGTTCCCGGTCAGCTTCAGCGTATAGGTGTATTTCATGCCAGCTTTCCACTCATGCTGTACGGGAAACTCGTATGTATGATTCTGCCCGTCAATGGTAAAGCTGACACGTGCAGGCTCGTCATAGGCAAGTCTGGGGATAAGTATCGCATCGACAATGACCGGATTGTCATCATTCAGCATGAAGTTTCCACCTGCCCTGACTTCTCCAAGTCCGGAACTGAAGTCCTTGGTTACCGTTCCGGCTGAAGCATCGACGGTTCCCCTGGTATAGACATTTCCGAACGTCATGTCCGATACCCGGCCGGTTCCCATATATTCGTTTTTCATCAGGCGTACCCTGACAAGCGTCATGGCGTGCTTCATGCCCAGGGCTGCCACAGGTATCTCTTTGGTGACCTTTGACGTTCCGTACAGTATGTCATCCTGGTCCCCAAGGTCAAAGGCACGTTCCGCAGGTCGGAAACATCCTTGTCATACGGAAGATACGCCACCACATCCGCCTCCCCGCCCACCGGCACATCACCGGAGGTATTCCAGTCCTTTCCGTCAAAGACATACCGGGCATTTTCCATCACCGTTTCCCCTTCTTTCACGAAGATTCCCATCTCATGCCCGGGAACAAAGGCTTCAATGATACCTCTTGACTCCTGCATTCCTTCAAGGGATGCAGTAATGCGGAGCTGCTCTCCGGAGGGCTTGTCCGGTTTTTCCTGCCCGTTCCCGGAATTGTCCACCGGCGGCTCCTGAACAAGGCTCTCTTGCTCGCACGCACAGAACGTGCAGGCAAGAGAAGCGGCCAATATATATCCAAACAGTTTCATTGTGTCAGTATTTTACTTGATTAAAGATTTTACTTTTACATGGAATTTACTTGTTAAGTAATTTACATATCCTACTTGTTTACATATTCAGCCCAGAACTTCTCCAGCTTGTCCCTGTCAAGGGTCCCGTCCTCCCTGACGAAGCAAAATATCATTGCCTCCAGTACAGTCTTGACACCCCTGTAACGCTTGTCTGCCGCAAAAGTCCTCAGTTCCCACAGCAGATCCTCCGGCAGTGCGATGGTCTGGTTATATGCCTTCCTCGCTTTTTCTTTCACCGGAAGACCTTCGCCTACCATATTTTCCAGTGATATTCCCTTTGACTTAAAATTCTTCATATCCAGTTCCTTTATTATTTGCTCATTCTTTTGACCCTGACAAGAAATTCCTCGGTCAGACGGAGGTAATCCTCAGCACCGGCAGACTTCGGGGCATAGTCAAAGATACTCCGGGCCTTGTACTGTGCCTCTCCGAGGGCGACGTTGTTCCTGATTGCAGTATTGAATACCTTGTCCCCCAGAGCCTGCTCCAGGCTTTCCCTTATGTCGGCATCCAGTTTCCTTCTCTCATTGAATTTCGCCATGAAGTATCCGAGTACCCGTACTTCAGCTCCCAACTTTCTCTGCAGGAGGGAAATGATGTAGTGTATCTTCTCAATCCCTTTCATCGCAAAGTAATTCCCGTCCGTGGGGATAAGGACGAAGTCGCTTGCCATCAGCGCGTTCTGGGTAATGATGCCCAGGGATGGCGGGCAGTCTATGAAGACATAGTCATATTTCCCTTCCAGGGTCCTGACAATTTCCCTGAGCATGAACTCCCGACCGGGAGCCGTGTTCATGATGACTTCCATCGCCGCCAGATCCAGTGAGGTAGGCAGCACATCCACCCCTTCCAGCCATACCAGAGGCTTTACCTCCGGCAGCCTGTCCTGCATGACGGCCTGCAGCACGTTCTCCAGCAGCATGTCCTCCGGAATATTTGCCATTTCTTCCCCGAATGCCGCCATCGTCGTGTTTGCCTGCATATCCGCATCGATGATGCATACCTTTTTCCTGCCTGTCCGGGCTATCCCAGCAGCCAGGTTCAGTACGGATGTCGTCTTTGCGACACCGCCTTTGTGGTTCACAAGAGCCGTAGTAATTGTTTTCATAATTTTATTTCTCCTTTATTATTACTCTGTAAAGATAGTAATTTCCAGCCAGTTAAACAAATATTTTTCTACTTATTTACTTGAAAAGTATTTTACTTTAAATATATTTCACATATAATACTTAAAAGGTAATTTACTTTTATACCTAAATTACTTTCTTATTTATAAAGTAATTTACTTGAAAATTTTCTTTCAAGGAAAAGGCTTGTCGCAATCAAACTGCAAGCGCATAATATATCTTGCACCACTGGAAACACAAAAGCATATCCGGAAAGTATCGGGAGATCTGATAAAGAGGAGTCCAAACGGGTTTCATTTTTAAAAAAGCCCCCGGCCTGTTAAAAGTAACGCCAATCACTTATTAACGACACGTGCGAAGTCACGCGACCGGGGGCAAATACCCTCTGCCGTGACTTCGTTTTTGTGTCAAATAAATGATTGGCATTGCAAAGATAGGAAAATATTCACTATGACACTATTTGAGATACTGAATTTTAACAGGGAGCTTCTGGAACGTCTGGCGGCAATGGGAGCCAGGGCTGATGACTACAAGTACATAGAGCTGTACAGGGAATACGAGCGGATGCGCCGCGACGGAGAGAAAGTCACATATTGTGTGGCCGCATTATCGGTCAGGCACGGTGTGTGCGAGAGAAAGGTCTATGAGATATGTCGGCCGCTTCAAAAAGGAGTGTACGTACCCATGCAGTATGACCTGAGACTTTTTTTGCTTTCATGGGAGAAACTGAAAGAACTTCGCGGCAACAAAAAACATTTTGAGATGAACAAATATTACTCGATTCTGAAACAAGATATTATCGGTCCGGAAAGCTTCAGGAGAACAGAAAAGGTAGGATAAAATACTTGTTGAATGAGCAGTTGGCATTGACTCCGGCTGACCTTCTTGATATTTTGAGGGGCATAGTATTGCCCGTAAGAAGTTAAAAACTGAGCTGGAGTTGGTTTATGCAAGGGGAGAGAAGTGTGGAGAAGTATCGTAATGTGGGTATAAACTGGTGGGATTATTGCGGTTCTGTATTGGTAAACAGTTATCCTACATATCTGGAGAAGTTGCCTCCACTGATAGATAAAATCAATCGGGAAAAGCGCAACAGCAAGAACTACGTGCTGTTTTTGGGCGCGACGGAGGTGGAAAGCAACCAGGCCCCGTGTCTCAGCCTCGTACAGTTCCAGATTGACGATGACGGACTGGTCATATCGGCATACCAGCGCAGTTCGGATGCGAACCTTGGTTTGCCCTCTGACCTTTATCACCTGTATCTGATGGCAAGGCAGATAGAGCTTCCCTTGAAATCCATTACTCTGAACATGGGAAACGTACATATCTATGAGAACAACATAGGAAAAAAACCGTCAGCCTCATTAATGGGGATGACGGGGTCAGGTTTGAGCTGAACGTATGAATGCAGGACCATAACAATATGAACACAAAATATAACAGATTTGGAAAATGGAAAAGACCTACAACCAGGCCCCGCTTCCTTTCGTGGGGCAGAAGCGCATGTTCGTGAACGAATTTAGAAAAGTCCTGAAGGACTTCAACGGCAAGACCACCTTCATTGACCTGTTCGGCGGTTCCGGACTGCTGTCCCATGTCGCCAAGCGTACAAGACCCGATGCCAGGGTCATATACAATGATCATGACAACTACCGTGAAAGGCTCCGGAACATAGACAGGACGAACTCCCTGCTGGCAGACCTTCGCGGGCTTGCCGGCACGTTTCCCCGGCATGGGATGGTTACCGGGAAATTGCGGGAATGCTTCATTGAACGGATAAAGGCGGATGAGACTACCGGTTTTGTGGATTACATTACCCTGTCATCCTCCCTGCTTTTTTCAGGGAAATATGCACGGAGCATGCAGGAGCTGGAGAAGCAGAACCTTTACAACAAGATAAAAAAGACTGACTACCGGTGTGACGGCTATCTTGACGGGCTGGAGACTGTCTGCTGCGACTACAAGGAACTTGCAGAGAAATATGCCGGCAATCCGGATGTGGTATTCCTTGCCGATCCTCCCTATATGGCAACCGACATCAGCACCTACAAGATGGACTGGAAACTTTCGGACTATCTCGACGTGCTTCTTGTCCTTGAAAGGAACCCGTTTGTCTATTTCACTTCCGGAAAATCACCCATCCTGGACTTCTGCGGCTGGATGGAGAAGCACCCGGATGTCAGGAGTCCGTTTGCCGGAGCGGAGAAAAGGACACTGACCGCCCACATGAACTACAATTCCTCCTACACGGACATCATGCTTTACCGGCCATTATAGGCGGACGTATTATCCACTTTAAATTCATCAGGGCGGACTCCGGAACATATATCCGGTGTCCGCCATTCCGGTAAGTCGCAATATGATTGCGACAAGGCTTCCTACCTTTATCCCTGTAAATTCAAAATATAAAGAATATGCCATTATCATCCATTCAACAACAGCTTGTATCGGTGCTGAAAGATCCGGACAACATCCGGACGCTTGACAGGCCGACGGAAAAAGCACAGCTTGTGGCGGTACAGAAGAATCCCGGACTTATACGCTTCATCCCCGATGCGGGCGAGAAGGTGCAGCTTGCCGCCGTCATGACATCTCCGGAAACCGTGTTCATGATGCGGGTTCCTACCCCTCTTGTCTGCTTCACGGCTGTGGGAAGGCTTCTTGATGTGAGCCTGCTGCCGGTTCCTGAAGTGCTTTCAGAGGCAGAGAATCTTGTCAGAGCCTTGAAGGACCGTCTGCCTGAGCCCGTGCCTGCAGCCATGAGGCAGACACCTGAGTCCGGGAAATTCCTTAAAATGACGAAACCTTATAAAATTTGATGCCATGCCTACCATTTCAGAGTATCTGTTGTCCCTGTTTGACCGGAACATGAGGGCGGTTCTTCGCAACCCCAGAGCCGTCTGCCTGATTGAGAACCCTTCCAAGCGCATCCAGATGGCTGCCGTCAGACAGGACAGCAATGTCATCTGCCTGATTGACCGCCCGGCGGAAAATGTCCAGCTTGCTGCCCTGCGCAAATTTCCGGAAGCCATTCATTTTATTGACTCACCCACTGAACGGGTACAGTCATCCGTCGTCAGGAGCAATCCAGGCTATATCAGTTTTCTGGCACACCCGACGGAGAAAGTGCAGCTGCTGGCAGTCGAGAAGAACCCGGAATGCATCTCCCTGATAAGGCAGCCGACAGAGAAAGTACAGCTGGTGGCAGTGATGAAAGATGTCCGGAACATTGAGAGGATCAGTAATCCCACAGAAAAAGTGAAAAAACTGGCCGGTCTTGAAAAGGATATCCGGCAGGACACCGCAGTTCCGGAAACACAGGAGGCTCCTTCGAAGTCCAAATCCGGCAATTCCCGCAAGCCCCCCATGAATAAAGCCGCCAAAGAAGCTGCGGTGACGCTGGAGAACGAGATGAGAAGCATCGGCAGTACCAACTCCCGGCTCCGGCAGGAAGCGTCCTATGCGGACAATGCGGATACCGAAAGAAAAGAGGTTGCCGCTGCAAACCGGCAGATGGACAAGGAGCTTACAGCTGCCTTTAAGAAATTCAATGATTCGGCAGTTCCGGAGAAAGCGGGATGCGATGTAGGGAAGGTCATCCAGGATTTGCGCAGGTCAGGAGTATGCGTGGAGGAAATGAAGCCGACCGAATGGTATTCACTGATGAAAGGAAAAACGCTCATGGCAGGTTCAGGAAAAGGCAAGACCTCCCTGATGCTTGCAAAGACACCGGCAGGATATGTCCTGAAGGCTGTAAACATGGTGAACAGCATGAGCAGACAGGCCAGTGCGGATATGTAAAAAAAGTAAATTCCTTATCATCTCAATTTACTTGTTTACTTATTTACTTGAAATGTTTAAGAGTAAATAAGTAAACAAGTATTTCTCTTTAATCAAAAAGCAATGACAACAAATATTTCCTTTTCGGATGAAGAACTGGATATAATTTCACGCGGCAAGGCTAATGGCACATACATGAAAGCCCCGGACGGCAGTCCGACTTCCCTGAATGAGAAACAGTGGGCGCAAGTGCGTACCAAGGCGTTCAAAGAGTGGTTCGGGGACTGGGAAAACGCACCTGAAACGGCTTCCAAGGTTGTCGGTTCCAATGGTGAGCCTCTGGTGGTTTATCATGGAAGCCAAGAAAGCTTTTATGAGTTCAACCGGTGGACGGATGGATTTATAAACAGCGGACATTTTTTCAGTCCAGACAAGATGAATGCTTCAGGATATGGCAGAAACGTTTATGATGTGTACCTGAACTTGCGCAACCCTCTGAAAATAGATGCCCAAGGGGCAAACTTCTCCTCCATAGAATACAGCGGCAAAAAAATGGCGGCATCAGACTTGGGTAATTTGGCAGAAATGGAAGGATATGACGGGGTGGTAATTTCAGATGTGCTGGACAGTGCCGACATGGGGATTGAAAACGTCTGCACGGTAGATTATATTTCGTTTGCCCCTGACCAAATAAAATCTGCCAGCCAGAATACAGGCAGCTTCCTCGCTTTCAAGAGTGACATCCGTTTTCGCGAGGTCTGGCACGGAAGCCCCAGTTCGTTTACCGGTTTTGACCATGCCTTTTTGGGCACGGGAGAGGGTGCGCAGGCCTACGGATGGGGTACGTATGTGACGGAAGTGGAAGGAATCGCCCGCAGATATGCTGCCATAGGGATAAGGCGGGGCGGACACATCACATATAACGGAGAGGATTTCTCTACTGTACTTGACAATGAACATTATTTCGATGATGTATGGCGGGTCTGGAAAACACACCTCCTTTCCTCCACTGATCCGGACACCCTGAAACAGAACATTGCCTCCGTCTATATCGACGGACGGACAGCGTCCCCACGCAGCAAAAGGAGAAAGGAATTTGAGAGACAGAAAGCGGAACTGCTTGCGGACATCGACAACGGGAAAATTCGCGTGGACCTTCCCCGGAATCTCTATGCGGTGAATATTCCGGATGACAGCGGGATAAATTACCTGTACTGGGACAGGCCGGTATCCCCGGAACAGCAGGAAAGGATATTCCTGCAGCTCCGCAAGGAACGGCTTTTCTGGTCGGAGCTTACGGCGGAATTCTGGAACGGCAAATCACGCGTATGGACCAGCGGGAAAGAGTTCTACAGCTTTTTGGACTATATGTTTATGAATCCGGACCGGGATACCGATTCCCAGCGGCTGGCCAGCGGGTTCCTTTCCCGGGCCGGTTTTACAGGCATCGACTACCCGGCAGAATATTCCACCGGCGGTCGTGCGGACGGTGCGAGAAACTGTGTCATTTTCAAGGAGGGAGACCTGAAAATAGTTTCCCATGAACGCTTCCGCTTCATAGGAGAAGCAGGAGCCGCCAATCTTGACAGAACAGAAGGGACTGCCTTGCGTCTGAACAACCTTGCCATAGCCGGTGCGATGGAAAGTTCCGGCAAGGATGCCGGAGCAATGAAAAAATGGCCACAGGCTGGGGAACGTGGGGCTGACAGAAAATGGCGTTACGAGACTGCAGACTTTGAATACTTCCCGTCAGGAAACCGGGGCTGTTCACGTCTGCTGGAAAGCCAGCCCTGGCATAAGGACTTCGAGAGCCTTCTTGACCGGCTGATAGCAGGGGAAACATTGCCAGAGGCGGAGCAGAAGCGTTTTTGAGGAACTGACAGACCTGGCGACCGGGCTGGAGAGGCAGGATGCGCTGCGTGATAGGATTTACCTGGATGACTATGTGGAGGATGACGGTCTGTTCCGTGCTTATCCCCGGCTGAAGCAGACACGTCTGGAATTTTTGGATCTCCCCTCGGCAGACTACGCCGGAGCCTATCTTCCCGTGGGGAACCGGATCATAATAAACACTTCCAAAGCGGATGACACAAAATCCGTACTTGCACATGAGATACAGCACGCCATACAGCACATCGAAGGATTCGCACGTGGAAGCAGTCCGGAGGAGTTCAAGAGTACGGCGGAGGATGTCATCCTGGATATCGTGCGGGCTACAGACGGCCGTCTGCTTGAAGGCGGAGGTTTTGACAACACGCCGGACGGCATTTTCGCCGCTTTGAACCGTAAGACGGCCTATGGCGGGACAATATTGAGGGACAACAGCTCCAGCCTGGATGCGGTGGCAGGCAAATACGGGTATGAAACGATATTCGACCTCGTGAACGACATCGGCAGCTTCAGGAGCAGCATACAGATGTACCGCTCCACCGCAGGGGAAGTGGAGGCCCGTAATGTCCAGAAACGTATGGACATGACCATGCCGCAGAGACGCGGAAGCCTTGCCGTCCTGACGGAAGATATTCCGCGTGGGCAGCAGATACTCCTTTCAGGGGATTCCGCTGACAGTCTGGCGGAATACGCAGGCTCACTGGCTGAAAAACAGCACATACCTGTCCGGATCATCCGTTCCGCCGGAGAGGTCGATTCACCCGAGGCTTTCCGGCTCATTTCTGCCGGAAAGGACATCAGGGGGTGGTATGACATCAATTCAGACCGAGTCTGCCTGTACCTGCCGAATGCACGGGGAAAGGAGGATATCGCACGTACCATCCTGCATGAGGGAGTGGCACATTACGGACTCAGGAAGCTGGCAGGACGCAAGCACATGGATGCCTTTCTGGATGACGTCTTTTCCGCCTGTGGGGAAAGGATACGGGGGGACATAGTCCGTATGTCTGCCCTGAAAGGGTATGATATCCGGACC
>ENA-OQET01001276-OQET01001276.1-human-gut-metagenome-genome-assembly--contig:-NODE-1276-length-11431-cov-3.500177_pt1 | contig 11431 bp, 14 predicted proteins | sample MGYA00242800_ERZ504645 | MGnify/ENA primary metagenome ERZ504645 (study PRJEB26092, sample SAMD00036308) | human gut metagenome | host: Homo sapiens | study: EMG produced TPA metagenomics assembly of... | reverse complement strand
CGACAAAATTGATCGCGGTATCTGGACAAGTAATTTGACATCTGCAAGTTTCAAAGTTTCCTTGGAAACGATCTCTTAGACCAGACAAGAAATACAAAGGGCCTCCTAAAAACAAAACATTTCCCTCAAATATTTCTTCCTTGCGCTAAAGATGTGATCGTCTGATCTACGACTGCTTGAAAAATACTAGCACTCAAATTCGATTTGCTGACGCCTTGATTGATCAAAGGTTGTACATCCGTTTTCGCAAAAAACTCCACATCTAGATGCGATTGGATAAATCTTATCATGTTTCAAACTAACTTCATTCATCGTTTCAAGATCAACGTCCAATAAACTAGCCATTTGATCGATAAATGCACCAGTACCACCTGCACATGTTGAGTTCATTCGCTGTTCAATAGAACCTTTAAAGAATAATATCTTTGCATCTTCACCACCTAGTTCTATTGCACAATCTGTATCCGGATAATATTTACGAATGGCTGTCGCACTGGCAAATACTTCTTGAACAAAAGGAAGCTTTCCATCATCACATAAACCTAAGGCTCCTGAACCACTTATCGCAAACTGAAATGGTTCCTTCGTATATCTTTCTAGTTCCTTAATTTTCTCTAAAGCTTTTTGACGCACCTGCGCCTTATGTCTTTCGTAGCTTTTATAACAAATTTGTTGATTTTCATCGAGCACTACAGCTTTTATCGTTGTGCTGCCTATATCAAAACCAATCTTATAAGTCATACATACACCCCACTAAATATGTTATTATACTCATTTTTTCAAAAAAATCACTTATTTTGATTAGATTTGTTAAGATACTTAAATATCTACATTAACATAATAAAAAAACTTGCAGAAATCTGCAAGTTATTTAATATGAAACAGTCTTTTTAACCCTCTTTTGATGACATCAAAAAAGCTTAAGGAGCGAAACATTCTGTCTTCTGGAACGTATTTTTTTACTTCTTTTAACGTCTTGATATTATCTCGCGTAGAGAATGTAAAATGCATGCCCTCTTTGGTGAATATCACAAACGTGAAATTTTCTTTTTAAAAAGAACACTTGCTTCAACACGATCAACTTCTGTCCAAGGAATCTGAATAAAATCCTGAACATTCTTTTCATTATAGAATTCAAAAGCTTTATCACCAATCATGATATTTCCATAGGTTGTTAATCCAAGCATAGAAGTTGCATGGATCGTAAAATCAACTTTCGTAATTTTGCGACTGAGCCATGGTTTCCTCCTTTTTGAAAAAAAAGGCCGGGATACCCGGCCTAAAAGACTTTAGTCCAAAGATTATTACATGATACCTGCTAAGTGAGCCAAGATACCAACGATGAACAATGCGATGATGATAACGATTGGAGAAACTTTTTTCTTTAACAACCAGCAACATAGCAATGTTAATAATAGAGCAGCAAGACCAGGAATCAACTGATCTAAGTTAGCCTGTAATGTAGTTTCTTTGATTTGGTTAAGACCTGCACCGCCCAAAGAATTATATTGTTCTAAGGCAGATTTGATGCCTTCTGCATCCCCAGTGATTTTTGACCAGTCAATGTAAGCACCTGCAGATTGTTCAACACTAGATACAACTGGCGTAAATGAAATACTTACCCAACGCTGAACTAAGCCACCGATGATGAACATACCAAGAATACTTGCGCCAGAAGTGATTTTTCCTAGCAATCCACCAGACAAGTCTTTAGTAATTTCTGTACCAACTTTATACCCAAATTCCTGAGTATACCAAATAAATGCAAAACGAATAACGTTCCATGCTACGAAGAATAAGATAGGTCCTATGATACTTCCTGACAATGCAAGAGAAGCACCCATTGCACCTAAGATAGGTCTCAATGTGAACCAGAATGCAGGGTCACCAACACCAGCCAATGGACCCATCATACCAACTTTTACACCCTGGATAGCTTCATCATCGATTGATGCACCATTTGCCTTATCTTCTTCTAAAGCTAATGTAACACCAACAACTGGAGCTGATACATAAGGATGTGTGTTGTAGAATGCCATATGACGTTTCAATGCAGCAATCTGATCTTCTTTGTTAGGATATAGACGTTTGATTGCTGGAATCATTGAATAGCACCAACCACCATTCTGCATACGTTCATAGTTCCAAGAACCTTGAAGGAACTGATGACGGAACGCTACAGAAAAACGGTCTTTTTTAGTTAATTGAATTCTTTCAGCCATTTTATTTTACCTCCTTCAAGTTTCCTAGTAATCATTTAAGATATCTCCTAATGGATCACCAGAACCAGTGTTTCCTTTAGAGCCACCACTTTCTTTAAGTCCTAAGTAAACAAGTGCGATAACAACACCGATTACACCAAGACCGATCAATGTGATTTCGCTGATACATGCAACAACGAAACCTAAAGCAAAGAATGGCCAAGTTTCTTTTGTAGCCATCATGTTGATAACCATTGCGTAACCAACAGCAGCTACCATTCCACCACCAATACTCATACCATCAGCTAACCAAGCAGGCATTGCTTCCAATGCAGACTGAACAGCTTCAGCAGGAATATAGCATAGTGCAACAGCAGGAATAGCAATACGAACACCTTGCATCAAGATTGCGATAATCTGCCAAGTTTCGATTCCACGGAAGTTACCTTTTTCTGCAGCAGCATCCATGAAATGAACGATTGGAATTGCCAATGTACGACAAACCATTGTTAAGAATAAACCAGCTACTGACAATGGAATAGCAACAGCAATCGCTGAATCAATAACAGTCTGAGCATCTGTTGCTCCACCTAAACCTTTAACCATGATGATTGCAGAAGCTACAGAAGCTAATGCAGCATCTGGTGCAACAGCCGCACCAATGTTTGCCCATCCAAGAGCAATCATCTGAAGTGAACCACCAAGAATGATACCTTCTTCTAAGTATCCACTTACTAAACCGATCAATGTACATGCCACGATTGGCTGATGGAACTGGAATTCATCCAATATACCTTCCATACCAGCAAGAAGGGCAACGACAGCGATCAGCAAAATTGTAATAAAAGACATATATTTTTCCTCCTAATTATGCTAGTTCGCTTTTGCTTTGTTTAACAGATCTTCAATCTTTTCTGGAGAATCAGATGGAACTTTACGTACATCAAATTTAACTCCTAGAGACTGGATCTTTTCAATTGTATGAACATCATCCATGTCCATCGCAACAGTTTTTAGAGCATACAACTTTACCTGCTGAATGAGCCATAGAACCTAAGTTCAATTCTTTGATATCAACTCCACCCTCGATTGCGCGTAATGCATCTTGAGGAGTTTCGAATAGAAGCATTGCTTTAGTTGCTCCAAAACGTACGTCTTTAGCAACCTTGATCATCTTATCAACAGGAACAACGTTGGCTTTTACTCCTGGAGGAGCCGCCTGTTCAATCATGCTCTTTCTTAATTCATCTTTACTTACTGCATCAGATACAACGATAATACGTGTTGGAGAAACTGCCTTTGTCCATGCAGTCGCAACCTGTCCATGCAATAAACGAGTATCAATACGAGCTAATACATATTTGATCTTTCCATCACCTAATACTGTACCTTCAGGAATAGCTCCGCGTGGTTCAACCTGAGCTTGTACTGGTTCTGGTTTTTCTGGTTCAAGTTCTTCTGGACGAACTTTTACACCTTCTCTAGCTGTCTCTAAGATATGAGCAGCGATTTCATGTGCATTTTTCCATAGACATTCTTGAAGCATATGTTTCAATCAACATAGGTAAATTCAAACCTGTAACGATTGCCCATTTATCTTCATGTCCAGCGATCAAGCCATTTGCCTGATTAAATGGTGTTCCACCCCAAAGGTCAACTAGGAACAACACTTCATCCTGGCTTTCGAAAGAAGCAATTGCAGCTTCCATTTTTTCCTTAATGTCTTCTGGTCCTTCGCTTGGCATTAAAGTACAGGCTACACAATCTTGTTGTTTACCAAAGATCATTTCACCAGACTGTAAGATACCATTGGCAAATTCACCATGACTGGCAATGATAATTCCTACCATCTTTTTACGTCCTTTCTTTTTCGCTTATAGCGTAGAAGAATCAAGAAAAAAAGCCAACAAAAACTACATAAATATTATTATATGAGATTATTGTAAACGCTTAAATTCCTGATAACTGATTAAAGTATAGCATTATTAGTTGATTCAATCAACGAATTTACACATTTTTTCACATATTTAATCTATTATTTATGTTAATTTGACATAATTTGTTAAATAAAAACATTCTCTAAAATAAGTACTAATAATATCTAGACATCTTCTTTTTTTATCGCGATGGATATATTGAAACAGTGCAATTTGATAAATAACCTATAATCCCAATAATCAAACAAGGTAATAAAAAATCAAGCCCGAATACTTCTAAGATCAATACCATTCCAGTTAAATAAGCATTAGTTGCGCTCATAAACACAGTTCCATACCCTAATGCAGAACAAAAGAAAACTGGAAAACCTAATATATGTCCAAGCATATATCCACTTAAAGCTCCAATTGAAAATAAAGGAGTTACTTCTCCACCATAAAAACCTGCAGCAGCACTTAAAAGTGTTAATATAAATTTAAATAAAATGTCACTTTTAAGAACATTTCCGTTTATAAATACTTCCTCTATTAAATTTTCACCTGATCCTGAATATCGACCTTGTGTAAAGATCATAAACATCATTATCATTAGACTCAATATAATAATACGATACTTGTTATTGGGTAACTTTTCATTTATAAATTTTTTTAAACTGTTTAAACTAAATGCAAACGCTTTGCCAATTAAAGTCAGACACAGAATTAAAATTAGCAGCTTTATAATATTCTTTATTTCTACAGCAAAACTATATTGAAAGACATAGGAAACTCGATGAAAACCAAATAGTGCTGCACAAAGGGTTGCCATAGACGAAGATATCAAACAAGGTATGATTGCTTTATATTGGAATTTTTTTGTATTAAAGACTTCGCAGGCAAAAACTGTAGAAGTGATTGGACAACAAAAGAGACCTGAAAAAGCGGCAGCCACTCCCATCGGTATGACATATTCAATAACATTCATCCGATTACAAAAATATTTTGAAATCGCAGCCCCCATTTGCATAGATACTCCAGCTCTACCAGTACTAACGCCACAAAAATGAGATATTAAACAAGATACAAGCGCGAAACAAGCATTCTTCAATGATAAAGAACTGTTTTCATTCTTCTCGGCTTTGAAAACAACATCCATTCCGTTCTTCTCTTTTAATTGTGATTGAGCCAATAAAATCAAGATACCTGCAAATGGAATCAATAAAAAGATATAGGGCATAAATTGAGCTCTATACCAGTTTGCCTGATTTACCAAAATTTTAAAGAAAGACTCGATAGTTCCAACTATTGCTCCAACACCGACAGCCGCTAAAATCAATATAATATATTTCTTCATCCTAATTTCCCTTGTTATATATTATATATCATAAAAAAATCTTTACAGCAAAGCTGTAAAGATCATTGATTATTCAATTGTAATAGTAGTCTTCCACAAACCATGTAAGTTACAGTATTCATAAACAGTAACTTCACCAGTACGACCCTTTAGATCAAATTCAGTATGTGGTTTATTATTTGGTGTTAATCCAGATCTTTCGATACTTCCATCGGCAAATTCTGCCCAAATTGATGTGATCCAATGCTCTGGTGTCATCGGATGATCTACACTACCAACATTAATAATTAGCTTATCTCCTTCAACGCTTACTACTGGAACATGTTTTTCAGTAGCTGCATCTGTGTCTCCTGCTTTTAATAAACGAGCTGGTTTTCCGCAGCAAACAATTTCTCTTTGTGCATCAACTGGATCAATCACTTCATATACAGTCTTGCATACATCACACTTATAAATATTCATAATAGAACCTCCTCTTTATATTGACATTATATCAATGTTCGAGATAATTAGTCTATGAATATGCTCAACAAAATAAAAACAATTCGCTGCAACAACAATTTAGTATATGTGGTCTTAAAACAGGATATGGAAATACAGCAATTTTATGAGGTGTTCTACATTTCTAAAAATCGCCAAAAACTATTTAACATCAATGCCGATGCTATACTGTACAGCCAATAAAACATATACGATCACGACAAGACGAAAAAACGAACACATCCAGACAAGTCCTCATGACATAGAAATTGTATATGAAGACGATATTTGCCTTATTGTCAACAAGCCAACAAATTTATTAATTCACGATGATGGTGCAAGTCCTGATACACTTTGTTCACGAGTAAATTTTTATACTCTTTGTAATAATTACAAGTTTTTCGCTTACCCTATTCATCGAATTGATAAAGAGACAAGTGGTCTTGTTTTCTTTGTCAAACATCCTTTCTTTCACAGTTTTTTTGATCATCAAATCCAGGAACATATCATAAAAAAACAATATTTGGGTGTTGTACAAGGAACTTTTCCATATCGACATAAACATATAGAAAAGCCAATCTCAAGAGATCGACACGATGCAAAAAAGATGATTGTCTCCAACAAAGGAAAAACAGCCATCACAGATATATATAAAGTAACAACGAAAGATCACTATTCACTATTAAGCATTGGTATTAAGACAGGACGAAAACATCAGATACGCACACATCTAAAATACATAGGGTACCCTATTGTTAATGATCCATTATACGGACATATCTTAGATAATCGAAAACTCTTATTAGAAAGCTATGCAATCGATTTTTATCACCCTTTAGAGAATAGATTTATTCACATACAAGCCCCAATAGATCCGCGTTTTAAACCATTCTCACATATTGATCTAACAAGCACCATAAAGATGCCATTGCATAAGACACATCAAAAATAGATTTTAATGGTTCATAGGTAATTGGAAGTCTATATCCATTTCCTTTTAACAGCCCATAGAAGTAGACAACAATATCTTCTTTATGGGCATTTTTAATATTTTTATCGCATCCATAAAACTTATTGGCCGCTGTATAGGCTGTATCGTGCGAAGTCTCTGTAATACTTCTTTTATAAAGTCTTTCCAATCATAAAGATTGACTGCATCCGTTCCTGAACACAAAGCTAAAGCTTCCAACAACATTCCAAATTGGTACATTTCAAAGTATGAATTTATTAAGTTTTTTTGGTCTATATCCTAATACAGAACTAATAGCTTTATAGAAAAAATCATCTTCGAAGAGAATACCATGATTTTTGAATACCATTTTTGCGTATTGTTCAAAGCGATAAATATCCGGCCAGGAACCACGATTAAATGTATAAACATATCCACTAAATTCATTGAGGTATTTCATTGTTTCTAAATAACCTAATCGAAGTGAACGAATCCCCTGTTCCGTTCTAAAATCTAAAAAAATTTAGTTAACGGTAGTATGGGTTCAATATAAAGTGAAATTTCATTTTGATTTATCGTATTATTTCGTCCCGGTCCATGAACATCTATGACAATGATCTTATCTGCATTCATTTCTTTAATCAAAGAAATCGGCACATTATCAGCATAGCCACCATCAATATATTTTTTGTCCATCTATATCCATCATTGGAAATGCTGGAAAACAAGATGCACTCGCCATAATGATAGAGACTGCCTGTTCACGTGATATGTCTTTTTTATAAAAAGGTTGTGCTTGCATTTTTGATACATTATACGTCATACACGCATATTCGATATTGGAATGGATAAATCGATCATAATCAAACATCTTTTCAAAAGAATGGACCAATGGTGAAATATCATTTGATTTTTCTTTAATAAAATGTTCGAGAAATGTTTTGATCTGTTCTTTGTTTTCTAAAACATCATTAAAATTATCAGGAAATTCAAAAAAAGTCTTTCACAATTTGTCCGGGAGATATGGCATACACAAAATCTACAACTTCATCTATTGTTTGCTGAGTATAAATAGCACCAATAATAGCCCCTATACTGGTTCCTGCTACACAATCAAACTTTATATTGCATTCTTCAAATGCCTGTAAAGAACCAACCTCATAACAACCCTTTGCTCCTCCACCACCTAATACTAAACCATTTTTCATAACGCTAGTATACCATAAAACATATACCATATAGTAAAACCTTTTAATATAGATATATAAGCGCCAAAGCATAAACAAGTAATAAATGGAATTAATTTTTTATTTGAGCAAGCATAAAATAACAAACCTATAAAAATTGCAATGAATACACATATAAACATTCTTTCAAAACCAAGAATCAAGCCAAGCACAAATAGGATCCCTATATCAGCACTTCCTATCCAATCCTGCTTACAAAAATACATTAAAGAAGCAATAAAGCTAAATAATATGCCAGATAAATGTATTGAATCGAAAAAACATACAGTCAAGATCAAACTGAATACACCCCATATCTTAGAAATATAGTAAGTTTTATAGTCTTGCAATCCTAAACAACATAGATATAGTTGAAACAATATAAGTCGATAAAAGTCCTTATTGGATCCATAATATAATGTTACCATACTTAAAAATATAAATAGAATTGTTCCAAATCCCATATATCGTTTCTCAAGAAAGTAAACTAAGTATATCCAAAGAAGAACGATACATAAAATAATAAAAAAGATCTTCATACTATATAGTATGAAGATCAAAAGTGACAAATACATGACAAATTATGCATTTACGAAATCAGGATCATTTTCTTCTTTTTTATAAACAAGTTTTAATAATATTGGTGTTACAACTGTCGTAAATACAACACATAATAAAACTGGCGTCACAAATAATTCAGGTAATAATCCTAAGGCCATACCTTTATCGGCGACAATCAAGGCTACTTCACCACGAGAAACCATTCCACAGCCAATTCGAATACATTGTTTTGGTGAATACTTACATATTAGAGCACCTAAGCCACAACCTATGATCTTTGATACTACTGCAACAATACATAAAACCACAACTAGAATCAATAAACTGGAAGTTAAATGAACTGGTGAAAGTTTTAATCCGATGTTCGCAAAGAAAATTGGTGTGATCAACATATATGATAAAGTTCCAATACGTTTCTCTACATAAGCACATTGGCTTGTTCCAGAAATAATCAATCCGGCAACAAAACTACCTGTGATATCTGCAACACCAAAGAATGCTTCAGAAGCATAAGCCATTAACAAAGCAAATGAGAATGAAACGATTGAATAACGTTGCAGACCACCACGTGAATCATGATTAAACCACCATGCAAAAGCTTTATGAAGAATAACTCCAGCGACAACCGAAAATACAAAGAATGCAAGTATCTTTAATAATACCATTGTAATATCTACTGAACTATCAGCCATTCCTGTTACCAAAGTTAAGGCAACGATACCTAATACATCATCAATAACAGCTGCTGCAAGAATCGTATTTCCACTATTTGTACTCATACAACCCATTTCTTTTAATGTCTCTACAGTAATACCTACACTTGTAGCCGTTAAAATGACACCTAAGAACAAATTATGCAACCATGCCTCTGGTCCAACATTATAGAATGATGCTACAACATATCCCATTCCTAATGGAACCAATACTCCTAATACCGCAATAATAAAAGCTTTTAATCCAGCCTTTTTTTAGATCGCTCACGCTTGTCTCCAAACCTGCGGCAAACATCAATACGATAACACCTATTTCTGAAAGAGAATTGATCAAATCGCTTGGCCCAACGATATTTAAAAAAGCAGGACCTAGAACAATTCCGGCAATCAAAGCCCCTACTACACTAGGCATTCGAAGATTTTTTAGAAAATAATCCAAAAAGTTTAGTTGATAATAGAATCAAAGCTATATCCAATAAATAGCGATAACTTTCCATGATGGCTCCTCCTAATTTAATCTTTTATTACAAATTCATGGATTGGTAATGAAAGATCTAGCTGATCAAAGCGCAACTTATACGCAATCAGCTGAATATTCATATTTTTTCCTTTATAACCGTATTTCTTATCCCCGACCAGAGGGTGTGAAATACTCGACATCAACGCTCTAATTTGATGAAACCTTCCTGTGTGAAGCTCAATTTCTACCCAGGTATTCATTTTATCCTGCATCAAGATGTTTCCTTCCATATAAGCAATCTTATATCCATCTTTAGGATAATCGGAAACAAGAGCTTTAGTCTTATTTTTATACATATATTTTTTTATGACAAAATTTTTATCTTCTAGATGTCCAGATACATATGCTTTATAGTACTTGTGTATTCTTCTTTGTGCTATTGCTTCATTTATAATCCTTGATGCATTGGCATTTTTAGCTGCTATGACAAGTCCTCGTGTATTACGATCTAATCGATTGCAAATGCCTGGTGCAAAGCTGTGTGCATTATTTGGATCGTATTCATTCTTCTCATATAGATAACCCTGAATTCTAGATACAAGTGTATCTTGTGTTTGAGAAGTATCGCTTTGCGATAGCAATCCCACTGGCTTATTAACAATCAATATATTCTCATCTTCATAAATAACATCAAGTTGTTTTGAAATGAAATTAGATTCCCTTTGTTTCTCATTCAAAAACTGAGGAGGCAAAAACAAAAGCAAAATATCTCCTTTATTCAAGATCTGATCATATGTACAACGTTTTCGATTTACTTTTATCTTTTTGTTACGTATTGCTTTATACATCAAAGATCGTGAAAGATCAGGAAACATTTTCAATAAAACTTATCCAGTCTTTGATTTGCATCATCTTGTAAGATTTCAATTTGTTTCATAAATGATTTCTAAACTTTCTAATAAACTGTCTGCGATAATGGCATCAACTCTTTCTAATTTTTGTCTTGACTGATGGCCTGTTGTAACCAGGATACAATTTGCTTTAAGCGTATTAGCAACTTCATAGTCATGAATGCTGTCGCCAACAAACCAAATCTCATCTTCTAAAGAACAACTCTCAACATATTTTCTTGCCAGCTCTTTCTTGCTGGAAGCATAGATGTTTTCGATTCCATGAACAGAATCTACATAATCTAAAATGTCGAATTTTTCTATTTGTTTTAAAAGATAATCTTTTCTACTGGCAGAAAGGATACATTGGGGAAAACCAAAAAAATGAGCTTTTCTCAGTGTTTCATAAACATCTTCAAAAAGCTGACAATCATAACTTTTTTTCCTGGTAATCTTTCATGTATTCACCAGCCAAAACTTCATACGGAGTCTTATCAAAATTAAATCCAGCTTTTTGATAATAATTTTGAATTGGAAATTCAAATATATCACGATAAGCAGCTAAATCTATTAAAGGATCTAGATTTTTTGAAACCAATAGACGATTGATGCATTCAAAACAAAGATTTACATCATTTAATAAGGTCCCATTCCAATCCCATACAATCCTTTTCATTGATA
>ENA-OQET01001275-OQET01001275.1-human-gut-metagenome-genome-assembly--contig:-NODE-1275-length-11431-cov-4.826964_pt1 | contig 11431 bp, 9 predicted proteins | sample MGYA00242800_ERZ504645 | MGnify/ENA primary metagenome ERZ504645 (study PRJEB26092, sample SAMD00036308) | human gut metagenome | host: Homo sapiens | study: EMG produced TPA metagenomics assembly of... | reverse complement strand
AGAAATCACTTACCGACGCATCACTATAGATCTTCATACCAGAACTATACAGTGGATGATTGTATGCGTAATCCGGATAATGCTGTGCCACATTGCTTTCTTCTACAATAGAGTAAGAGGCAAGGTCGAGCAGTAATGCCATATCCCGCTCAGAGAAGAACTGTCCAAGCATCTTATCTAACGAATAATCCGATACTATCTTATGTATTGCAGCATATGTACCAACCCGCAGACAGCTGCTGCGCTCTGTTCGGTCTTCCATACCTGATAAAACTGCATCTGGAAAGTATTTCAGAAAGGCTTCGTTAGGAATCATCATAGTGTCATCATCCGCACACACCTTGCCTATAGTTGCTCTCTGTGGATAGGTATATTTTTTCTCCGGATCATAATAGCGATCATACTCATACTTAATATATGTGATATCCCCTCTTCTTAATCGGATCAATTTTCCATGTACATCTGGTATTTTTACTCTTGATTTCAGGTACATATTCGCCTCCTTTATTTAGGCTCATATAGCCCTAAATTTATTATACAGCAAAACCCGTATTTTTGCAATAATTTCCGCAGAATACGGGCTTTTTTTGAATTTTATTTTCGTTAGGGCTACTCATTTTTTGGAAGTTAAGGACTGAAAAACGGAGTCAAATGACTCCTTTTTCTAATGCATATCAATTATTTTTAAAATATCGTATATCCGCCATCTACAGCCAAAGCTGCTCCATGGATGAAACTAGCTTCGTCTGATGCAAGGAATGCAATGGCCTGTGCTACTTCGATAGGTTCTCCAGGACGTTTTGCCGGACTCATTCCAATCTTCATTGTTACCGGATGCTGTGGAATTGCAAGCACACGTGCAATCATATCTGTTGCAATCGGTCCTGGAAGAACAGCATTTATACGCACTCCTGTACGTCCATGATCCAATGACATCTGACGGGTGAGTCCAAGAAGGCCATGTTTGGCAGAAGTGTAAGCAAGCCCTCCGCGGCCTGCTGCGGTTGCTGCCATGGAAGCTACATTGACGATGGTTCCAGCCCCTTGTTTTTCCATAATAGGGATTATTTTCTTGCAAAGAACAAATGGTGCTGTGAGATTTGTTGCAAGAACGGTGTTCCATTCATCCATTGTGATCTGATCCATATTGGCAGTTGTTCCGCCTACTCCTGCATTATTAACGAGAATGTCTATTTTTCCGTAGGCGTCCAGAGCTGTTTTAACCAGGTTATCAAGACTTTCATCAGATGTCACGTCTGTTTTACAGAAAATTGCTTCTCCTCCGGCTGCCTTGATTTCATTCACACAGCTTTCTCCCAGTTCTTCCTTTGTTCCAACAACTATGACTTTTGCTCCTTCTTTTGCAAAGAGTTCTGCGGTTGCTCTTCCGATTCCTCTTGTTGAACCGGTAATGATTGCTACTTTGTTTTCAAACTTCATGGCAATGCCCTCCTTATCTTCTTCCTGTTTCCATGAATGCTGTTCTGTCATACCGTGCGGTAAGCAGATACGGTGCCAGAACATCTGCGTCAATCTCTTCACATAAATTCAGTTTATGAACCATCAGATCATTTGAGGAATACGCACCTCCAATGACTGTTCTGATTGGAAGTTCTCCCCATGGATCATCAATGGACGATTGTAATTTAATCGCTGCAAAACCAGGCTCCCATGAATGGTAATTGTATTCACAGAGATTCTGAAGCAGAGCACCATTCTGGAAATGTGATTTTCCTTCTTTATCCGGTTCGCGGTCAAGGTGGAAGTAGAAACCACCGCCATATGTCTTTTTACCGGCTTCTGGGAACTGATACAGCATTCCGGTCATTGCGTTATTATATTCACCAATCTTGAGATCAATATTTACAAGTTCAGTACCACGACGGCAGACTTGAGCGGTCACATGATCATTGTTTCGACGGATTACAAATTCAGATCCCAGTTTCTTTGGAATTGATCCATTGTCACGTCCACACTGAACTGCCATTTCTGCACCGGTTCCCCCAAGTACAAGTCCTATTGGATATAATCCAAGCTGTGTTCCATATGTACAGTAAACACCAAGGATTGCTTCATAATAATCATCAGCAAAGGTAGGCTCCTTAACATGGCACACAGATACCGTAACTACAGGCACGGAAAATGGTTTTAACGGTGCAGGCAGAACCTTTGCAATCGCCGCAGGATCGGTGAGGTATGCAAGATATATTCCCTCCTGATTTTTCATAAGAGATATCTTACCGAAATTAGGCATTTCCTCCGGAGCAGTGATAAAGCTTGGAGTTTTGACAGATGTCTTAAACAATTTCCTTGCTGCTTCAAAACCACTTCTGGATGCAGGAGCAATCGTACCGTCTTTCACAGCATTTCCGATAGCCTGAGCATGGATTCCTTTTTCTTTTAATTCTTCAACAAGATGGTTGTCCGGACGGAAACCAAGGGAAAGAACAACAGCATCTGCAGCAACTTCCACATTTATCTTATCGTTCAGTCTTTCAAGTACAACTCCATCTTTTTTGATCTCTTTAAGAGCATATGCCATCATGAACTGGGCATTGTATTCTTTCAATCTTCCACATACATCTGCAACATTTGTATGATTTGCATTAGGAGCAACTTTGTCAAGCATATCCGCAAGTACAACGGTATTTCCTTCGTGACAGAGATATTCTGCTGTTTCAAGTCCCGTAACACCTGCTCCGATGATCATTACTTTTTTATTCTTCAGTCCGGCTTTTCCGGAAAGAATATCTTCGATTGTATATACATTTTCTCCGGTTATTCCGGGAATAGATCCTGGAATGACAGATTTAGAACCTGTTGCTACAAGTACCGCGTCCGGATTCATTTCTGCAATTTTATCCGCAGTCGCTTCCATATCAAGTTTTAATTCAACTCCAAGTTTCTCAAATTCAACATTATAATAATCAGCAATCCAGCCCATACGTTCTTTGAAAGGAGGCTTCTTTGCAAGGTTTATCGTACCTCCAAGCTCACTCTGGCGGTCAACCAATGTTACCTTCATGCCGCGTTCAGCAAGTGTTTTAGCAGCGATCATACCACATGGTCCGCCACCCACAACTACTACCTTATGTTCCTGAGTGTCATATTCTGCATTTCCATAAAGACGTTCGCGGCATGCACGTGGATTAACTGCACATTCCGCAGGAATACCCGCGCCCATCCATGCATTCAGGCTCTCAAAGCAACGCAGACAATTGATACATTTACAAATTTCATTCTCTCTTCCTTCAAGTACCTTGAGTCCCCACTGTTCGTCTGCGAGCCAGCTTCTTCCCATGGAGACAAAATCAACAATACCTCCTTTCAAAAAGCTCTCAGCTACCTGTGGTTCACGTATGCAGGAAACTCCTATCACTGGAATAGAAACGTGATCTTTTACAGCCTTGATCAGATCTTTTCTCCAACCCTGGGGGAAGGAGGTCGGCTCTACACATACACTTCCTGTCTCGTATAAACCAACAGACACATCAATAAAATCAATCCCGCATTTCTCAAGCGCCATTGCAATCTTAACTCCATCCTGGATATGGATATAATCCTCTGTTACTCCTGTCTTATCCAGAAATTCTTCCACGCTTAAACGGACACCGATTGGAAAGTCTGGTCCACACTGTACGCGGATTCCATTTATGATCTCAGTGATCATACGAAGCCTGTTTTCAAAGGAACCACCATACTCATCTTCGCGTTTATTTGTGTAAGGGGAAAGAAACTGTTGTAATAGATACCCATGAGCCGCATGAAGCTCTACTCCATCGCAACCCGCTTTTTTTACTCGTACAGCACCTGAGATAAACTGTTGGATCAAAGCTTTTACTTCTTCTGTTGAAAGAGCCCTTGTTTCTTGCTGAAGATATTTGCACGGTATTGCTGAAGCAGATACTACCGGACCGCCTGTAAGAGCAGTTACTGTTTCACGTCCAGGGTGATGCAGCTGGATGAATATCTTTGTCCCATATTTATGTACTGTTTCTGCAAGCTTTGCAAGACCTTCGATATGTCTGTCTTTTGAAACAGACAGCTGACGCATCATCCCTGCACCATGCAGATCGTTTACCCTTGCAATCTCCGGAATAATAAGCGCTGCGCCACCAATTGCACGTGCCTCATAGAATGCAATCATGTCTTCCGATGGAGACCCATCCATCTCCGCCAGGCTTGTACCCATCGGTGACATTACAAGCCGGTTTTTAAGTGTAATATTTCCAATTTTTCCCTGTTTAAATATTTCCTGATACATGTACACCCTCCTTTACTTGTGTCTCTTGATTATTATGGCTTAAAAATAACATTTTCATTGTTAAAAAAGCAACGGCATAAATATAAAAAAGACATTGTGTATTTATGCACAATGCACTATAATTAATAATAATCAGCAAAACACTGTGCATTATGCACAAAGAATTGTAAAGAGGAGTATGAAAATGCTGTTTTCCGATCTTATTGATTATTTAAAAAATGAAAAAAATTTTAACATAATACTAAATTGTTCTACTGATCTTCATGAAATACGAGATGTAGAGCTGCTGGATGGCACTCAAACAAGATACGCCACAGATATTGTCTATTTTGGTTATCCCAATGTTTTGTCTCCTGATATGCAGCCTTCTCAATGTATCCTTGTTCGTGGAGAAAACTATCTTTTTCCTTATTCCTGTACGGATCGTGCAACAGTACAGGCAAAAGAGCTTTTTGCAGTTTTTAATGCAGCAAAACAGTTTCTTCAGACACATGAACAGGTTAGTTTATATGAAGAACTGGTTCAAAAAGGCCACTCTTCCCATAGCCTGGATGAAGTGATTAACTCTGCATCCATCAAATCAGGATATTCCTTGGTATTTTGTGACAAGAAATTCCGTATCCTGTCATATTCTACATCAATTCCGGTTACGGATAAATTATGGAAAAAGAATATTGAACGTGGATATTGTACATACGATTTCATTAAAAATGTAATGTCATTGGAAGCTGTCCAGGGGGCTTCAGCCAGCATTGAGGCTGTTGAAGTATCTTGCCCGGAATCACCATATCGTAAATGTAGTTCGAAAGTGTTTTTAAACGGTGTTCAGGTTGGTTTTGTTCTGATGATAGAAAACAATATCCCTTTTACCGCAGAACACTTAGCAGCTATGAGTGATGTAAGCCGGGCAATCAGCTCTGTAGTTGGACATTATCATCCTGAACTGTTTCAGTACACCAGTGCGGACCAGCAGCTTCTTGAAGCCCTGCTGATTGGAACTCCGGCTGATATATTGGCAGATTCCATTTCTCATCTTCGAGTATCTGATGCAATGTATGCACTTTGTATCCAACCGAAGACATTTTTGAAGGAAAATAAATTAAAGCAGCAGCTTTATCCTGTGATCCGACATATCTTTCCGGAAGCATATATGACTGTCCACGACAATGCACTAGTCCTTCTTGTACCAGATCAGAGTTCTGTTATATTTGTAGATACTCAAAAAATAATGCTTAAAACGATGGCAGAGTATCATCTGGATGTAGGAATCTCCCTGGTTTTTTCAAAAATGGATGAATTTTACAGAGCTTATCAGCAGGCGCGGACAGTTCTTGAATGGAATCACAGAATCCCTGATAACCTTAAGAAGGAAATATCATGGGATCAAAGGTATCCGATGGAGCATCAAATTCATCGGTATTCTGAAATTGAGTTCTACGAAATGATGAACAAGATCAAAGAACCAGAAAAACTTGCAGATTATATCCACCCTGCCCTTTACAGACTGAATAAATATGACCAGAGAACGGGAAATGAACTTTACCATACACTTGAGGTATATCTACAGTGTTTCCATAACAATAAGGAAACAGCTAACATTTTGTGTATTCACAGGAATTCGCTGGCTTATCGAATGGAAAAAATCATCGAAATAGGTAAAGCCGATTTAAACGATCCCATGACAGAGTTTCTGTTGAGAATGTCTTTTAAGCTTGTGGAATATTTGAAGATAAGAGACCTCGATCTCCCCTGATATTTAAAATTGTAGCTTTTCATAACATTATAACGAAATGCTGTAATTCTCTCTGAATTGTCAGTGATGCCATAGTAATGGAGATAACCAGTCAGTATCTCATTAAGCTTCTCTCTGTTGACTGTGAGTTTCAGCTTCTCTTCAAGATATTTCGTACTGCTTTCCAGAAGTCTCTCCGATGCCCGTTTGCTCTTCGCAATTGAAGCAGGGGACTTACTTGATTTGGTTAAAAAGGCATATGTCAAAAATGTTATTGACATATGCCCTTTATAGGACTATTATATTATAACAAGAAAGGAGCAGTTTATGCCAAGACCAATAAAATACAGAAAAGTCTGCCATTTTCCCAATGTTTTAGAATTTCTTCCGGCAGATGATACGGAGAAAAAGCCCCCATTATTCTGACGGTAGATGAGTATGAAACAATTCGTCTTTTGGACAAGAAAGGTTACAGTCAGGAGCAGTGTGCAGTATCTATGCAGATTGCAAGAACAACAGTTCAACGAATTTACGAGATTGCCAGGAAGAAAATAGCAGATGCACTTATTGATGGACATCCGCTTAGAATTGAGGGCGGGGATTTCAGAATCTGCGATGGTCAAAGTAGCGACTGCAACCTTGGAGGATGTTACAAGCAGGAGCTTTATCAAAAATATGCAGTGGAAAAAGGAGAAGGTATTATGAGAATAGCAGTAACATATGAAAAACGGACAGATTTTCCAGCACTTTGGACACACAGAGACATTTAAGATTTATGATGTAGAAGAAGGGAAAGTGATACATTCAGAGGTAGTAGATACCAATGGAAGCGGACATGGCGCATTGGCAGGAGTTCTTAATGCATTGAATGCAGATGTTTTGATCTGTGGCGGAATCGGAGGGGGCGCACAGACAGCTTTAGCGGCAGCCGGTATTAAGCTTTTCGGAGGAGTTTCCGGAGATGCAGATGAAGCGGTAGAAGCCTTTATCAATGAAACACTTGCGTATAATCCAAATGTGAAGTGTTCTCATCACGAGCACAACCACGGGGAAGGACATACATGTGGCGAGCATGGATGTGGAAGCCATAGCTGTCATTAAGAAGAATGGTTCGCCTAAGAGCGGCTACTGGGAGATTGTAGATAAAGATCTATACTTTATAGGGTCGTACTTCATAAGGTCGGACCCTAACATTCTTTACTAACAGTAAAAATATGCCAAAAGATTAAGAAGGCAGAGAAATGTGTGGTATATGAAAATGCAGTCAGAGAACTGTTTAGCTGTGAGCAGTTGATCGGAGAAGGGCCGGAAGAATCGGATTAGTTTAATAATAGGAAGCCGTAGAACTGGCTTGTTTATATTTTTGATATTTATAAAGAAGGAACAACAATGAAAAATATATTGATTATTTCAAGCTCACCAAGAAAAAAAGGAAATTCGCAAATCCTTTGTGAGCAGTTCAAAAAAGGTGCAGAAGCAAAAGGACATCAGGTGAACATCGTACGCATCATAGAGAAAATATAGGTTTTTGCAGAGCCTGCGACGGCTGTATGAGAAACGGCGGTACCTGTGTATTAAAAGATGACATGGCTGAAATACTCGAAATGTTTCGGAAAGCAGATGTACTTGTACTGGCTACTCCGGTTTATTTTTATGGAATCAGTGCCCAGATGAAGACCTTTATTGACCGCACTTATCCTATCTGGCAGCATCTTGGTAAAAAAGAAGTTTACTATATTATATCGGCTGGTCTGGGCGAGGACATCATTGAAAGACCGCTTGGTGATCTGGATGGTTTTGTAGAACATCTGGAAGAATACAAGATTGCAGGAAAGATATATGCAGCAAACGTGATGGATGCCGGATTAGTCAGAAATCAAAGTGTTTTCAAAAAAGCCTATGATATGGGATATTCCGTTCAAAATGCTGAGAAATTGAGAGTTGGCGAATAAAGCTTATAAAAAACAAAGGGATAATTATAGATGTCATAAAAGCAAAAAAAGTTCAAGTAGTTATTTTTGCCCCGGAAATCCGTTAGCTGGCAGTAGATAAGCAAATTAGTTTCTTATCACTGTTAAGCCAAGGATTCCGGGGATTTTTTGTTTTCTACGTTCCCTTGTTATTTATGCTGCAGACACACCATTTTCACCTGTGCGTGTCCGGTTTTCTACGCCGGAACGGCGGATTCCTGCAAAGATGGAGCCTGCAATATTATGCCATACACTGAAAATAGCACCTGGAAGAGTTGCCAGTGGATTGGCTGCAAAGTTAGCTGCTGCCAGAGAAACTGCCAGTCCACTGTTTTGCATGCCCACTTCAATAGCTATAGCTGTTGCCCGTGTATATTCTACATGGAAAATTTTTGCTGCAAGGAGTCCAAGCATCATACCACAGAAATTGTGGATCGCAACAACGCCAAGGACCAGAACTCCGCAGCTTAAGATTTTCTCTGCATTAATTGCCACGATTCCGCCAATGATCATAACAATGGCTACAACAGAGATCAATGGCATAACATCTGAAACTTTATCTACATGATCTCCTGCAAGTGTACGGAGAAGGATTCCAAGAAGTACAGGAACCAGAATTACTTTTACAACAGAAAGTACCATTGCCCAGAAGGATACTTCCACCCAGGCACCTGCCAGAATGTACACAAGAAATGGAGTCATAACAGGAGCAGCCAGAGTGGAAACGATGGTCATTCCTACTGAAAGTGCAACATCACCGCCTGCAATATAGGTGATCACATTGCTGGCTGTTCCACCAGGACAGCATCCCACAAGAATCACACCCAGAGCCAGATCTGCGGGAAGATTCATAATTTTACACAATACCCAGGCTACGACTGGCATGATCGTATACTGTGCAACTGCGCCAATGATCACTTCCTTTGGTCTGGAAAAAATTGCCCGGAAGTCTTCCAGACGTATGGTCAGTCCCATACCAAACATGATCACGCCCAGAAAAACAGATGTATAATTTGTCATCCATGCAAATCCATCCCTCCAGAAAAAGGCAAGGCATGAAAAGGCAATGATGATGATTCCAATATATCTGGATGCAAAACTGCTGATTTTTCCTATTTTCTTTAAAATATTTTCCATATATTATACCTCGTAGCTGAAGTTATCGATCAGTCTTGTTTTGCCAATATAGACAGCCATTGCTACGAGAACATTATGATCAGCTTTTTCCACAGGCTGCATGGTAAGTGCATCTACCATGGAAACGTAATCGATTTTTGCCAGAGGCTCTGCCTCGATCACTGCACGCATTTTGCCGAGAAGTTCTTCTGCGGAAATGCCTGCGTGAATGATTTCCTGTCCGAGTTTTACGGATCTGGACAGACAGAGAGCAGCCTTTCTCTCTTCATCGCTTAAATATGTATTTCTGGAGGATTTTGCCAGTCCGTCCTCTTCACGGACAATCGGGCAGCCTACGATTTCTATATCAAAATTCAGATCCTGGACCATTTTGCGGATGATGGCCAGCTGCTGAGCATCCTTCTGTCCGAAATATGCTCTGTCCGGGGCTACAATATGGAACAGCTTGGTTACAACTGTGCACACACCTTTGAAATGGATAGGACGTGTTTTTCCACAAAGTGTCTCAGATAATGTATCGATACTTACAAATGCATGGGGATCATGATACATTTCAGAAGGTTCAGGGCAGAAGATCAGGTCTGCGCCAAGACTTTCACAGAGTTTGCTGTCGCGTTCGAAATCTCTTGGATATGCCTCAAGATCCTCTGTCGGACCAAACTGTGTTGGATTGACAAAGTCAGACACAACTACAATGTCGTTCTGTTCTCTGCATTTTTTGATCAGACTTGCATGTCCCTCATGAAGAAATCCCATTGTTGGAACAAGACCTATAGTTTTACCTTCTTTTTTCCATGCTTTGATCTGTTTTCTTGTTTCTTCTACTGTTTTTGTTACCTGCATTGTTATCTCCTCTTTCTCGGTCAATGGACCGGTATCATAGATTTTGAGATAGCCTCTTTTCTGAATTCACTTTCATCTTATGATAGCCTCTAATCTGATATCAACGTTTTCAGGCCATGTCTTTCAGCAGACCATGTTTCTCATAATTGGTCACTCTGCTGATCTTATTCTCTTCATCTACAAATACAACAGCAGGCTTATGAATGCGTGCCTCTTCAGGCTCATATCCTGCGTAAGCCATGATGATAATCTTGTCACCTGTGCTTACACATCTTGCTGCTGCTCCGTTCAGACAGATCATACCGCTTCCGCGTTTTCCGCAGATTGTGTATGTCTCGAATCGACTGCCATTGTTCACATCTACAATCTGAACTTTCTCATATTCCAGTATTCCGGCAGCTTCCAGCAGTTCTTCATCCACAGTAATGCTTCCCACATAATCCAGTTCGGCCTGGACAACAGTTGCTCTGTGGATTTTTCCTTTTAACATTTCTATTGTCATCTTATATAGTCCTTTCCTGCGGGAAAAATCAGAGTCAAGCAGCACCATAAAAAGGAAATATACCTTTATGATCTGCAAAAAAGCGCATCAGGATACACTTTGACCCTGAAACGCTTCTGATTGATTCCCTGTATATTGAGTCCTGTTTCTGATACATAAAATATGTTTTACTATTCCATAGATTATTGGAAATCTGATTTTTTGTATCATAAATACCGGCTCGTATCTTTTAAAATTACATACATCCCTCCGTTCCCGTTCCCGGATTCCGGCTGGCTGCTTTTATATAAGATTCCAGTGATTTCAGCCAGAGTATAGTTTTGAGTCCAAATACTATCTCTGAGTGGTATTATTACATCTGGTCAGTTATTTGTCAATAAATTGTTTATTTACTGGTTACTGTTCACTCCGTACATAGTAATACACTATGCGATACAGAAAATATGAACCTCCTTGTGCAAAGCCCAAGGAGTATCGTTTGCTTCGCAAACTTAATTTATGCTAATCGCATAAGGAACCGAAAAAAATCACTCATCTGACAAACAATCAGACGGATAGCCTCATCCAACCGTACCTTCCCGGGAGTTATTTCCAATTCGTTCATATGTGCAAAGAAATTTTTCCGAAAGACTTCATACGGCATCAATAACTCTGCCGCAAACAGGTTTGTAATCTGAATGTCAGAAACTAAACAGCTATTACCATAAAAATAAAAAGTTTCTCTTTATGATACAGCTCTCCGAACACTGAAAGAAAAATCTGTCGGAAATAAGCTGCCTTCCACGAAAGCCCTCTATGCTGAAAAAGACCGACTTATTGAATTGCGAAATATGCAACGGGAAGATTTTTCTAACCGCCGGAATTATGAACGGGAGTTTCGTACCGTGTCTGCCAATATTGATATGATCCTTGGGAAGAGCTACGAACAGGAACAGCAGATTGAGAAAGAACAGAATTTATAAATTTCCTGTTTTCATGCTTTC
>ENA-OQET01001272-OQET01001272.1-human-gut-metagenome-genome-assembly--contig:-NODE-1272-length-11448-cov-3.365339_pt1 | contig 11448 bp, 12 predicted proteins | sample MGYA00242800_ERZ504645 | MGnify/ENA primary metagenome ERZ504645 (study PRJEB26092, sample SAMD00036308) | human gut metagenome | host: Homo sapiens | study: EMG produced TPA metagenomics assembly of... | reverse complement strand
AACGACTTCATCTTCCTCTAATTCCATTGATATATGAGGATGTATTTTTGACTTTTCTAAAAGATGATCGATCATTGGACGAATTCCACTATTTTTAGTAAAAGTAATAAAAGGTAGATCTTCTATTTGTTTAAATCAATTTCATCATTTTAGCAAGTGGATGATTAAGACTGACGATTACATAAAAACTCTTGTGTTACAACAGGTTTAAAAAAATATATCTTGATCATCTACATAGGAACAAAAAACAATATCTAAATCATTTTTCTTTAAATCATGAATAAGATCATAAGAAAAACCACTATGGCATTGAAAGGTCACATTTTCATTTTGAAAAGAAGAAATTAGTTGGGGAATATAGCTCATCCCTAATCTTCTTACAAAACCAATATTTAAAGTTCTTTTCCTTTGAAATTTGTTTAATATTTTCTATAGAATCATCTAAACGATTAAGAATTGGCTCGATTTCTTTTAAAAAAAGTTTTCCATACTTTGTTAGAACAACATTTCTTCCCATTTTTTTCAAACAACGCAACATCTAGTTCATCTTCCAATAAATGAATGGCATGCGTTAAACTCGGTTGAGTAATATGTAATTTTAAAGCTGCTTTTGTATAATGTTCTTCTTGTGCTAATGTCGTAAAATAACGTAATTGATATAAATTCATTGTCATCACCTAATATGATTATACTAGGACTTCTTTTTCTTTTCGAGTACGTTTTTTAAATAATAAGCTAATTAAAACACCAACGATAATAAAAGCTGATCCCAATACAAATGAAGTTGTCAAAACTTCATGAAAAACAACAACTCCTAAAAATGAAGAAGTTAATGTTTGAATTGGATAAAAAGCACTACAAGTATTAGCAGGTAATAATGATAAACTTTTATTCCATAAAATATTCGTAAATGCCGTACAAACAACTCCCATATAAACAAGTCCTAAAACAGCACCTAAATCTACTTGAATAAGAGGGTGTGTCACTTGTACTTCTAAAAAGGAAACTGGAATATTACAAACTGTTGCAATCAACATTGATACTTTTGTAAGTGTTAATGCACTGTATTTATTAGAAATCTTTCTTGAAATAACGGACATAAACGCCCAACCAATAACTGCAATAAAAGAAATAAGAACTCCTAAAAACTGAATATTAGCTCCTGTACCTATAATCATATAAACCCCAGCCAATGATAATATAATACCAACAATTTTATTCATTTCTAATTTTTCATTTAAAATAATCATGGCCATCACACTAATAATCACTGGATTTAATGAATTAATAAGTGAAGCCATTGATCCACCGGCAATCTTAGTTCCTAAAAGTTGACAATCAACAGAAATAAAATAACCAATAAATCCCATAATAAAAAAATATTTATAATCACTTTTTTCAATTTTTTCTTTCTCACTTTTTAATGAGATTAAACTTAGTGCTATAAAAGCAATTAAATAGCGAAACATTGCTACTGTAAACGTAGGAATCTTTCCTAAAACAAATTGACTGACAACATACAAACTTCCCCATAACATAAATGTTGTCAATAAATATACATAAGATTTTTTCATTTTCTTCTCTCCCTTAGTTCTACAGTATACATTTCTATTTATATAAATAAAAATAGATAAAAATTATCAATTTGATAGTTTTTATCTATAATTTATTATTTTGTATAACATGTATAACCATTTCTACCTTGATTCTTTGTTTGATACAAAGCCTGATCAGCTAAATTATACAAGTCTTTAAATGTTGTTCCATGTTCAGGATAAAAGGCAATCCCAATACTACAAGAAATTGTTCCTTTAAAATTGTCAATTTCAATATTTCTTATCTTTTGACATATTTCTTGGGCTTTATTTATCGCATTTCCATGCTCTTGAATATCTTTAACAAAAACAATAAACTCATCACCACCTGCACGCCCTACAATATCCTCTATTGTAAAAGACTCTTTTAAAATTGAGCCAAAGTTTTTTTAAAACTTCATCACCAATAACACGGCCATTTAAATCATTTACTGTTTTAAAATTATCAACATCGATCATAAAAAGTGCCCCTAATTGTTGAGAAGAATCATTTTTTAAATATGTACTAATTTCATTTTGCAATGTTTCCTTATTTTTTATACCTGTTAATGCATCGATACGTGCAAATTCTAATAATCTTTTTTGATGTTTATTGTTTACTTTATAAATTGTAAATAACAAAATCACTAACGCAAAAACAAATAAAGCAAAAAGCAAATATTCAGCATAAATGATAAATGTATAAGATTCCTGTGCTACATCTGCATCAATGTTATAACACATGATCCAATCATTGATTTTTAATGGATAATAAGCTATATAAGATGTTTTATTATTATAATTTAAAGTCATATAACCATTTTCTTGTTTAATCCATTTTTGTTTTAAACTTTGAAGATCATCCGGAGATAAAACATTGTATTCAGCAAAATAACTAAAAATACTTTCAGAAGCTAAAAAATCTTTATTTTTAACAGCATTATTATAAGTAATCAACTGCCCTTCTTTAGAAACAAGAAAGGCCGATCCTTTTCCATCATAAATACCTCTAAAAACAATTTTATTTAGATTCCCAATATCATAGCTACCACCTATAACTCCTACAATTTCTTTTTGTTGATCATAAATAGGTACCGCTATAATAACACGTGTCTCCCCTGCAATAACACTTTCAAGTGGAGCACTTAAGACTCTATTTCCCTTTAGTGCTTCTTGAAAATATTCACGTTGACTTACATTCTTTACGGCACCATTATCATAATGACTTTCTCCATTTTTATCAATAATTCCAACATTTTCTAATTTTGTATATTCTTTAATGGAATGAATTAAATTTATATTATCTTCGCAAAATAAATCTTGCTGGCTTATATGATTACCAACACCTTCAAGATATCGATATTGAATATCTATATACTGTTTTAAACTTTCTGTTTGTTTTTCTGTATTAACAACCACTTTATTAACAGATTCATTTTCTATATCTTTTTTTATATAAAAGAAAAACGAAATAGAACAAATCATTATAAAAACAATAAAAATCATCATTGCTTTTAAATATGCTTTAAAAGAGAGTTTATAAATTGCTTTTCTTTTCATATCGTTCACCATCTTTTCTTTAAAATATTTTACCATATTTAAACAAAGGTAAACAAAGATTTTAATAAAAAAAGAATTATAGTATCGCTATAATTCAATTAATTAAAAAACCTTGAGGATTTCTTGAGCAACAAATAACTCAGGAAATCAACTTTTGGCTTTTCTGTTGGTTATCAACTTTTTTAACTATTCTATTATTTTCACAAATGTTATATCATCTTCTTAAAATCAAATATATTTTCCAAATTCAATACGATAAAATCATTAATAACTCTTAGTTCTTTTCTACTTGTTTTTTTAATAAATCCATTAATCTTTTTTGTTTAGCGTAGAGTTTAATTATATTATAAACACGTCGATAAACAATTCGATAATCAAAAGGTCTTTTAATGTAATCGGATGCTCCCATCGCAAAACCTTTATTAATGATATTTGCTGAATCTTCACTTGAAATTAAAATAACAGGTATATCATCTAACCATTTTTCTTGTTCCATCCATTGTAAAACATCAAAGCCATCAATTTCAGGCATAATAATATCTAATAAAATCAAAGAAATTCCCGAACCATATTGTTTAATATAGTCTATACATTCTTGCCCATTTGTAGCTTCCAATAAATAAAAATCATCTTTTAATATTTCATAAAGAATTGCACGATTTAACTCAGAATCATCAACAATAAGAATTGTTTGTTTAGTATCATTTCTATCAGAATAATACTGATGATCTAATTCTGTAAATATGCAATTCTTTTTTCTTTTAGCATGGTATAATAAATGATCTGCCAAAGAAACTGCTTCTTCAATTGTCCCTGTTTGATACATTGTAATCCCTGCACTCAAAGAAAATTGAACACTTTCATACCTTCTGATTGTTGCATGATGAATATTTTCTAAAATATTTTGCATAATTAAATAAAAATCTTCTATTTCAATATTTGGCAAATAAATAATGAATTCATCTCCACCATAGCGAATAAGTTTATCTTGATTTCTAAGTGAATTCTTAATATGTTCAACAATCATTTTAAGAACCCTATCTCCGAAATCATGACCAAATGTATCATTATAAATCTTAAAATCATCCACATCGAGCATAACAATTCCTGCAGGAGTTGTTTGATGTTTTATTTTTTCTTCATAAAAACGTCTATTATAAGCACCTGTTAATACATCTAAATAAAAATCATCGTGTTTACCCAAATACTTTAAAATAAGATTGCTATTTTCTTGTCGCGATAACTCTAGTTGTTCGTCTAAACAACAAATAATTTCCATTACATATTCCTTTTTGATCTACAACATAGTATTTAGAAATGACATGATAAAGTTTATCTTTACAATATTCTAATTTTGTACAATCATTTTTTTAAACGAAATGCTTCTATTGTACTGCTTAAACAATTAGAGTTCATTTGATTTAAATCTGTTTTTTCAAAAAGATGTACATTTGGATATAGTTCTTGATAACAAGCCATTTTATATAAAAGTTCTTTCATTGTTATTTTACTATTTTGCATGTTTTTTCCCTCAATATGGTTTTATTTTAAAAAAAGAAGCATAAAAATTCAATGAATATATCTAAAAAAGAGAAGAATATGTGATTTATAATAAATAACATCCTTTTTCTTTTTATTGAAAATATTATTTTAAAACAGAAATAATAACTTCCTCAACCTTTTTTACATCAATTGGTTTAGCAATATGATCATTCATTCCTTTTGAAATTGCCATTTTTCTATCTTCTTCAAAAGCATTAGCAGTTAAAGCAACAATTGGAATATGAGCCTTTCCTTCATCAGATAATTCTCTAATTGTTTCCGTTGCCTTATAACCATCCATATGAGGCATTTGAACATCCATTAAAATCAAATCATAGCCTTTAGCAGGCATTTGTTCCATTTTAGCCACACATTAAATCCCATCTTCAACACGTTCAACTATTAATCCCATATCTTCTAAAATCGTTATCGCTATTTCTGCATTCAAATCATTATCTTCAGCCAATAAAACGTATTTCCCTTTTGACACTCCCCATGTCTAAAGACAGGAGATTCTTGCTACCTGCCAACATTGTTGGCTGACCAGTTCATTTCTGATAGGTCGCAGTGCAAGATAGGGGTATGCCATTACCCTTCCTAGAGCAGAACCTATAGTTCTCTAGGCAGTATATCTGTTACCAATATACTCAGTTGAGTTGCATATATTTATAGCTCCTAGCAGATCCCTGTGTGTTTGATATCCACATCTGCATATATAATTCCTGTCTTTTGCATGTTGGATTCTTCCACATATCGGACAGATCTGACTTGTATATGCTGGATCTACATACTCAACTTTTATGCCTGCCAGTTTTGCTTTGTATTCTATAAATGTAGCTAGTCTATAGAACGACCATGTATGCAGGCTATGATTGTTTTTTCGACTTGTTCTTGTCGTTGAGCGGATGTTTTGTAGTCGCTCTAATTTGATTACTGAGATATCATGTGCTTTTGCTGTATTTACAATTTCACGACTTAGCTTATGATCTGTATCTTTCATGATACGTTGTTCTTTGTTGTTGGTTTTGACAACCGCCAGCGTGTAAGAAATCAAAGATATAATCCCCAAAATTCCTAAATAATTAATCAATGTTCTTTTCATCTTTACCACCAAATTCCTTACTAAACCAACAAATATAATTATCTAATATATCCTCGTTAAATTTATTTCCTGCACTTTTCCTATCTAATTGATAATCAATCAAAGAATGTATTGTCATTGTAAAAGAGATAGCTGCCTGATCAATGTCTTTTACAAATATTTTTTGATGAACTTGTAATGCATAAAAAAGATTTTTTGTTGCTAAAATCATTTTTTCTGTTTCCTCACACATAATTTGAGCAGCCACAACATTTGTAGTGCGTGTGGAATAAATGATTTTATAAAACGAAAACATTTCACTTTGTGTACTCATCTTACAATAATTATGAACCATTAATTTTAAAACTTCTTCTAGACTTTTATCTTTGACAAGTTTTCCATAATCAAGATCCGTTATTTTTAGTTTTTCTTTTGCTTGTGTTCTTAAATAATCATACATTGCCTTTACAATTTCATCCTTCGAACGGAAATGATTATACAATGATGGTTTCTTTATCCCTAATTGCGTCGCTATTTGTGACATTGAAACATTGTCTATTCCATTTTTAGACGCTAACATAAGTGTCGCCTGAATAATTTCTTCTTTCCTCTCCATATCTATCCGCTTCCTTATGTTAGTTATATTACTACCTATTGTTAGTTTAATCAATAAAAATTTAACAATTTCCTAGCTTTAACCATTATTTCATGACATTCTCATAAAGATTTTATTTTATTTGTCACCCAAAAAATACATATATTCACAAAAAAGTAGAGACACTTTTTCAAAAAACTTGATTTTTCAAGGTTTTTGAGACGTATCTCTACTTAAATATTTGTAATATTTTATTTAACGACAATGTTTACAATTTTATTTTTAACCACAATTACTTTAACGATATCTTTACTGTCAGTATGTGCTTTAACGTTTTCTTGTTGGAATGCTAATTCTTTAACAGTTTCATCATCTGCATCTTTAGCAACTTCAATTTTAGCTCTTAATTTACCATTAACTTGGATACCCATTTGAACAGTATCACTAACTAACATTTTTTCATCATATGTTGGCCATGGTTCATAAGCAATTGAATCATTGTGTCCTAATTGTTGCCACATTTCTTCACAAATATGAGGTGCAATACATGAAAGCATTTTAATAAAGTTTTCAGCATATTCTTTATAAACATGTTCAGCTTTATAACATTCATTAATGAAAATCATCATTTGTGAAATAGCTGTATTGAAACCTAATTTTTCAAAATCATCAGTAACTTTTTTAACTGTTTGATGATATACACGATCTAAACTATGATCATTTTCATCAGATAATTTACCAGTTTCAATCATTAAACGATAAACACGGTCTAACCATTTACGAGAACCATCTAATCCATTTGTTGACCAAGGAAGTGATGCTTCAAGTGGTCCCATGAACATTTCGTATAAACGAAGTGAATCTGCACCATGACTAGCAACGATATCATCAGGGTTAACAACGTTACCTCTTGATTTAGACATTTTTTCGTTGTTATCTCCTAAAATCATACCTTGGTGTACTAAACGTTGCCATGGTTCTTTACATTTAACAACACCACAATCATAAAGAACTTTATGCCAGAAACGAGAATATAATAAGTGTAATACCGCATGTTCTGCTCCACCTACATATAAATCAACTGGTAACCATTTATCTAATAATTTTGGATCACAAATTTGTTCACTATTATGTGGATCAATATAACGAATATAATACCAACATGACCCAGCCCATTGAGGCATTGTATTTGTTTCACGACGTCCTTTTTGTCCATCAATTTCTACTTCTAACCAATCTTCACAATTAGCAAGTGGCGATTCACCACTATCATGAGGTTGGAAGTTTTTAGTTGCTGGTAATTCTAATGGAAGTTCTTCTACTGGAACTGTACGCATTGTTCCATCTTCCATATGAACGATAGGAATTGGTTCACCCCAATAACGTTGTCTTGAGAATAACCAATCTCTTAATTTATAAGATACTTTCTTTTGTCCACAATGATGTTCTTGTAACCAATCTACCATTTTATCAATAGCTTCTTGTTTTCCAAGACCATTTAGCCATTCAGAGTTAATATGAACACCATCTTCTGTATAAGCTTCTTCTTCGATATTTCCACCTTCTAATACTGGAATGATTTCAATACCGAATTTTTTAGCAAATTCATAGTCACGATCATCATGTGCTGGAACAGCCATGATAGCTCCTGTACCATAACTTGCAAGTACATAATCAGAAATCCAAATTGGGATTTTTTTACCATTTACTGGATTGATTGCATAAGCTCCAGTAAAGACACCTGTTTTATCTTTATTAAGTTCTGTTCTTTCTAAGTCAGATTTACTAGCACAACTTTCTTTATAAGCTTCAACTGCAGCTTTTTGTACATCTGTAGTAATTTCTTCAACATATGGATGTTCAGGTGCCATAACACAGTATGTTGCCCCAAATAATGTATCACAACGTGTTGTAAAAACTGTAAATACTTTATTTGTTCCATCAATTTTGAAATCAACATTTGCCCCAATAGATTTACCAATCCAGTTACGTTGCATTTGTTTTGTAGCTTCTGGCCAATCTAAATCATCTAAATCAGCCAATAATCTTTCTGCATATTCAGTGATTTTTAAAACCCATTGACGCATTGGTTTACGAATAACAGGATACCCTCCACGTTCACTTTTACCATCAATAACTTCTTCATTTGCAAGAACGGCTTTTAATTCTGGACACCAGTTAACTGGAATTTCATCAATATAAGCTAATCCTTGATCATATAATTTTGTAAAGATCCATTGTGTCCATTTATAATATTCAGGATCACTTGTTGCAATTTCACGATCCCAATCATAAGAAAATCCTAATGATTTAATTTGTTTTCTAAAACATCAATATTTTTCTTTGTAAATTCTGCAGGATGATGACCTGTTTGAATTGCAAATTGTTCAGCAGGTAATCCAAATGAATCAAATCCCATTGGATGTAATACATTATATCCTTGCATTCTTTTCATTCTTGATACGATATCTGTTGCAGTATATCCTTCAGGATGTCCTACATGTAAACCATTTCCAGATGGATATGGGAACATATCCATACAATAATATTTAGGTTTTGAATCATCATAACAATCTGTTTTAAATGTTTTGTTTTCGTCCAATATTTTTGCCATTTTGGCTCTATTTTTGTGTGATCGAACGGCATAAATTTTTCCTCCTTAAATATCAAAAAAGCATCCTTATCTAAGGACGCCAATTTCAACGCGATACCACCTTAGTTCTAGAATAAAATTCTAGCACCTCAAAACTTTAACGCAGTTCTACGATAATTTTTTACTTTATTCAAAAATACATCTCATAGGCGAGTTCACAAATACTATAATCAGTTTGCACCACCCACTGACTCTCTAAATATAGGGGATTTGCTAGTACTCCTATTCATTGATTTTGCTTTTCTATTATACCACATCACATACTTTATGCAATAAAAAACTCCCTAACTCTTTAAAGCTTCTATAATTTCTATCTGTTTTACTTTTTTAATTGGGATCAAACAACATAATAATGTTAAAATAAGTACTCCTATAAAAACACCTAAAAGCACATTATTTTGTATAACAAAAAATTCATCCATCAAATCTGAAATACTTTTTTGAATCAACTGATTAGCAAAAATAAATAACTTTTTTAAAACAATCATTGCTTCTATAAATGCTGTGCAGGAAATACCTAGACCTTGACACAAAACAAGAGTTATCATCTGCCATAATGAAGCCCCCAATGTTTGTAAAATAGCAAAATATTTTTTTCTTTTAATGACCATCAAATATAAAACAACACCTAATAAAAAGCAAGCTGTTACAACTGCTAAAGAACTAAAACAATAAAGGATCCATTCAATTTGTTGAAATTTTTCATCGATGCTTGAAGATAATGAACTATTTGCAAGTTTAAATTGATATAAAGGATATTTATTTTTTAAATCTTTTAAAATATTTTTATCTTTCACTTGTAAAAAAGCGGTTTGCCCTACTTCTATTTGATAAAGTTCTTTTAACATTTGACTCATTGCATATTCATTAAAATAAACGGTCTCCATTAAAGTCTTTTTATTTTCAATCCCTACAATTTTAACTTTATAAAAACAAATTCTATTTTGATATTCAAAAAACAAATATACATCTTTATTTATTAAATTCTTCTGATGCGATAAATATAAAAGTTGTTCATAAGTAGACTTAGATAAAATGATTTCTTGATGCAGTTTTTTATCTTTCTTCCTTGAATTTTCTTTTGTGGTTGCTGAATATAATCAGAAATATAAAGTGGTTTTTTTCGTTTGATATTTTTTAGAAAAAGAGATTCCTAAAAAATCCACCTGATCATTTTGTAAAAAACGGTATTGAATTGCTGGATGTTGAATTTGTTTCAAATCATCCATCTTGATCATTTGATTATTTTTCTTTTTTAACATAATGGTTGTTGAAGGAATAATTTGTTCTAATTGCTGATGAATTTGTTTTTTGTGTTGATTGAGTCAATGAAAGGGTCAATAAAATACTTAAAAGTGCTAAAAAATAAAACTTGTACAACAACAAAAGAACTCTTCCACGTCATTTTCAATTCTTTCAATATAAATTGTAAAAAAGATCTTTTACTTGTTTTTTCTTCTTGTTTTTTTCTTTGCGTTATTGGATTTTGATGAATTAATTTTAATTGATAATCTTTTATTTCATAGAGATAATCATGGTATTTTTTAGCAAGTATTTCATCATGACTAATAACAATCACTAATTTTTCTTTAGACAGTTGTTTTAATATTTTAAAAATTTCTTCACTATTTTTTGCATCTAAAGCACCTGTTGGTTCATCACATAAAATAATGGGATGCTTAGCAATAAATCCTCGATAAATAGCGACTCGTTGTTTTTGACCTCCAGATAAAATTGCTGTTTTATAACGTTGTAAGTCTTTTATTTTTAAACGTTCTAAATAATATTCTTTTTTAAAAATCATTATTCTTTTAAAATACGAAATGAGATTTACATTTTCTTTAACATTCATTTCTTCTATTAAATAAAACTGTTGAAAAATAAAACCAATGTATTTTCTAATATAATGTGGTATTTGTCGAATATCTTGCCCATCAATTTCAATCACACCTTGATACTCATTATCCAAACCTCCTAAAATATTTAAAAGTGTCGATTTGCCACTACCGCTTTTACCAACAATGACATACATCCCTGTTTCTTGAAATGTCATAGACATCTCCTTGAATAAAGGTCGATCAAAAGACTTCGTTACATTCTTAATTTCTAACATCCTATTCCTCCCTTAAACACTCATACATTTTTATTTTTTTCATCTTTAAAACTATAAATAGACTTAATAAAAATTCCTTGCATCGATATATCCCAAAAGATAAAAGAAATATAACATAAATGACCATTGAAACTCTCTTGGTAAAAACAAACAAATGGTTTATGCCCCATATCTTTTTAGAAATATCAAAAAATGAAATGATTTTTAAAACTCCACTAGAAACCAAACAAGAAACTATTCCAATTGAAAATACATCATTAAAGCTTATTTTTTTTAAAATAAAAAAATGCTAAAATTGAATTAATTTTGATAAACCATTATGCAAGACAT
>ENA-OQET01001271-OQET01001271.1-human-gut-metagenome-genome-assembly--contig:-NODE-1271-length-11480-cov-3.298511_pt1 | contig 11480 bp, 14 predicted proteins | sample MGYA00242800_ERZ504645 | MGnify/ENA primary metagenome ERZ504645 (study PRJEB26092, sample SAMD00036308) | human gut metagenome | host: Homo sapiens | study: EMG produced TPA metagenomics assembly of... | reverse complement strand
TTAAACTTATCAGGCGGAAATATGGGAAAGCGATTAATTAAGATGTGGTTTTGGAATGGTATTATAGCTAACATTGTAAGCAATAATCCTATTGAAATCACGAATATCCCGGCTGATAAGTTTTTGATGCTTTTATATACCACAGTATAAAAATCAAAATGGAAAATAAAATGGAAAATGGAATGAGAATTTTAGGACTTGATTTTGGCTCTAAGACGGTTGGAGTTGCAGTTACGGATCCTTTAGGATATACAGCTCAGGGAGTTGAGATTATAAGAAGGGATTCTCCAAACAAGTTACGAAAGACATTAGCAAGAATAGAGCAGTTAGTAGAACAATACAATATAGAGAAGATTGTACTTGGTTATCCTGTCATGCTTAGTGGTACGGAAGGTGAAAGAGTTAAAAAGACCAAAGAGTTTGGCACAATGCTTGAGAGAAGAACAGGTCTTGAAATAGTCTTTCAGGATGAAAGACTTACAACTGTGGAAGCCTACGAGATTATGGATGAAGCAGGCATAAAGAAACAGGACAGGTATAAGTATGTGGATCAGATTGCGGCCACAATTATTTTGGAAGATTATATTAATAGGATTGAAAAGAACACATAAGATTAAGAAGCTATAGCTATTATTATAACGATAGGAACTGTGTAGTAAATATGATTAAAGAATATATATTAAATGAAAAAACTTGATGTGTCCATTGATTTTGATAACAATGAGGAAGTGTCTAACATTCTAGTTATTAACCATGCAAAATAAATGATTGGTATTTGTATCATATATATGCACTAATATTTCTGTTATTTCTTGCGTATAAGGAGAGGAGGGTCTATATGAATAAGGTTTCGACAAAAGTATGGATAATTCTTGGGATGTTAATGATTTTGATTTTTTGCGGGTTCATATTTGTTAGATATACCTTTAAAAGATGTGTTTTTCAAATCTAACATACAAGAAGAAACAAAAGAAATTTTCTGAATGGATTACGGAAACAGAAGGTATTGCGAAATTTCAAGTTTTCATATAGGGTGAATAAAGACGATTTAATAAGTGAGGTAATACGTATTGTAGAATGTAAACCGGTAGATGAAGGTATAACAATTGAGAATGCTAAAATAATAAATGTTACTTTATCGCCTAATCGAAAAGTAGCTAATATAGATTTAGAAATTAGTTATAGAAATTCATTAGGACAGGAATTTACTTATGAATCACTTGTAATTCTTAGTGGTATGCAATCAAATGTTTGAATAAAATTCCTCAATTATCTTATAAAAATATGAAAGAGACAAATTAAGTTTCGTATATCTTTTTGCATAAAAATGAAAATTTAAAGGGAAACTCTTTAAATTTAGAGAAAAGGTTTGGAACCAATTTGTGCTAGAACAAAGCACCAGAAAGGAACTGAATATGAAAAAATCAATCAAAATGCTTATGGCAGCAATCATGTGTTTTAGCGCATTTGGATGCAGCAATCAATCTTCAACTGAAACTGTGACAAAATGATACGACTTTGACATCTGAACAAACGAGTTCAGATTCTACATCGGACAAAACTGATAAAAATGTATTTTATCTATCTAACATGACAGATAAGGAAGAGTTTTATCTCAATACAGTAAATGATTCATGTTATTTACCTTTTGAAGTTTCGTTTGATAAAAACTATAGTAAACTAACTTGTAAACTATACCAGTTGGACAATCAATCATGGAAAAATCTTCAAGAGTTTGATTTAGAGCTCAGCGGGGATACATTCTGGTTTCTTGTGCCTGATAGTTTGTTAGAAGCGACTGTGTTTTATAAAAACGTAAATGTTGAGCAGCAATATTCAACGATAAGCACTGGAAGGCCTTTTGAAACGATAGAGCCATCTTTTGGAATTCATGGAGTTACTTCTCATTATGCATCAACAGATAGTGTAAATGTAGAAGCGGGTGTGGAATTCCCGGTAATTGCCAATATTTATTGGAAAAGTTCAGATGATTCCTTATTTGCGAATACAGAAGACTTTTATTATCCAAAGAAATTAGATCTGGGTAAAAATGAAGCTTATTATATGCTTACATTTACTTTCTTTGAGTAGTTTTAAATCCGCAAATAAATTTTTCTATTGCAACGTTGATTAAATTAATTCTGATAATAATTATTTGCCTATATTAGATAATTAATAATAGTATAGCCAACTTGTATTTATAAATACATGAGAATACGGAGACCAGTTTAAAATGAAGAAAACATTTAAAAAGAAAGTAATTGTAGTGCTGTTGTTGATACTGGGAGTATTGTTATTAGCTCTATATTTTTTCTTGAATCAAGTTTCGAATCAAGTACGTGAAGATTTTTGGAATCTAACGGCGCAAGCTTTAGATTATAAAGATCATGAAGATGGAAAGTGGCATATAACGGTAGAAGAAAATGTAAAAGATCATCCCAAAATATTTATTCAAAATATAGAAGAAAATGCAACCGTTTCTTACAGTTTTAGTGAAAATGAAATTTCTTATATTTATGATCTGCAGAGCACTGAAGATGACTACACCATTAATAATGAAAAAAATGACTATTACATCTACTGATACAGACTATAAAAAAATATTCTGTAGACTATATGAATGTTATCTATCATGGACCTTTATATTTTGACACAATCACAGCTTCAGGAAATATAACAGTCCAAAATGACGGTTCGGTTATTTTTGATGATACACCGTTTTTAAAAGAAATGATGGAAAGAGAAAGAACTTTGATTCAAGAATTTGAAGAGAAGTTTGATCTAGATTACTCAAAGACAGATTTTGTAAATCTTCCAGAATTGTTCAAAGATGTACAGTTTGATGAAAACGAAAACTATAACGAATCATTAGACGCAATACAGTATTTCAGCAATGCGGATATCAATGCGAAAGGATATCAAATCCAAACATTTTTAGAATTAGATAAAAGTGGTAATACAGGTATTCTTGGTACATATGTGGCTGAACAAAAAATGTATGGATCTCAAATTAATGTCACTCTTCAACCTAGAAGTATTGAGAATTGTTATGATCTGATTCCAGTTTATGATTATGATGAGGAATATACTTCATATATATCTGAAAATATGATCTATCTTTATCCAATCAATATTACAGATGAAGCATTGAACCAGGAAATACATAACAATTGCCCAAATAGTGTAAACCAACTTAGTTCAGATATTAAACCAATAGAGATGTGGTAGAGAAATTTACTAAAGAAAGAGGATCAATATGATTAAAATAGAATATATAATGAACAAAACCATGATAGAGAAATCGATAAAAAACTTGTTTCAATCAACGTTAATAGAAGTTCATTATTCTTAATTTCAGTATTTTCTCCCATAACCATTTTTGTTTGTATATTCTTAGGTATAAAATCAATTCTTATTCCTTTGTTGATAGCGATCCTAATTTTTACTCAAATTCTTCGTATCATTATAACAAAGAAAGTGTTAAAAAATAATTTTGAAAGAGCACGAATAATATATGGTTATACAGATGAATTCCCAGAAACAATTGTCTTTGAAGAAGACGAATGGAGAGTAGAGAGTGAAAAAAAGAAGTGGTAATTTTAAGTATAAAGATATGCTGACATATTTTGTTTTTGACAATCAAATATGCATCACCACTATAGGAAATTTTCTAGTTAATTTTCCTATAGACCCAAATTCAGAACAAGCAAAACAAATAGAAAAGCTTTTAGTTCAAAAAGGTCACGCCACTAAAATTAAATGTATCTTATAGTATATAAGTCAAGATAGGAATATAAATATACAGATTTAACAAAATTATAATAGATAGAAAGTTTATATAGAATCTGTGAAAAAGAATAAAAGTAAAAATATAGGAGGTTTACATTTATTCTAAAGATCTCGGTTATCCTCATTCATTTTTTAATTATTCGTACAGTATAGGCTGATTTTTTTGATGGCTCAGTCTATACTTTTGGAGGTGAACTTTATGAGCACCAAAATCAAATCGTTGATAATAATATCTATAATAGTGTGTTTGTTTTCTGGATGTTCTAATAATTCAGATAATGAAATCACTTTTTACATGAATTTTTATGAGGATGCAAATTGGTATGATAGAGAATCCTTGGATTTAAATTCCAGTCAACCACAAGAGATAATTAATGATTATACAGAAGAATGTAATAAGCTATTAGAAGAGAAGGGATACGATTTTCATGTCGTTTTCAAGATTCAAAGTCCTAGCAACAATTTGTCAGATTCTTATACTAAAAGCTTTTTAGAGGATATGAATCTTTCATCTTATCATGATGAATCAGCCGATATCGTCAAAAATCAATTTAAAAATGTGGATATGATGATTGATTTAAATGAAGTTATGAAAGATGAGATGAAGAAACAACTTCTAGATACATTACCTGAAATGGTATGGAATATAGAATCCTATAAAGGACAAAACTTTTATATACCGGCAAACCAATATTGTTTATCACAAAAAGGAATGTTTGTTCCTAAAGAAATTGCCCATTTATTTACATTGAATGATAAGGGATATTTTAATGATTTTGATAACTTTGTAAATATTGTAAAGGCAGGAGATCAAGTTACAAATCAAGCATATATTCCATTCTATTCAGGTACTCATTTTAGTGCGTTTGTCCATGATGTGTATGATCCTGTATTTGCTCCTTTATTTGATAGTACGATTTATATAAAAGAAGAGAATCGTGACTATAAGGTTGTTAATCTAATGGATGAAAAGATTTATCAAGATTTTTATATCATCAAGGCAAAATTGATTGAAGACGGGATGACAGAACTTTCAAGAAGCACACTTACAGAAGATGGTGCGGAAAAAGATATTATGATTGCTTTTGATGATTGTACATCTATAAAGTATCCAAATCGAGTGTTCATTCCTTTAGAAGAAAAATCATATGGATCCTATAATACTAATACAGGGTATGGAATTTTAAAGGCATCAGACAATGTGGAAGATAGTTTAACATTTTTGTATTTATTGAATACGGATTCTGATTTTTGTGATTTGTTTACATATGGTTTAAAAGGAAAAGACTATGAAATTAAAGATGGTCTTGTATATCCTTTAAGAGATGATTTATTAATGCCAAATCAATATGATGGGATCAACGCAATGGTAAATACAGAAAAGGCAACCCAGACTTCTATGATTTCGACTGATGTAACCAGGGCTCTAGAAGAGGAAGTTAAAGCCTATGCTCCAAGAAAAATTGATGGGTTTAAACCAACCTATACTGAAGAATCAATGGAACTGGTAGATTATATCGCAGGATTAGAAGGATCACAGGTTTATTCGGATGGAAATAATTTGGAATATATAAAAGAGTTAAGCCAGAAACTAAAAGACATGGGCATGGATAAAGAAATAGAGCGTATACAAAAAGAATTAGATGAATATATGAAAGAGTGATTTTATGAAGCTTGAGATTCGTAATTTAAATAAAGCCTATGTTAAAGATCGATTGGTCCTGCAAGATTTCAATTATGCTTTTGTACCTGGAATACATGGGCTCTTAGGTCCAAATGGTGCTGGTAAGTCTACATTGATGAAAATTATTGTTCAAATACTAGATAAAACATCAGGTTCCATCTTGTTTAATGAGAAAGAAGTTGATTCATCTTTTTTAAAACATATTGGATATATGCCGCAACATTTTTGTTTGTATGATGATTTTACTCTTAGAGAGAATCTCAATTATATTTCAGCATTAAAAGGGATAATGAAAAATGAAATACAGAAACAAATCATTCGTGTTTCAAAAAATGTTGATTTGTATGAAAATTTAGATGATAAGTTATCAACATTTTCGGGTGGTATGAAACAAAGAGCTATGTTTGCACAGGCTTTATTAGGTGATCCGGATATTCTTGTTCTTGATGAACCTACAGCTGGATTGGATCCACAGAAGAGGATTGAATTAAGAAATTTGATTGCGAAAGTCGGTCATCAAAAAATTGTGTTGATTGCTACTCATGTGGTCAGTGATATTGATGTTATTGCTGATCAAATATTACTCATAAAAGGTGGACGCTGTATAAAATCTGGTTCAATACGATCTTTGACCGATTCAATTTACGGTAGTGTTTATACAAAGAAAATTGAACGAAATGAACTAGAAGATTATGAAGACAAATATAAGATTAGCAATTTATCTTATATCAAAGATGAGTTGATGATTCGTTATATAGCAAAAGAAAGCCATGAAGGAATGACAGTATATCCAGATTTAGAGGAAGTTTATTTGTATTATTGCGGTGATGCGTATGGTAAGAAATGAAATCAAAAAGTTTTTTGCGAATACGAAAAAAACATTAACCATTCTTCTCCTTTTTCTATTGTCTACAACTTTTCTTTGTATCTCGATGATGCAAACTGAAATGGATCTATCAACCTATCGTCTTACACATGAGCAGATTAAAGAAGGAACTATAGATTTAAATATGATTCAAGAGGAAATTGATAAATATGAATATTATTTAAATCCTAATCACATTGAAGAATTAAGTAACAAATATGGAATCGATTGGATCTTAGAACAAAATGAAAAACTAGAATCAGGAATCTCATACGATACGATCCAATATCAACTTTCAACTTTAAAACAACTACAAAAAGAAGTTTCCACAGTTTTGACCTATGATGATTTTAAAAAACAGATTGAAGATCAATATAAAGATTATGAACAGCTTCCTAGTTTTTTAAAAAGTGAAACTGCTGGACAAAGGGCAAGAAAAACATATGAAGCATATGAAAATTTAACTATAGCAAAAAGTTTAACAGTTCAGCCTTCTTTAGGATTAGAGTCTTTATTAAAATCGCCAATCATAATTCTTTCAACATTTTTATTTTTACTATATTTATTGATGAATTGCATATTTGTTGAAAGAGAAGAGCATCAATTAACTTATGCAGCTTCAACGATTAATGGAAAAAGGAAACTTTATTTTTCTAAGTACACAGCTCTTTCATTTTTGACCATATTATTTTATGTTCTTCAATTTGTGTTTGCCTTTTTGTTCTCAAATATCTATTTTGGGCATATTGATTTATCTGTACCGGTGCAATCTTTGAGCTTTGCACAAGGATGTCCTTATTCTATAAATGTTTTTACATTTTTGGTTTTATATTTGGTAATGGTTATTATTTCCTTGTGTGCCTGCAGCGCTTTAGCTTTTGTTTTGTGCGCCCATTTGAAACTAATGCCTTTGGCAATCGCTCTCATAGTAATTTTTATAAGTATTGAATTCATGTCGTTTGAATACGTTTCACCTTTAAGTAAATACTCATTGCTGCATTATTTGAATATTTGGTCTTATTTGATGCCGCTTCAACTGTTGGCTAATGTGGAGTTTATTTCTCTTTTCAATCTTTTAATACAAAATAAAGTTCTGTTTATCTTCTATTTAGCGATATCCATGATTATCTTTGTAAGTTTTTCTGGATTCAGCTATGAAGCAAAAATGATAGAGAAAAGAATGAATTTCATATCATCGAGGCAAGTACATTCACTAGTCTATTTTGAAATGATCAAATATTGGATCAAAGAGAAGGGAATACTTTTAGTTGTTGTTTTAGGCGTTATATATGGTTTTTGTTTAAATAATCAAAATAATATGTCTACATGGGAAGATAAAGTTTTTAATCAGTTTGTAGATGAGATTGGGGCAACAGTTAATAAAATAGCAGATAAAAAAAATTCTTTTGCAGCAACAGCAATATGATGAGTGGAATCAAGAATTATCGATTGTACAAGATATAACAGAACAGACGTATTATTCAACGTTATTGTCAACACAGCCGGTTTTTGAAAAATATAAGGCAGTTTATGAGTCTCGAAAACAAGATAATTCAAGTTTACCAATCTTAAAAGAAGATCAATATCGATTCTTGTATTACGATACCAATGCTTCTATTTTACAGGTTTTATTTATATTGTTTTTTGTGGGGTATATGACACCATCACTTCATAATAAAGATAAAGAATCAAAGATGATTAATTTGCAAAAAACAACGTTGAATAACCAACGAAAAATTAAATATTTTGTGAATGTGGTGGGAGTTCTTTTGCTCATTGGATTATTTACATTGTTGGATCTAGTCTATATAAATGTTAATTATCCGAATCTAGAATGGGTACAATCAATTAATGCATTGGAAATGTATGCAGATTTTCCTGTTTCTATCTCGATTGGCGCGTATTTTGTCATAAGTTTCTTGACTAAAATTTTCTTGTATATGTTTACGGTTCTAATTTTTACTCGCATATGTGAGTGGATCAATAAGCGAACAGAAAGTATTTTGATATTTGAAATTATATTTACTTTACCGGTATTAATTTTTTATTCAACCAGGTTTTCTGCTTTTACATTAATTTATGAACTATACCATCCAGCATATTGGACTATTGCTCATATTTTATTTCTTTTGATTATGATAAGCACTTCTGTTTATTTTGTTTTTAAAAAGAGAAGGGGATGATAACATGAAACGATTGATATTTGTCATATGTGCATTGTTTGTCCTTAGTGCCTGTACTTCTTCACAAGTGAATACTAATGTGTCTATAGATGAGAAAGCACCTGTTTTATTTTATTATGGTTTAACGGAAGATGGTGTTTTTGTGAATAACACGACAGGTGCAGACACAGATGATTATCGACTCGATTTCTTTGATTTTCAAAATCAAAAAACATACCCTTTCTGTACTCGTTCAAATTGTCATCATAATAGCAAAGATTGTCAGGCATATCAGATGGCACATTTTGAAAATGGAACCTTGTTTACTGTGGCAGCCTATAAAGATTATTTATACTTGATTTATGAAATGAGCGGGGATAATGGATTTGATAATGTCGGCTTCTTTATAGCACGTTGTGGCATGGATGGAGAGAATATAGAGAAATTATTTGAAAGAAAAGGCGGTATACAGATTCCAAACTATGCATATATTTATAAAGACAAGATTATCTATTCATATAATACTCTTTCTGTTACTAGTATGGGTGGTTCGACTTCAACAGTAGGTGTTTTAGAGTTGTACGATTTAGATACAAGACAGATCACGAATATTGCAAATCAAGATTTACAGGAAAATAGAATGAATCTATTTTTGGGAGCAAAGGATGATTTGATTTACTTTATTGATTGTGATATGACAACGATGAAAAAACCTGTATATTCATTCGATTTAAAGACACAGAATAAAGAACTTGTAGATGAAAACTGTCCAACTGATCGTTCTACACTTTATCAAGTATATTTGTATTATGCAGATGAAGAAAACAATAAAATAATTTCTTATGATATCTTAACTCATGAAAAGAAAAACGAAGCAGAACTTCCTGAACAAGAAGGAACTTTGTATTTATCGACAAAAGGCGGTTTAGTGAATCTTCGGTATGTTTCTGATCAAGAAACTTATACTTATATTTATGATGTTGGAAACAAAGAATACATACTAGAAAAATCCAGTGATTGGATTGATTTGGATACAAAATTCAATGATGGATATATTGGAACAAAGAATAATATTATTGGAATGTTTTCAGACGATTTAGAGTTTATTCCATTTGTTGAAATTTTTACGTGATTGATAAGATTGGGAGAAAGATCATGAACATAATTGAAGTAAGAAATGTTACGAAAGTATATAACAAGAAAAATCCTTTCGTGGCATTAAAGAATGTTTCACTTAATGTCAAGAAGGGAGAATTTTTAACTATTGTTGGACCAAGTGGAAGTGGAAAAACGACTTTATTAAATATAATTGGCGGAATTGATACAGATTATGAGGGAATGAATAAAATTAAAGGGATTAATTATCACGGTTTATCGGATAAAGAATTAGCTTCCAAAAGAAGAGAAGATGTTTCATTTATTTTCCAATCCTTTCATTTAATGCCTTCGTTAACGGTTGAAGAAAATATCTGTTTAAGTGCAAAAATCAAGAAGTATAAAGTAAATCGATTTGAATTAAATGATGTTTTATCACAATTTGGATTGATGGAGAAAAGAAAATCTTTTATTGATGAATTATCTCGTGGTCAGCAACAAAGAGTGGCAATCGTGCGCAGCCTTTTATCGCGAACAGATATTATATTAGCAGATGAACCAACAGGAAATCTTGATAGCAAGAATGCACAATTAGTATTTGATATCTTAAAATCTTTGACAAGAGAAAAACAGAAAACGGTGATCTTTATCACGCATAATATGGAATTGGCCAAACAATCCGATCGCATCGTACAGATCAGAGATGGTGTTCTTTATGAAACATGATATTAAATTGATCTTGCGTTTGATTTTAAGGAAGATTCAATATAAGAAAAAGCATTATTTTATCTATGTTGGAATTTTATTTATTTCTTGTTTCCTGGTGACATCTTTATTCTTATCAAGAGATGTCTTTCATACATACCAGAAGAATTCTGTGATTGCATTTGATGGAAATTGGAATATAAACTATTCACCAGCATTGATCAAAGAATCAAATATTACACAGGAAGAGTCTTGTTTATTGAAGAAAATTTACAAATTGTGCGAAAAGAAATTATGTTGGGGTTAATTGAAACAAATGAGAACATAGATTTTCTAACAATTCCTGTTTATGGAGAATCTGCATTTAATGACAGTTTACCAATCCATTTGATTGAAGGAGAGTATCCTAGTAATCATAGTGAAGTTGTAATTAATAAAACGTATTTAGAAAACAATGATCTTCATGTTGGAGATTTTATATCCTACATGAATTATTCCAATGAAAAAATAAAAAGTAAGATTGTTGGAATTTATGATGGATCAATATCAAACGCTATTTATACATATGTAGATTCAGGTGCAAAGAGTTATGATAAGGTTTATGCTACATTTAAAGATCGTTCAACTTACGAGTAATTTTTTGAATGAAAGTCTGTCAGGAAATACACTTTATGAGCTGAATCATGATTTAAATTCCTATATGTATCCAAGTGTAACAACTATTGATTATATGGCATTTGGCTTTGCGGGTTTTATTGCACTATCTTTATTAGTGTTGGTATTGAATATATTAGAAATCGTCTTAATAGAAGAGAAAGAGTATTACCAATTGTTATTTGAACTAGGTGCAAACAAAATCTTTATCTTTGGATTTTTGTTTTTTGAGCTTTTTTTGTATTAGGAATACTTGCCTGTATAACTGGTTTTATCTTTACATTGGGGGTGGCCGGTCTAGGTATATTTTTGATCAAACAGCTATTGGATTTCTCTTTTTTAACCTATTTGGAATTTTCAATTTCATTAGAAAGTACCTTGTTTATTATCTTTTTATTTCTTGCGCTTTTAATAATCATTTTATCTCTGGCATGTCATAAGGTATATAAAAAGAAGAAACAAAAGCGAATTTTTAAGATTAGGATCAATAAATCATTTCCGGTTTCTCTTCAATTATCCATTGTTG
>ENA-OQET01001269-OQET01001269.1-human-gut-metagenome-genome-assembly--contig:-NODE-1269-length-11497-cov-1.916271_pt1 | contig 11497 bp, 12 predicted proteins | sample MGYA00242800_ERZ504645 | MGnify/ENA primary metagenome ERZ504645 (study PRJEB26092, sample SAMD00036308) | human gut metagenome | host: Homo sapiens | study: EMG produced TPA metagenomics assembly of... | reverse complement strand
CTGGTTTTTTTGCTGACGGAGCCGGCGGCTTTGCCGCCGTTTTGGACGATCAGCGCCTCTGCCTCCTGCCGGGACAGGGTGGGCAGCGTACCGGTGACGACCAGCGTCATGCCTGCCAGTGCGGTACCCTTCTTCTCTCCGGTCCACTGCATGTTCACGCCATCGCGCTCCAGACGCTGCAAAAGGTCGGTGGTGCCGTCCTTGGCAAAAAATTCCAGCACACTCTGCGCCATGACCTCGCCGAAGCCATCGATCTCGCACATCTGCTCGGCGGTGGCGCGGCGCAGCGCATCCATGCTGCCGAAATGCTCGCCCAGCAGGGCGGCAGCCTTGTCACCGATGTTGCGGATGCCGAGGCCGAAGATCAGCTTATCCAGATTGTTGCGCTTGGAGTGCGCGATCGCATTCAGCAGGTTCTGGGCACTCTTCTTTTTGAATTTGTCAAGCGTGAGCAGCTGCTCCTCGCTCAAGGTGTACAGATCTGCCACGGTGGTGACAAGCCCCTTTTCGATAAGCTGCACAGCCACCGCCTCGCCCAGACCATCGATGGCCATGGCATTGCGGGAGGCAAAGTGGATCAGATTGCGCAGACTTTGGGCCGGGCACTCGGGGTTGACACAGCGCAGGGCGGTCTCATCCTGCAGATGCACGACAGGTGCGCCACAACTGGGGCAGGTTGTGGGCATGGCAAAGGGGCGGCTGCCCGGCAGACGGGCCGACACGCCGATGACCTCCGGGATGATATCACCGGCCTTGCGGACCTTGATGGTGTCACCGATGCCGACACCCAGACTGGCGATAATATCGCCGTTGTGCAGGCTGGCGCGGGACACACTGGTGCCCGCCAAAAAGATGGGGTCAAATACGGCAGTCGGGGTCAGCACGCCGGTGCGGCCGACCGTGACTTCGATGTCGCGCACAACGCTCTCCTTGACCTCCGGCGGATATTTGAACGCAATGGCCCACCGTGGAAACTTGTTTGTGCTGCCCAGCGTGCGGCGGGCGGCCAGATCATTGACCTTGATGACAGCGCCGTCAATATCGTATTCCAGCGTGCCGCGCGCTTCGCCGATGGCCTCGATCTCCCGGATCGCATCTTCGATATTCTCAAACACGCTGTAGCGCGGCGAGACCGGGAAGCCCAGCGACTTGATGTAATCCAGTGTTTCGTGGTGCGTCTTGAAACTGCGGCCCTCGCACTGCTGCAGGTTGAATACAAAGATAGACAGCCCGCGCCCGGCAGTGATTTTGGCGTCCTTCTGGCGCAGCGAGCCGGCCGCCGCGTTGCGGGGGTTTTTAAAAGGCGTTTTGTCCTCAAGTTCCTGCTGCTCCTTCAGCTTGAAGAAGGCGGAGTGCGGCATATAGACCTCACCGCGCACCTCAAGGAAATCCGGCGCATCGGGCAGCTCGTGGGGAATATCCCGTATGGTCAGAATATTCTCGGTCACATCCTCACCCACTACGCCGTCACCGCGGGTAGAGCCGCGCACCAGCTGGCCCATGCGGTACTCAAGGCTGACCGAGAGGCCGTCAATTTTCGCCTCAACTACATACTCAGGCTTTACACCGGCGTCGCGCACGCGGGCATCAAACTCGCGTAGCTCATCAAAGGAGAAGGCGTCCTGCAGGCTTTCCATCTTGACGGCGTGGGTCACCTTGGTAAATTTGCTGCTGGCCGTGCCGCCCACACGCTGGGTCGGGGAGGCCGCCGTGACAAGCTCGGGATATTCAGCCTCAAGCTGTTTCAGCTCGCGGTTCAGGGCATCGTACTCGAAATCCTCCAGCTCGGGGGCGTCCTGATCGTAGTATAAGCGGTTGTTTTTTTCTATGATGACGCGCAGTTCCTCCGCGCGTTTGCGTGCCTGTTCTAATTCCATTTTGCTCCACTCCGTTTGTTGGTATCAGTGATGTCTTAGTATACCACATTTTCGAGTGCAAATTCAATCCTGCCCGGTCGCATACACATCGGGAATCTCGCCGCCGGCAAGCAGGCTGACGAGCGGGCAGGTCTGCTCCACGGTCAGGGTGGCGGTGCTGCCGTCCAGAATCATATTTACGGTGACGGATAGATGTAAAACCGCACAGTAGCGTGTGGTGTTGATCGAGAGAGACTCCGCAGTCTGCCGGATTTCCCCCTGCACATAGCCCTGCGGCTGCAGCTGTACCGGCCAGCCGGGGCCAAGCCCGCTCAGCAGGGAATTGTTGGTCAGACTGCCGAAGGGTACATGGTAGGAAATCTCCGGCAAGGCGTCCATCTCAGCCTGTACGGCAGCAATGAGCGCTGCCTGCGCAGCACCGGCGCGTGCGGTATCCAGACAGAGGACGCCGCCGTAGTCGGCAAAAAGTGTGCTGCAGAGTGCAGGCTGCCGTGAAAGCTCTGCCGCAACGGCACGGTTGACAGCCTGTACGGTGGCGGCGCGGGCTTCGTACTCGGCCAGCTCGTGCAGGGTGGGCTTGATAACGGTGTTGACATAGCGGTTTATATGCAGAAATCCCGCCAGCAGCAATGCTGCAGCCAGCCACACAAGGCTGCGCCGCTTTGCCTTGCACCGCCCTGCTACTGTACGACGCCGCATACCACCACCCTCTTTATGCTATGCAAAAACGCCCCGGGGCGTTCAGGCTCCGGGGCGCGAGGTGGATTTTGGGAAAATTATTTGAAATAGCGATCCAGCAGACCCTGCATGCCGCGGCCGTGGCGGGCCTCATCCTTTGCCATCTCATGTACGGTGTCGTGGATGGCGTCAAGGTTCAGCTCCTTGGCCTTCTTAGCCAGATCCATCTTGCCGGCGCAGGCGCCGCACTCGGCGTCAACACGCATCTGCAGGTTCTTCTTGGTGCTGTCGGTCAGGACCTCGCCCAGCAGCTCTGCAAACTTGGAGGCGTGCTCGGCCTCCTCAAAGGCATAGCGCTTCCATGCCTCGGCAATCTCGGGGTAACCCTCGCGGTCAGCAACGCGGCTCATAGCCAGATACATACCGACCTCGCTGCACTCGCCGTTGAAGTTCTCGCGCAGACCCTGCTTGATCTCCTCGGGAACATCCTTGGCGATGCCGACAACATGCTCGGTCACATAGGTGTTATCCTTCTTCTCAATGAACTTGGATGCCGGGGCCTTGCAGACCGGGCAGAACTCGGGGATGGAACCCTCAGCGATATAACCACAAACGGTGCAAACATACTTAGCCATAAGAATTGCCTCCTGTTATTTTGTAATTGCTCATAGGACACATTCCTGTGTCTGTACCTCTATTATACGACATAGCTTTGCATGTGTCAAGGGGTAAAACCGCACTTTTTAAGAAAGATTCTTATTCTTGAAAGGACTCCCCTGCCGCTGCTCCCCCGCAGAGGCAGGCAGGGCAGCGAATAAGGCGCGCGAAAGCAAACAGCTGATGCCGCCCACCGCAAGGCCTGGCCACCAACAGCACGGGGGCATACCCCAGAGCCATCGCGCTGGCAAAGCAGCACTGCTGCCCCCGCCAGTTGGCCGAGGTTATGCGCCAGTGCAGCACCGGCACAAAAGATATACCCGCTGATCGGCAGGTGCAGCAGCACCAGCATGACAACCAGCGATAAACCGCCGCCGCAAAGGGAAAGAAAACCGGCGGTGGCGCCCCGCGTCAAAAAGGCGAACAGTGCCTTCAGCACCACCAGCAGCAGCGCGGTGCGGGTGCGCAGGAACAACAGCGCATACATGACAACCACATTGGAAAGCCCGAGCTTTATGGCAGGCATCAATCCCAGCAGCGGTGATACCAGTGATTCAAGGTAGGACAGTGCGATGGCCAAGGCAAACAGCATGCCGGTCCAGGCAGTCTCCCGCGCCTTTGTATTGCGCATGGTGGGCACCCCCTTTTTCTGTAAGCTGCAGTTATCGGCGTCCCTGGCAGCGGAAGTCACGCCGTATAACTTTGTTTTGAGTGTACCCGCCGGGGGCGCGTTTGTCAAGGCATAAAAAATTTACATATTTCCCGGCGGAAACACCCTGCGTTTTGCCGCGAACAGCTTGAAAAAGATGGCAAGATAGTGTATTCTTATAATGTATCGGGCAAGCTATGCCTGTGCGTAGAGGAAAACAATATCATACACTATGTAAAGGAGAACTAAACCCATGAAAAAGCTGATTCCTGTAATTCTTTGCTGCGCTATGCTGCTGGCCGCCTGCGGCTCCTCTGCAGACAGCACCTCACTGCTGTCTCCTCTGAGAGCAGCTCTGCTGCGGAAAGCACCATCGGCGGTGCCGATGGCCCCGACGGATATCGTCATCAGCGAAAGCACCGATGCCTCCGCCGGCGAGGAGGCCAACACCGCCAATCTGGATGCCGCCGTTGCCGCTATCGAGGCGGTCAACCCCATCGCCAACCCGCGCGCACTGGACGATTTCTCTGTTGAGAATGAGCTGATGCTGACGATGGACAACCTTGTTGCCTACAAGGGCGATGTGACCAACGATCAGGCGGACTGCGGCCTTGTCTTTGTGGCACAGGCCAAGGATGGTCAGGTCGATGCCGTCAAGAGCGAGCTGGAGGCCTACAAGGCAAGCCTGTCTGCCAATGACCTGTATGCTGAGTTTGCCGATAAGATCGCGCTGGCCAAGGATGCCCGCATCGTGACCAACGGCAACTATGTGGCCATTGTCATTGCCGGTATTGCAAACCCTGACTACGCTGCTATCGACACCGCACTGGAGACGGCGCTGAATTTCTGATGAGACCCTGAAAGAAGGCCGCTGCCGCTCGGCAACGGCCTTTTTTCATAACGACCACCAATGCATTGCCGCCTGACCTGCGCCGTATCGGCGTTTTGGTTCATGCGGTGATGCCATCAAAAGAAAGGAAGTTCCGCCATGGTTTTTAACAGTGTGGTGTTCCTGTTCTGCTTTCTGCCGCTTTCCCTGCTGCTGTATTATCTGGTACCCGGCCGTGCCAAAAATGCAGTGCTGCTGGCGGAGAGCCTGTTGTTCTACTGCTGGACCGGCGTTGCATTTCTGCCGTTGATTGCGATTCTGATCGCATTCAACTATCTGTGGGGCCTGCTGACGGCCCGGGCCAGAACAACGCTGCGCGGGCTGCTGCCGCTGGCGGCGGTGCTGGTCAACCTTGGGGTGCTGGTGTATTTTAAGTATGCCAACTTCCTGATCGACACGCTGAATCAGATCGGCCATCTGGGGATCGCTGCGCTCAACATCGGTACGGTGCTGCCGCTGGGCATCAGCTACTATATCTTCAAGATCATCAGCTATGAGGCAGATGTCTACACCGGCAAGATCGAGCCGGAAAGAAATCCGCTGACCTTTGCCGTGTATGTGCTGTTCTTCCCGCAGCTGATCGTCGGGCCTATCGTCAAATACCGCGAGATGGCGGATCAACTCCATGACGGCAAAAACCGCTGCACGATGGAAAAGGCGCAGCGCGGTGCCGAGCTGTTTGTCTTTGGTCTGGCAAAAAAAGGTCATTCTGGCGGATTCCATCGGTGCGCTGTGGACCGACATCATCGGCGCAGGCGGTGTGGGGCTGGCCAATGTCTCCACCCCGCTGGCATGGCTGGGTATTTTGGCCTACAGCCTGCAGCTATACTTTGACTTTGCCGGCTACAGTGAGATGAGTAACGGTCTGGCGGCGCTGCTCGGCTTTGACTGCCCTGCCAACTTTGACCTGCCTTATATCTCGGGCAGCATTACCGAGTTCTGGCGGCGCTGGCATATCACCCTGTCGGGGTGGTTCCGGGATTACATCTATATCCCGCTGGGTGGTAACCGAAAGGGGCAGGCACGGCAGCTGTTCAATATGTTCCTTGTCTGGGCTGCTACCGGCATCTGGCACGGTGCAAGCTGGAACTTCATTGCTTGGGGGCTCTACTACTTTGTGCTGCTGACGATCGAAAAGACCTTCCTGCTCAAATACCTGAAAAAGGGCAAGGTCTGGCCGCATCTTTACACCTTGTTTTTTCGTCGTGCTGGGCTGGGGTCTTTTTTACAGCCAACCAGCCCGGTGCACCGCTGGGACTGCTGCTGCAAAAGCTGTTTGTGCCGCAGGGCGGTATCTCCGCTGTGTATAGTTTGCGCAACTACGGCGTGCTGCTGGCGCTGGGCTGCGTCTGCTCGTCTGCGCTGCCGCGGCGGCTCTGGGATAAGATCAGCCGGAACACGGTAGCCAAGCTTCTTGTGTTTACCCTGCTGCTGGTGCTGTGCGTCTGCTATGTGGTGGCTGCCACCAACGCAACAGCGCTGTATGCCAATTTCTGAGAGGAGGAACTGCTGTATGTCAAAGGTCATATACCGCAAGGGCGGCGGCAGGCGCCGCGTGGGCTTTCCGCTGCTCGTCCTCTGCGCTGTGCTGCTGTTTGGCTTTTCGGCTGTGAATATGCTGTGGCCCAAGCGTGAGCAGCTTGAGCTGGAAAACCGCAAGGCCGCACAGTTCCCTGCATTCAGTGTCAGTGCATTGTTGGACGGAAGCTGGCAGAGCGGCTTTTCCCGCTGGATGCAGGATCAGTTCTCCTTCCGTGATGCGGCGGTCAACACTCAGCGTGCCGCAGACGAGATTCTCTTCCGCAAGGCTGAGGAGGGCGGTATCCTGCTGGGCAAGGACCGCTGGATGTTTACAAAGCTGTTCACAGTGGACGATGCAACGGAAAAGCAGCTGAACAAAAACATCGCGGCCGTCAGTGAGTTTGCTGCCAATCACCCCGGCAAGGTAACCTTCCTGCTGGCTCCGTCGGCCAGCGTCATCTACCCCGAAAAACTGCCGGCCGGTGCGCCGATGGTGGACGAAAATGCCATGCTGGATGAGATCTTTGCCAAGGTCGGCCAGAGCGCAGGAATCATCGACCTGCGCGAACTGTTTGCAGCGCGCAAGGACGAGTATCTGTATTTCAAGACAGACCACCACTGGACGCCCAACGGTGCCTACCGCGCGTATGAGGCGTTCTGTGCACAGAAGGGGCTGACGCCATTTGACCGCGATGCCCATGAGAGTGCGACTGTGACCGGCTTTGAGGGAACCCATTACTCCGCTACCCGCCTTTGGAATGTGGAGGATGACACGATCACCTACTACCCGCTTGACAATCTGATGACGGTCTACCGGATCACCGGCGAGGCCGCCTATGAGCCGGAACGAACCGAAAACCTGATCAACGCCGACAAGTTTGCAACCCGCGACAAATACGCGGCTTTTCTGGACGGCAACAACGGCTACTCGACCATCGAGGGCAACGGGACAGGCAGTATTCTGGTCGTGAAGGACAGCTACGCCAACAGCTTTATCCCCTATCTGACCGCCAACTACGCCAAGATCGGCGTGGTGGATTTCCGCAACTTCAAGTACGGCCTTGATTCTACGATTGAAAAAGAGGGCTACGATGAGGTACTCGTGCTGTATAACTTCCAGACCTTTATAGCCGACACAAACCTGATTTATATTACCCGGCCCACCACCCTGCAGTAATCAGCTGCGCCCGACCCCGCATTTTGCGGAATCGGGCGCATTTTTTTATTCCCATAGAATCGTAAGCTGCGGGGCCGGTGCCGGGCTGCGGGGGCCGTACAGATTGGCATGCCAGAACTGCAGGTGAAAAAAGTCGGCCGATCGTTCAGCGGTGAGTGCGGCAAAAGCCTGCTGCAGCTCGGTGCAGAACAATGCCTGCAGATCCTGCCCCGTCTGTGTGAGGACTTCAAACGCTGTATCGCGCAGGTGCAGCTGTACGGTGGTATCCTGCACCGTTACATCGATGCGGGCGCGGCACAGGGCAGTCCCGTCCGCATAGGTCGTATAAAGGCGGTCCGTCTGTCCGCAGAGCACGGCGGCCAGCTGGGCGGCCAGACCTGCAGCGCGGTAAGGGGCGGGCTGCTGCTTTGCAAGCAGCAGAAGGTCATACCCGATGTCGGCGCGGTAGCCGGGCACGGTGCAGCAGTCCGCCTGTGTAAAAAGCTGCTGCAGGCCGCAGTGCAGGCGGTATTCGGAGCGAACCGACTTCATGTCCTCATACAGGGCGGCGGCATCCTCAGCCCAGCTGTGGGGGGCTGTATCCAGCGCAAAGACCGAAAGCTCTGGCGCGGGCTGGGCTTTGTCGTAGAGCAGACTGCCCAGCTCGCGGGCAGTTTGCCAGTCGGCATCGGCCGGCAGAACGGCTAGATCAATCAAGCCGTAATAAAGGCGGCCCGGCAGCGTAGTTTCGGCCCGGTGGAGGGCCTGAGCAGCGGTGAAACCGCGTGCGGAGGAGGTCTTGTAGTGAAGGCCGTCCTCATTGTTGTTCTGGTCAGCCAGCAGCAGACAGACGGAATACTGTCCCTGCTGCCGTGCGAAGAACACGGCGCGGACAATCTCCCGCTCCGACAGCGCCTGCCCGCAGCCGCAGAGAAAAAGCGTGATGCAGGCGATCAGCAGCGCCTTATACTTCGGTACAGACATGCGGCCCCACCTCCAATCCAGGTCAGCAGCACAAAGCCCCAGGTCAGCGCACTGCGCAGCGGCAGCGCTGTGTCCAGGTCGATCTTGCGCAGCACGGCGCAAAGCAGCCAGATGCCGCCCAGATACACAGGAAAGCGGTCCAGCCCGGCGGCACTGTTCTCCGCCTTGCTTCGGCCGCCCAGCAGCCGCACCAGCGCATAGAGATAGAGTGCCAGCTTGACGGTGACAGCCATGACCCACAGGATGAACTGCAGCCATTCCAGCCGGTTGAAGATGGATAGAGCACCGCACCGCGCGGCGGCGTGGACGGGGTCTGCCCGAAGCGGCATGGCAGCGCCGTAGAACAGCTCAAGCAGCAGATGGATTGAGACATCGAATGCCAGCGCATACCCGGCCAGCCGCAGCAGTGTATGACGGCCGCGCTTGTCCTGTGCGGGCCAGAGGGCGGGCAGCAGATACTCCGGGTAAAGGGTCAGCTGATCCTTGGCGGCAGTGAAAAAATCTGCGCGCGTCAAAACGCTGTACTGCAGGTTCGTGATCCGCAGACGCGGCAGCACCGAGATCAGCATGACAGCGGTGGCTGCCGCCAGCAGACAAAGCACGGCACGGGCCGTCTGCGACAGTGCAGATACCCGCCGCAGATAGACGACCGGCAGCACCGCCAGCAGACAGACGGAGCTCAGTGTGATCGCCCCCGGGATAGAGCCGGTCGGCAAGCTGCCAGAGCCGCAGCAGCTCCATACCGAGGAAAACACAAGCAATGCACCGAACAGCAGCCTTAAAACCGGGTCGCAGGCCAGCCGCCAGCACCGGGCAAACAACCAGCCGACCGCCGCAAGCAGCAGTGCGCAGAGCGGGGCTGCTGCCAGACCGGCCCGGGGGCGGTAGGCTGTCTGGCTGCGCAGCAGCACATTGACAAGCAGGCTGACGAGCAACGCGGCAAACAGGCTGGGACATTCACGCTTCATGCTGACCGATCACCTCCCCGGAGCGGGCAAGGCGGCTCCAGATGCTGCGCACAAAACCGTCCCGCACGCTGGCCCTGCCCAGTGGCAGCAGCGGATAGAGATAGTCGTATCCAAAAGGCTCACTGCCGCAGGCCATTGCCAAAATCGTCAGTGCGGCGCAGGCCAGCCCCGGTACGCCAAAGCACCCTGCCAGCAGGATCACCGCGAAGCGGAACAGAATGGACTGCTCATACAGTGACGGAACGGCCAGCGTGGCGATGGTGGCTGCAGCAGCCATCGTCAGAACCGGCACGCTGACGATGCCGGCGCTGACGGCGGTTTCCCCGATGATGAGCGCCCCCACCAGACTGACCGTGTGGCTGATAGATTGCGGTGCGCGCAGACCGGCCTCGCGCACGATCTCAAGCAGCAGCGTTACGCAGAGCATTTCAAGCATGGGCGGCAGCGGCGTGGCAGCCTCCCGCGGGCAGCTTTGTCAGCAGCTGAATGGGATGATCTCCGGCGCAAAAGCAACGGCCATGACATACAGCCCCGGCCGAACACTGCCAACAGAAAAGCCAGATATTTCAGAATACGGATGAGGCCTGCAAACACAGCGCCGGAAGCGTAGTCATCAAGGCACTCAAAATGCTCAGCAAAAAAGCTGGGAATAATGAGCGCATAGGGGCACCCGGCTACCAGCACCACAACCTTGCCCTCGCACAGGCGGGCGCAGGCTGTGGCCGGGCGCTCGGTGTATGCGGCAGCCGGGAAGAGATTCAGCTTGTCCTGCTTGAGGAAGGAGGCAAAATAGGCGCTGTCGAGAAGGACCGGGATCTCGACATTTTTCCAGCCGTGCGCGCAGCGCGGAAAACGGTCTCCTCCGGGGCAAGGGCTTTGTCATAGCAAAGGCAGTATTCGTTTTGGCGCGGGTATGGGCGGTTGTGATCTCCGCTACAAGGGTACCGGTGCGGAATTGACGCCGCAGCAGGGAAATATTGTTGCGCAGCAGCTCGGTAAACGCCTCCTGAGGGCCGCGCAGATTTCCCTCACCCGTTGGGGTTGAAACGGCGCGCTGTGGCATTTCCTGCGTGGAAAAGGCAACCGCCCGGCTCACATCATCGATCAGCAGCACGGACAACCCATTGCAGAGCAGCTCCACAAGGGCGGTCCTGTCGGTAACGGCCTCGGCCTCGGCGGGAATGCGGCTCTGGGTCAAAAGATAATCGCACAGTCCTGCCCCGCCGCCCAGCATGGCAGGGTCACGGTCCAGCATATCCAGCGCCATGCGGCAAAGCTTTTCCGGGGAGGAAAGCCCTGTAAACATGACGATGGCACATCGAATACCTGCAATCATCAGGCGCTTGGTATAAAAATCATCGGAACGGCCAAACATTTCTTCCAGAAACGCAGGTTCTCGTCAAGCGAACGGTACAGCGGTTTTGGTGGCATCGGTGTTCCCCCTCTCACGCAGGATAGTGTGAGCCGTTCAGGGGTGTTTTATAAGGAGGCGGCAGGATGATTTCTACGGTGGTGCGCACGGTGCTGGTCTACTGCGCCGTCACGGTTGCCATGCGCCTGATGGGAAAGCGCCAGCTGGGGGAGCTGCAGCCGGCCGAGCTTGTGACGACATTGCTGATCTCCAATGTGGCATCGATCTGTATTGATGAGCCGGACCTGCCGCTGCTTGCAAGCCTTGTGCCGATCTTTCTGATTACGGCACTGGAAATTTTAAACTCTACCCTCTTGTGGTTCAGCCCGGCCTATGCAGAGCTGCTGCTGGGCAGGCCTGTGACCGTCATACGCAATGGAAAGATACAGCAGGATGCGCTTGCGCAGCTGCGCATCACGGTATCCGATCTGACAGAGGCACTGCGCGGCAGGGATATTTTCTCTCCGCAGGAGGTCTATTGGGGCGTGGTAGAACCGAACGGCAGTATCTCGGCGGCCTCAATGCCGAAGGACGGTCAGGAACCGCCCCTGCTGCCGCTTCTCATCGACACGGCTGCCTGCAGGGAAAACCTTGCCTTTTTCGGGATGGATGAGGCGGCGCTCGATGCCCTGCTTGCGGAGCGGCACACGACACGAAAGAATGTGTTATTGCTGCTATACAACGGCAAACGGTCCGTACTGATACAG
>ENA-OQET01001268-OQET01001268.1-human-gut-metagenome-genome-assembly--contig:-NODE-1268-length-11505-cov-2.724380_pt1 | contig 11505 bp, 10 predicted proteins | sample MGYA00242800_ERZ504645 | MGnify/ENA primary metagenome ERZ504645 (study PRJEB26092, sample SAMD00036308) | human gut metagenome | host: Homo sapiens | study: EMG produced TPA metagenomics assembly of... | reverse complement strand
CGATCCGGGCATTGGGCTGCTGGTGGACCAGAATGCATGTTGCGGATCTGCTCGGTGAGCCGGAGCACCACGCTGCGGTGAAGCGCCCGGCTTTTTGGCGTAGTAGACGCGGTTGCGGTCGCTGGCAGCTGAGCCTGCTCGGCCAGGTGCTTTGCCTCCGGTGTGGGGGGCCTGTTGCCGGGCTGGCACGCCGGAGGCAAACCAGAGGCGGCACCCGAGGTGCGCCCCGGTGCAGAGCGCCTGCTCGGCCTTGCGCAGACGCTCGGGCGGATAGAGGGAACGGCCAAAGCAGCTTTCAATGTAGGCGCGGTCCTCGGCGGCATTCTGCCGCAGGGTGATGTGGGCCAGCCGCTTGTCTGCCGTGGGGCCGGAGCCGCCCGCCTCCACGGAACCGGAGTGCTCCACGGTCAGCCGGTCGGTCTTGATCATCTGAGTGGGCAGCGTTTTGGTGGCAAGAGAGGCCATCAGCCCCTCCAGATGCAGATGAAGCCCCACTTTGTGCCGGATCTTGCCGTCAAACAGGGCAAACCTTGCAAACAGGCCCAGCAGCTCACCCTTGAGCTGGCCGGGCTGGGGCGGTTGGGAGGGAGAAAGTGCCTCTGCCAGCCGGCTCTCGTAGGGGGTCATCACAGGGGGATGCCTGCCCTGTACGGTGCGCCAGCGGTCAGCCTGCATGGTGTAGACCAGCTGATTTTTTGCCATCCACTCCTGCCGCGAAAGCTTGTACTGGATGCCGAAGAAATAGTCTGCGTGGGCCCGGCGCAGCTCGGAAAGGACCGGGCGGCGGGGCAGCTCCAGCAGATAGACCGCACTTTCGAGGTAGAGCCATGTCAGATCGTCCAGCTGGCTTTCCCGGAGATCGCCGTCCCATGTGGCAAAAAGGTCGCGGAGCAGGTCGTCGCCATAGTATTTGTGCACCAGCCCCACGACACAGTTCATATAAAAATCGATCGTGCCGTCGGTGTTGCGGGCCAGGAAAAGCGGCTCGAAGCCGTAGGCTCCCGCCGCCGCCCACACCTGATTGGCGGCCCGCCGCTCCTCGGCGGTATAACTCCGGGCATCCATCAGCGAAACAGCTTTTCAGCCGTCAGGCTGGCCGGGATGCGGGCGGCGATCACGTCCCGGATCAGCCCCTGCTCGTAGGAATCAAAGGCCTTGTTGGTGATGCCCATGTCCAGCGCAGGCCCCGCAGCCACGCCCCGGCGCATCAGGCGCAGAGCGTCCAGCATTCCGCGCAGATCCAGCGCTTTGGTGGAAATCTCGGCGCTGTCGCATTTCTTTTGCAGGTCGAGGAAGAGCAGAGCAAACTGGTGCACATATTTGTCCGTCAGGTCGGCAAACTGGGCCCGCAGCAGCTTTTCAAGGTTTTCCTCCGTGATGGTGGGCATCTGGATGACTGCAAAGCGGGAAGTCAGGGCCTCGTTCAGCTCTCGGGTACCCGCGTAGCCATAGTTCATGGTGGCGATGAAGCGGGTCTCCTCGGCCAGCGGGATGCGCTCGTAGCCGGGCACATCAATGGCGCGGCGGAAGTCCAGCACGGCATGGAGGACGGCCAGGGCCTCGTTTTTGGCCATGTTGATCTCGTCCAGCACGCCGAAGCCGCCGCACTGGGCACAGCGGTAGACCGGCCCGGGCCGGAAGGTGACCGCCCCATCCACAAAGGTGTCCATGCCGATGAGGGAGGCTGCATCCATGTTCACATGGAACGAGATGTCCCATGCGGGGCGGCCAAAAGCGGCGGCCAGATTCTCGGCCAGCACATTTTTGCCGGTGGCCTTGCCGCCGGCCAGCAGCAGGTTTTCGCCGCAGAGCAGGGCCGCCAGTGCCTGCTCCCAGACCTCCCGGCCATAATAGGTAAAGCCGGAAGCCGGGATGCGGGGGCGCAGGGCCTCGGGCAGAGCGTGGGCGGCGCGGTATTCTTCCACAGCACGCAGCAGGTCGGGGCTGATGCCCTCCTGCCGTAATGTTTCCATCAGATCAGACATCCAAGACATCTCCTTGCGGTTGACTTTGCCAAACCGATTTTTCAGCTTTATCATAGCACAACCGCTCCGGTTTGTGTAGGGGGCGCGGGGCATTTTTTGCCGGATTTTTGCCCGGGAAATGCCGCAGGGCGGAACGGATCTGTGTGCTGCCGTGCAGACGAAGGAGCTTTTCGTGCCCGGGGATCGTGCGGCAGCGGATATTTTGTGGAAAGCTGTCGAAATGGCAGGTGTTCCGCGTTATGGGTATCCACTTTTGGCTCAGAATGGTAAAAATTCCGGAAATTCGATTGACAAATCCGAATATTTATCGTATAACCTATATATGGGAACAATTCCGGAGGGAATGCGGAACTCGTGCCCCTGCCCGTTCCTGTCGGAGGAACCACGGTCTGGTTCTGGTGCCGGTGCACTTGGTTTGGTGCAGACGGTAAGTATAGATTGATTTGAAAGAGAGGAATCCCCGTTATAATGAACAATGAGATCAAAATGCCTGCTAGCTTTGCTGCGATCGATGAGAACGAAATGGTGTACCTGCAGGGTGGCGCAACCACCGAGGCTACCGCTTGGGACGTGTTCCTGAACGTTGGCAAGCTGTTCAACTACATCGCCCGCGTGTTCTCCGCAGGCAGCTCCATCGTCAACAACATCAATGTTATCGTGACCACCTTCCAGACCCTGAGCACCTTCAGCCTGACCGCTAAGAACTAAGGTTTGGGCCAAAACCGAATCAGCATTCACAGGGCATCCGCTCCGGCAGGCGCGGGTGCTCTTTTTTGCTGTACAGGGCGGGAAGGCATTCGCCCCCCAAATGCAGGAAGCAGCGTTTTCTTGCAAGCGGCGGATGTCCATTGACAAGGCTCAAGAGGGTGTCGTATACTAACGGTGCCTTGCAAGAAACCCCGCATCCGCGGAATAAAAGAGGAGAGAGAATATGAAAAATAACAACAGCAGCATCAAACCCGTTGTCGCTGTCGGTATCGGCGCGGCATTGTTCTTTGTTCTGGGGCGTTTTGTGGCCATTCCCAGCCCGGTGCCCAACACCAACATCAGCCTGCAGTACGCCGTTCTGGCCCTGCTGGCTGCCATGTACGGCCCCGTGGCCGGCGGTCTGATCGGCTTCATCGGCCACACCCTCATCGACCTGTCCTGGGGCGGCAGCCCCTGGTGGAGCTGGGTCATCGCCTCCGCCTTTGTGGGCGTTGTGGTGGGCCTGTTCTCCAAGAAGCTGAACCTGCAGGAAGGCGAGTTCAGCAAGAAGCAGGTGGCTTTCTTTGCGCTGGCCAATATCGTGGCCCATCTGCTGGCCTGGATCCTGGTGGCCCCCGTGCTGGATATTGCCATCTACGCCGAGCCCGTCAAGAAGGTGTTTGCACAGGGTGCATTTGCCGCAGTGTCCAACAGTATCACCGCTGTGGTGGTGGGCGGCCTGCTGGTGCTGGCTTACACCAGAACCATCGCCAAGAAGGGCTCTCTGGATCAGGAGTGATCCCCGCATGAAACCCGGCCTTTCCATCTGCGCCGTCCGGCCCGTTGGAAAGGCTTTTTTGATGAACAGCTGAGGTATCATACCCATGGCAGAACGTAAACCCATCATCTCATTCCGCAACTTTTCCTTCCAGTACCGCGCCCAGAAGCGCCCCACCCTGACCGATATCGATCTGGAGATCTACCCGGGGGAACGGGTGCTCATTGCAGGCCCCTCCGGCAGCGGCAAGAGTACGCTGGCGGGGTGCATCAACGGGCTGAACCCGTTTTCCAACCCCGGCGCGTGCACCGGCACCCTGACCGTAGACGGTGTGGATGCGCCCCACAGCAGCCTCTTTGAGCTTTCGGCCCATGTGGGCACGGTGCTGCAGGACCCGGACGGCCAGTTCATCGGGCTGACCGTGGGCGAGGACATTGCCTTTGCACTGGAAAACAGCTGTACCCCGCAGGATGAGATGCACGCCATCACCCGCCATGCCGCCGAGCTGGTGGGCATCGAGAACCACCTCGGCTATGCACCGCACGAGCTTTCGGGCGGGCAGAAGCAGCGGGTGAGCCTGGCGGGCGTGATGGTGGATCAGGTCAAGATCCTGCTCTTCGATGAGCCGCTGGCCAACCTCGACCCCGCTACCGGCAAGCAGGCCATTGAGCTGATCGACGAGATCCAGAAAAAGACTGACACCACAGTGCTCATCATCGAGCATCGGCTGGAGGATGTGCTCTGGCGGAACGTGGACCGCATCGTGCTGGTGAACGGCGGCACCATTCTGGCAGACCTGCGCCCGGACGAGCTGCTCTCGGGCAGCCTGCTGGCGGAAAACGGCATCCGGGAGCCGCTGTATGTCACGGCTCTGCGCTATGCCGGGGTGGATATCACTCCGGACAAGCACCCCGCCCATGTGGACAGCCTTGTGCTGGACGATACCGACACCCAAAAGCTCCGGGACTGGTTCACGGCCCGGCCCCGGCCCGCCGCGCAGCCGGAACGGGAGTCGCTGCTGGAGGTAAAGGGCCTGAGCTTTGGTTATCAGAAGGGCCAGCAGACCCTGCGGGATGTCAGCTTCTCGATCGGCAAGGGGGAGATGGTGAGCATCGTGGGCCGGAACGGCGCGGGCAAATCCACCCTCTCCAAGCTCATCTGCGGCTTCGAGACCCCGGATGCGGGCGAGATCTTCCTGAACGGCAAGCCGCTGGCTGAGGAGAACATCCGCCGCCGCGCCCAGCACATCGGCTATGTGATGCAGAACCCCAACCAGATGATCTCCAAGACCATGATCTACGAGGAGGTGGCTCTGGGTCTGCAGCGCTCCGGCCTGACCGAGGAACAGATCCGGGAAAAGGTGGAGGCGACCCTCAGGGTCTGCGGCCTGTATCCTTTCCGGAACTGGCCAATCTCGGCACTGAGCTTCGGCCAGAAAAAGCGGGTGACCATTGCCAGCGTGCTGGTGCTTGACCCGGAACTTATCCTTCTGGATGAGCCCACTGCCGGGCAGGATTTCCGGCACTATACCGACATCATGGAGTTCCTGCGGGGCCTGAATGCCCGGGGTGTGACGGTGGTGATGATCACCCATGACATGCACCTGATGCTGGAATACACCCGCCGCGCACTGGTGTTCTGCGACGGACGGCTCATTGCCGACCGCACCGCGGCCGCCGTTCTGTGTGACCCCGCGCTGGTGGAACAGGCGGCCCTGAAGGAGACCAGCCTGTACACGCTGGCCAACCGCTGCGGCATTGCGCCCGCGCAGGAATTTGTAGAGAGATTTATTGAGCAGGACCGGGAGGTGAGAGAGGGTGGCCGCTAAGACTGTTTTGAATTATCTCCCCCGGGAGAGCGTCGTCCACAAGATGACCGGAACCACCAAGCTGGCGTTCTTCCTGCTGTTTACCTTTGCCAGCATGATCACCTACAACACCTGGGTGCTGCTGGGCCTGTTGGTGGTCAGCCTGCTGGCCTTCAGGCTGAGCCGGATCAAATTCCGGGAAGTCCGGTTTATGATGACTTTCATGCTGGTGTTCCTGCTGCTGAACAACCTGTTCATCTTCCTGTTCGATCCCAATCAGGGGACCACCCTGTACGGCACCCGCACGGTGCTCTGCCACCTGTTCTGGCGGTATGACCTGACAGCGGAACAGCTGTTCTACATGGTCAACATCAGCCTGAAATATTTTGTGGCCCTGCCGGTGGCCATCCTCTTCATCTCTGCCACCGACCCCAGCGAGTTTGCTGCCAGCCTGAACAGCATCGGCATCTCGTATAAGGTCGGATATTCGGTGGCCATTGCCCTGCGCTACATCCCCGATATCCAGCGCGACTACCACAGCATCAGCCAGGCCCAGCAGGCCCGCGGCGTGGAGCTGGGCAAAAAGGAGCCCTTCTTCAAGCGGATGAAGAACTCTGTCAACATCCTGCTGCCGCTCATCCTGACCAGCCTGAACCGCATCGACACCATCTCCAACGCGATGGAGCTGCGCGGCTTCGGCAAGAACAGCAAGCGCACCTGGTATACCCAGCGCCCCTTTGCCCGGCGGGACTTCATTGCCCTGGGCGTGGGCGCGGCCCTGCTGCTCATCAGCCTGACCGTGACCATCCGCTTTGGAAGATTCTATAACCCATTCCTCTGAACAAAAAGGCATCCCCACACTTCCTGTTTCGGCAGGCCGTGCGGGGATGTTTTGCTTTTACAGACCGTTGGATCAATGATGCCGCAAGAGAAAGGGGCTGTGTTACGCCGCGTCCACGAACTCCTCCGGGTCCTCCACGGCATCGGTGATGGTCTCCTCCGCATCATCGGAGGAGTCGGCAGGCTGCTCCGGGTGGAGCAGGGCGTTGAGCAGGTCACGGAAGTCGATCAGGCTGTCATCCACCTGCTGATTCCGGGCCAGCAGGTCCTGCACCATGTCGGGCTTGTCGGTGATGAGGTCGTCCACACCCAGCTCCAGCATGTGGGTGGCGACCTTTTCGCGGTCGATGGTCCAGGCAGACACAGTCTTGCCCCGTAGATGGACGGCGTTGACCATGCCGGAGGTGATAAAGGTGGTCTCCACGCTGAAAAAGTCGGCATCGGGCAGGTCGTAGTAGTTGCCTACGCCCAGAGCCAGAATGTAGCCGGTGGGGTACTCAGAGGCCAGCGCCTTGACCTTGTGCAGGGTCTCGTAACTCTGGGAGGTGATGACGCAGTTGGAGCTGTCGAAGCCGTATTCCCGCAGCAGGCGTACGGTCTCAGCCTCCAGAGCAGGGGTGGCGGCGCTGGGCTTGATCTCCACGTTCAGGCCGATGCGGCCCCGGCAGAGCTGCAGCACCTGTTCCAGGGTGGGGATCCGGGTGTCGGCAAGCGGCTGCTGAACCAGCGGCCCGCGTCCAGCTGTGCCACTTCGGCGTAGGTCAGATCATAGACTTTTGCGTTTTGCCGGTGCAGCGTTTCAGGTTCGAATCGTGGGTCACCACGACCACGCCGTCGCTGGTCATCTGCACATCCAGCTCGATGCGGTCGCCGCCCTTGCAGGATGGCCGACCGGAAGGCGGGAAGGGTGTTTTCCGGGGCCACGGTGCAGTCGCCCCGGTGGAAGGTGACCAGCGGGGTCACGCCGCCCACGGCGGTGAGCAGGGCATCGTCCTGGGGCAGGGCATAGAGGTAGACTGCCATCAGCCCGGTGGCCAGCGTGACACCGGCCACCGCAGCGGTGAGCAGGGGCCAGCCGCCAAAGCGGTGCGGCTTGCCCTCCGGCAGCGCTTCCGGCAGGCAGTCACGGCAGCGATCGTAGAGGAATGCGATGATGGTGCACTGGGCCGTGGTGACCTTGCAATCCAGCAAAAAGCCGAAGAAGGGAATCTCCAACAGATACAGCGCACGGGCGAGCAGCAGCATGGCGCGGGTGCTCCGCAGTCCGATCAGCGCCGCCACACTGTAAACCAGCAGGGAGGCTCCGAAAAAGACCAGAACAGACCGGACCAGCGCACTGAGGCTCCACCGCAGCAGCACACCGGCCAGCCGGGGCAGCTGTGTTTTTACATGGGCTGCGCTCTCCTGAACGGCTTCCCACAGGCTTTTGCGTTCCAGCGTAAAGAGGGGGAGCACCAGGACCCAGAACAGGGCAAACAGGAACGCCGCACCCAGAATGAGAAGAAAAAGCACCAGATAGAGCGGCTTTGCCCGGACAAGCCCAAGGATGTACTCCGGCACAGCCAGCTGAGAGATATAGTTGTAGGTCACGAATACATCTGTAAAGGGGATGAGCAGGGCGCAGTAAAGCAGGATGGGCCAGTTTTTGGGGAACAGGACATGGCGGATATCCCCCAGCGACCGGGCGAACAGGGAAACAGGACGCAGTGTTTCGCCCCGGCGGGCCAGTTCAAACCCATGCAGGAGGATGGAAAAGCCGTACAGGTTCCAGCACGCCGCCAGAAGGACGATGAGCACGATCCCGCCTGAAATGGTCGGGGAGGTAAAAATTTGATGCGCGCTGTTGTTGGTCAGGTAGTTCACCGGCGAACAGCGCAGTGTCAGCGACCAGATGCCATTCATGGCGGGCAGAAACAAAAGATAGGTCAGGGCTTTATACACCAGCACGGCTGTCAGAACGGCAGCGGAGGCCCGGTGCAGCAGGGTCAGGGCATGGTTCCGGGTGTCCTTGTAGGCCCGGCGTGCCCGCGTGAGGGAGCGGAAGAGATGCTTCAATTTGGATTCCACCTCGGTACTGGGATATGGTTCTGTCAATTTACAGTAGTATACCACAAAGCCGGAAAAAATGGAAACGACACGGATCGACAGTTTGTTCCAGACGACACAGGCGCTTTTCAGCGGGGCAAAAGCGTGTTACAATAGGGGCAGAGTAAAACAGACAGGGGAGGAACACCCAATGCAGATCATGGATCAATTCGGTGCAGCACCGGGGGCAGAGAGCGTCCGGATGCCCGATGGCACCGAGCGGACACTGGCGGCAGAGCACGCCGCGGCCATTCTGGTCAACGAACAGCCAGCCTTCCGGGTGGTCTGCACGCCGGAGCTGCTGCCGCAGCTGGCGCTGGGCCGCCTGCTGACCGAGGGCTGGATCAACTCTGCTGACGAGGTGGAGCGGGTGGCCGTCTGCGCACAGGGCCTCAAGATAAGCGTTCAGCTGCGCCACCCGCTGGCGGCAGCAGAACAGGCCGGGCAGGAGGTGCCCAGCTGCTGCACCGATAACCTGACGCTGGCCAGCCCGGTGCGGCTGCCGCCGCTGGCCCCGGTGCCTCAGCGGGAGATCCCTGCCGCATGGGTGGATGCGCTGGCCGATGCCATGGGGCAGGCCTGCCGCTCTACCGTGCCACCCATGCCGTGCACAGCTGTCTGCTGCTGCGTGCGGGCAGGATCTTGTACCGGTGCGAGGATCTGGGCCGCCACAACGCGCTGGACAAGGCCGTGGGCTGCGCCCTGACAGAGGGTGTGCCGCTGGCGGAGTGCGTGCTCTTTACAGCGGCCGGGTGCCGGTGGATATGGTGCGCAAGGCCATCCGGGCCGGTGTGCCCGCGCTGGTGAGCAAGAGTATGCCCACGGTACAGTCGCTGGAGCTGGCAGAGGAATATGGATTGAAACTGTTCATCCGGCAAAAGAAATGATTTCACCGAGAGGCAAGCGCTCTTGAGAGAAATTGTAGGGCTTTGTTTGTGCGTATACGTTGACTAACCGGTGGAAAAGATGTTATTCTTATAACGAAGAAACCGTTCCGCACTGTTGCAGCAGGTGGAACGGCTGTTTTCGTGCCCGGGAGTTCCGGGCACAGCTGAATCAAACAGGCAGGTGATACAATTGAAGCAGGCAAATCATGCGCCGCAGTCCTTGTGGCGCAGGCGGCTGCCCGGCTATGCGGCCATGGGTGCGGCAACGCTTGCCATGGCGCTTGGCCTTGGCGGGCTGATGCACAGCCGCACCACGGTGGCCGGAACGGCCCTGCCGCTGGCAGATGCCGACGCTGCCACCTATGGTGTGAGCGCGGTGTACCAGCTGGATGACACCACGTATTATGTGGTGGGCAGCAAGCAGGGCTTCCAGAGCGAGGTGCAGGCCGGTGTGACGCTGGACCGCGACGGCAATGTGCTGGATGTGAAGATCCTGGCACAGGCCGAGACCGACAGCCTGGGTGCCCAGTGTGAGAACCCGGAGTTCACGGCCCAGTACCAGGGCGCAGCTCCCTTCACGCTGGCAGGCAAGCGCTACACTGTGACCGACCCGGCCACCGGCACGGCTTTTGCCGCCGCAGGCAGCGCCGAGACCGACGCTGCCCCCGCTGAGGCCTTCGACCCCGCCGCATGGCGTGCGGGCGATACCTCCCCGGAGGCCGAGGCTACCCGGAAGATGTATGAAGCCGGGCTGACCCTCTCGGCCCTGAACGGCCAGCCGATGGACGACGCGCTCATCCCCCCGATGGACAACAGTGCTGAGGCTGTGGCACGGCGCAAGCTGTACGCGGCGTGTCTGAGCAAGAGCGCGCAGGACGGCGAGAAACAGGCAGTGCCTTATGCAGACTGGTCCGCTGAAAAGCAGGCCGAGTACAAGCTGCAGGCCGCTGATCTGACCACCCAGGGCAGTGCGGCCGACACGGTCAGCACTGACATGACCCAGGTGGATGCGCTTTCCGGTGCAACCATTACGTCCACGGCGGTCACGGACATCGTCAACAATTCTTATTTCTATGTAACCGAGGTGCTCTGCGCAGAGTGACCTCACGGAGGAATGGAAACCTATGGCAAAAACTGATTTTCTGACGGCTGACATGACCCGCCGTCAATTTATGAAGATCTCGGGCAAGAGCCTTGCAGGACTCACCCTTTCCGCATCTATGCTGTCCCTCTTTGGCTGCTCTCAGAAGCAGGTGGATGCCGGTGCTGTGGCGACCTGGGCACTGCCCCAGGGTCTGCTGGTGGTCAATGCTGACCTGTGCACCGGCTGCCAGCGGTGCGAGATCAACTGCACCCTGACCAACGACGGCGTGTGCTCTTCCTACATCAGCCGCGTCAAGATCCAGCGCCGCCTGAATCTGGACGGCGACGGCAACGGTCTGCTGTCCGGCACCGACAACTGCTTTGTCTACTTCCCGGATACCTGCCGCCAGTGTGAGGATCCCGCCTGCGGCAACGCATGCCCCCAGAAGGCCATTATCACCAATGAGCAGGGCATCCGCGTGGTCGATACCGACAAGTGCATCGGCTGCGGTGCCTGCGTGGAGGCCTGCCCCTGGCACATGCCCACCGTCAACCCCGAGACCGGCAAGTCCTCCAAGTGCATCGCCTGCGGTGCCTGCGTGGCGGGCTGCCCGTCCGGCGCTCTGTCCATCGTGGACTGGGATGCCGTTACCAGCGCAGCACAGGCTGCTTACAAGGACCTGTAAGGAGGAACAACAATGGCTGAAACCTATGGCTGGGCAGGCAAGATCCTGCGCGTCAACCTGACCACCGGTGAGATCACCACCCAGGACGACGCAAAATACCATAAATATATCGGCGGTATGGGCATGGCCTACCGCATTATGTACGAGGAAGCTCCCATGGAGCTGGACCCCTATGACGAGAAGGCTCTGGTCATCTTTGGTGTCGGCCCCCTGACCGGTGCCGGCGTGCCCTGCTCCGGCCGTATGAACGTGACCTTCCGTTCTACCTGGTCCAAGGGCCACTCCATCATTGACGCACACATGGGCGGCCACATCGGCTCCATGCTGAAGTATGCCGGTTACGACGGCATCGTTGTCAGCGGCATCTCCGAAAAGCCTGTCTACCTGCGCATCGAGGACGGCGAGGTCTCTCTGGAGGACGCAAGCGAGATCTGGGGCAAGGGTACCTTTGCTTCCAACAAGTGGATGGTGGAGCAGAACGGCCGCGAGTTCGAGACTGCTTCCATCGGCCCTGCCGGTGAGAACCTGGTGGATTACTCTACCCTGAACACCAGCTTCGGCAACTCCGGCGGTGCCGGTCTGGGCGCTGCCATGGGCAACAAGAAGCTGAAGGGCCTGGCCATCCGCGGCACCGGCAGCGTCAAGGTCGCCGACCCCAAAAAGGTGC
>ENA-OQET01001267-OQET01001267.1-human-gut-metagenome-genome-assembly--contig:-NODE-1267-length-11505-cov-2.907892_pt1 | contig 11505 bp, 13 predicted proteins | sample MGYA00242800_ERZ504645 | MGnify/ENA primary metagenome ERZ504645 (study PRJEB26092, sample SAMD00036308) | human gut metagenome | host: Homo sapiens | study: EMG produced TPA metagenomics assembly of... | reverse complement strand
ATTGGAGATTTCGTGGAGCTTCTGCAGGCCAGTATCAACAAAAAGGGAAGCTTCCTTTCTGTTGCCGATGAGATCCATATATTGAAAAATTATATCCATCTGCAGGATTTTCGCTATCAGGGAAGCTTTCAGGTGAAATATGAGATCTCTGAGGAAGCATACCGGTGCTATATTCCGAGACTGATCCTTCAGCCGCTTGTGGAGAATGCTCTTCTTCACGGGATCGACATCAAACGGCAAACAGGAAAAATCTGGATCAGCGGAAACGTAAGTGAAGGAAAGCTGATCCTCATAGTAAAGGATAACGGCAGAGGAATGACAAAAGAGCAGATCCGAGATCTTTTTAACAGTCATGCAAAAAAAAACAAACGGACTTTCCGCAGTGGGGATTCCAAATGTAAAAGAACGCCTGGAGCTTTATTACGGGACACAGGGAGGAATGGAATACGTAAGCAGTGGAAACGGTACAGAGGTCACGGTATTTCTGCCTGCGATCTATGATATGCCTGAAGAAGGGAGAAAAAATTAATGTACAGAACACTGGTGGCAGATGATGATTTTCTTGTAAGGAGCTATCTCAAAACCCTGGATTCCTGGGAAAGAGCAGGATATGAGATCGTGGATGATGCAGAAGACGGGGGAGGAAGCTTATGGATTCCTTCAGAAAGAAAAAATCGATGTTCTTGTGACGGATCTTACCATGCCTGTGATGGATGGAATTGAGCTGATCAGAAAGATCCGTGAGGAAAACAGGGATATCTATATTATCGTGCTCAGCTGTCATGATGATTTTGAATATGTAAAAAGAGGCCATGCGCCTTGGGGCGGATGAATATGTATTAAATGAACAGTTTGGACGAGGATAGTCTTTGATGATACTCTGGAAAAATCAGCCCGGCTGATCGAGAAGCGCAGAGAAAAAAGTCAGGTAACAGGCACGGACGAGAAAGCATGATCCATCTGGGAAGTCACGCTCTGAAGTATTAGTTTTTTTAACGGACTGATCTCGGGGATGCTGAAAAATCAGGCACGTGAGGAAAAGCGTGTGGAAGCAGGAAGTCGCCGGGAAATATTTTAACAGTGCTGTGATCTGTATGTTTATGGAGAACTGGGCAGAGAGGGAAAGACAATGGACGCCGCTGGAAGTGGAACAGTATTCCCATCATTTCCGTCACAGACTGCTGGAACGTACGGAGGAGCTTCTTGGGACAGAAAGTGAATTTGCGGAAGTGGTCTATCTTGGCGCAGGGATTTTTTGCTGTTTTCTTGATCTTTCCGGAGACTGCAGGACATCGGCTATGCAGCAGAGACTGACTGAGGCAGCAGCGATCTGCTACCGGCACTGTCAGGAGGATCTTTGTGATTTTGGTATCAGTGTCAGCAGTGTCTGCATGGGAGAGGATGGGATCCGCCAGGCTTATCAGCAGGCCAGAGAAATGATGAAACTGCATTTTTATGAGAAAAAAGAGATCCTTTATTTTGAAGGGCGGAAGAAAGCGGACAGTGTTCTGCCGGAAAGTGCTGAGAAGCTGGAAGGGCAGATTTCCAGGCTGAAGGCAGGGAAAGACCGAAAAAAGCGGAGGAGCTTTGGACACAGGTTCTCGCTGACTGTCAGGATTGCTATACCGATGGAAGACTTCTGGTACAGTGGCTTAAGAAATTGAATCAGACAGCCGGAATTGAGAAAGAGCCCATCTGGTATGGAGATATCGAAAGCTTTGAGAAATTCAGGGAAAAGGGCAGTGCCTGTATTTCACAGCTTTTTGTGGGGGAAGAGGATGCTGTTCCGGAGGGAATCTCTGCTGCTGTGAAAAAAGCACTGGAGTTTATCCGGGAACATTATGAAGCGCCGATCAGCCTTCAGGATGCAGCAGATGCGGCGGAGGTTAAATCCTGCTTATCTCAGTTATCTTTTCAAACAGGAGATGAAGATCGGTTTTTCCAATTATGTGCAGGAGCTTCGGATCGACTGTGCAAAGAAGCTTCTTTCAGAAACAAACTGTAAAGTGAAGGATGTGGCATTGCGTTCCGGTTTTGGAGATTATCATTATTTTTCCAAGACATTTAAGAAGTTTACGGGCTTAAGTCCTGCGGAATACAGAAAAGAATCCGGATTATCATAGAAAGAGGTGCTTAGTATGGGAGTTACTATAAGGCAGATCGCGGAAGCTGCCGGTGTTTCCAGAGGTACTGTTGACAGAGCGTTAAATAACAGGGGCAGGATCCGTCCGGAGGTTGCTGAGAGGATCCGTGCCATCGCTGATGAGATGGGGTATAAGCCGAATCAACTGGGCCGTGCTCTATCCATGAGCAGAAATAATATTAAGATCGGCGTGATCCTGCAGGGTGCGGAAACACCTTTTATGAAAGAAGTTCTGAAGGGGATACAGGAGGCGTGCGCTGAGGTGGATAATCTTGGTGGTACAGTCCTGGTCCATAAGATCGAGCATCAGAATGCGGAGGATGTTATTCTCGCCATGGAGAAGATGCGGATGGAAGAGGTTAGTGGTATTGCCATGGTTCCTTTGGATGAGGAACGTGTGAAAAGGGAAATTGACCGGTTTGTGGAGGAATTTCGGATCCCGGTGGTGACGTTTACTTCGGATGTGGAGGATACGAAACGGCTTTGCTTTGTAGGGCAGAACGGTGTGCAGTGTGGCCGTGCGGCTGCGGGGCTTATGGGGGAGCTGACCGGTGGAAAAGGAAAGGTTGCTGTGATTTCCGGCTATAGTACCAATACTTCTCTGAGCAGCAGGGTGGTTGGATTCCGTGAGGAAATTGCGCGGAAGTATCCTGGGATTGAGATCATTGGGCCGGAGTATTGCTTTGAGGAGAATGGCAGGGCCAGGGAGATTACGGAAGGGATATTTAAGGATGTTCCGGATCTTGACGGGATATATCTTACTTCTCATGGTGAGGAGGGGGTGTGTGAGGCAATCGCCGGAGCGGGGAAAGCTGGTCAGGTGAAGATGGTTGCCAATGATTTTATGGGGCGGAATTATGAGCTGATGAGGGAAGGATTTATTCATTTTCTGATCGGGCAGGATGCCAGGATACAGGGGTATGAGCCGGTGATGATTTTGTTCCGGCTGCTGTTTAATGGGGAAGCGCCGGAGAGGGCGAAGATTTTTACGGAAATATATATAAGGAATGAGTATACGATTCCGGAGGGGAGACACTGAAGTGGGGTGTCTCCTTTTTTTGTGCGGAGGGACGCCGCGGTAAGGGGATGCTGTCTGGTCTGCGGCTTCGTCGGGGGCTGGCTTCTAGGACGCCGGAAATCTGCTAAAAGCGTTTTTCAAAAGGTCCGAACTCGCGGCCTGCTGCCGCTCAGACAGCGGACTTTTGAAAAACAACGCAGATTCCCGCCGTCCAAGAATCAGCTCCCCTCCTGCAGAAGCAGAGCCAGACAGCATCCCCTTCCGCGGCTGGTGCTTCCAGCGAGAAAAAATGTCGTTTGACGATAGGTTGTGGGTCGTCAGCGCTGCGCTGGACGCTGCAAGGGCTGAGTTTGCGCCTGTTTGCAGGGAGAGTTTGGGCATCGGCGCTGCGCTGGATGCTTGAAGGGATGTAAGCTGTGATGCTGTGCAGGATGCTTGAAGGGGGTGGTGTGTGGGATGATTAGGGTGATTGTATGGGAATGTGTTGGAGATATTTTCGGTGAAGTTGACCTAAAAATATTACATATTGTGGCTAAAAATAGTTCTCGTCATTTTTAATAGAAAAAAGATGGTAATATTGTACAATATTAGGGGTTGCGATTTGTGTGTTGCGATGATATTATATTAAGCATAAAGAGCGTGTTCGGACACGCAAAGAGATTACATTGGGAAAATAAATCAAAAGGAGATCAAAACTATGATTAAAGTTGGTATTATCGGAGCAGGTAGAATTGGTAGAGTTCATATTACTAGTATTACAACAAGGGTGCCGGATGCGGTGATCAAGACGGTTGCAGATCCTTTCTTAAATGATGAGACTGCTGCATGGGCTAAGAGCATGGGTGTTGAGCACACGACTAAGGATTATAAGGAAATCATCAATGATCCTGAGATTTCCGCAGTTCTGATCTGTTCTTCTACAGATACTCATTCTCCGATTTCTGTAGAGGCTATCAAGGCTGGCAAGCATGTTTTCTGTGAGAAACCGATCGATCATGACATTGCCAAGATCAAAGAGGTTATCGATGCTCTTGAGGGCACAAATCTGAAATATCAGGTTGGTTTTAACAGAAGATTCGACCATAACTTTGAGTCTCTTCAGCAGGCTGTTGCAGCTGGTAAGGTTGGTAAACCGGAGATCATCAAGATCACTTCCCGCGATCCTGAGCCGCCTAGCATTGATTATGTTAAGGTTTCCGGTGGCATGTTCCTGGATATGACAATTCATGATTTCGATATGGTTCGTTATCTTGCAGGCTGCGATGCTACAGAGGTTTATGTTCAGAGCGCAAATCTGGTTGATCCGGCTATTGGTGAGGCTGGGGATGTTGATACAGCTGTTATCACTCTTCAGATGGAGAATGGTGCTATTGCTGTTATCGATAACTGCAGAAGAGCTTCCTATGGCTATGATCAGAGAGCTGAGGTTTTCGGTTCTGATGGTATGGCTGCTATTTCCAATGACAGCCAGTCTTCCACAGTGATCAGCAATGCTGAGGGTGTTACAGGCGAGAAGCCGATGTTCTTCTTCCTTGAGAGATACATGGACGCTTATGGTAAAGAGGTTGCAGCATTTATTGATGCGATCGTTAATGACAAAGAGACACCTCTTAATGTTTATGATGGTCTGAAGCCGGTATTAATGGGTCTTGCAGCTAAGAAATCCAGCGAGGAGCACAGACCGGTTAAGATTTCTGAGATTATGGAATAATTCAAATAAAAAGGAGAATTGACCAATGTTTGATAAGAATAAAGTAAAGCTTGGTATTGCACCAATTGCATGGACAAATGATGATATGCCGGATCTTGGCAAAGAGAATACTTTTGAGCAGTGCGTCAGTGAGATGGCTCTTGCCGGTTTCACAGGCTCCGAGGTGGGTAACAAGTATCCGAAGGATCCTGAGGTTCTTAAGAAGGCTCTTGAGCTTCGTGGTGTTGAGATCTGTAACCAGTGGTTCTCAAGCTTCCTGATCACCAAACCGTTTGAGGAGGTTGAGAAGGAGTTCCGTGCACAGCTTGCTTTCCTGAAAGCTATGGGTGCGAAAGTGATCGGCGCATCTGAGCAGAGCCACAGTGTTCAGGGCCAGATGGATACTCCGATTTTCGGACATAAATATGAGATGAATGACGAAGAGTGGGATACCTTCTGCACAGGTATGAACAAGCTTGGTAAGATCGCAAAAGAGGAGTATGGTATTGCTCTTACTTTCCATCATCATATGGGTACTGTTGTACAGAGCCTTGCTGAGGTTGACCGTATGATGGAGAATACAGATCCTGAATATGTAAGTCTTCTTTTTGATACCGGTCACTTTACATACTGTGGAGAGGATCCTCTTGAGGTTGTAAAGAAATATGTTCACAGGATCAAACATGTTCATCTGAAGGATATCCGTCCGGAAGTTGTTGAGCAGGTTAAGAAAGAAAACATGAGCTTCCTTGCAGGCGTAAGAGCCGGTGCCTTCACGATTCCGGGAGATGGATGCATCAACTATGATCCGATCTTCAAGGTTCTCGAGGATGCAGGCTACGAAGGATATATGGTTGTTGAGGCTGAGCAGGATCCGGCTAAGGCTAATCCGCTTGAGTATGCGATCCGTGCAAGAAAATTCATTGCTGAGAAGACAGGCTTATAATTACGACAGGGAAATAGGTGCATGCTGATGTACAGTTAAGCGGAATAAAGATGTCCGCTTTGCATAGAAAAAGCGGTATCAGCCAGTAGTGCTTTGACACCGCTTTTTTCTGTAAGAAGATGCAAACAGTGTACGATAAACGGGACAGGAGGGCCGAATCATGGCACTTGTGAAAATGAAAGATCTGCTGAGACGTGCCGAAGAGAAAAATATTGGCTGCGGTGCTTTCAGTGTTGGTAATATGGAAATGGTAAGAGGTGCGATCCGCGCAGCAGAAGAACTGGATACTCCGATCATCCTTCAGATCGCGGAGGTGCGTTTGAAAAATTCTCCGCTTCACCTGATGGGACCGATGATGGTACAGGCTGCAAAGGAGGCTAAGGTGGATGTGGCTGTCCATCTGGATCATGGTCTTACTTTTGAGACAGTTGACAAGGCTCTGGAGCTTGGCTTTACATCGGTTATGCTGGATGCTTCTACGCTTCCTTTTGAGGAAAACATCGCCAGAGTAAAGGCCGTTGTGGAGAAAGCACGTAAATACGGTGCTACAGTTGAGGCTGAGCTGGGACTTGTGGGGGAAGTGAGGATGGAAGCTGTGACCACGGTATCCGCTGCACAGATCCGGATGATGCGGTCGTTTACGCAAGAGAGACAGGTATTGATGCGCTTGCAGTTGCCATCGGGAATGCCCATGGTAATTATCCGGTAGCGCCGACGCTTGCTTTTGATGTATTGGAGAAGATCCATGAGAAAGTGGATATTCCGCTGGTTCTTCATGGCGGCAGTGGTATCACTGATAAAGATTTCCAGAGGGCGATCTCTCTTGGCATCCGTAAGGTGAATATTGCCACAGCAAGCTTTAACAGCCTGACAGCTCATGTGGAGAAATATATGGAATCAACAGACAAGCATAATTTCTTTGACCTCAATGAGGCTATGGTCCAGGGTACTTACGAGAATGTGAAGAGACATATTCTTGTATTTAATGAGCCATATCAGGAGTAGGTCAAGGATTTTCTTGTAAAAAAAGAAAAGGTCTGATAAGATGTTCTCAGTGAAAATAACTGGGAACATCTTTTTTGTGCCCATAAAAGAGGAGAGATAAAAATGGAACAGAAAGAGACTGTCTGTTCAGTTGCGAAGAAATGCGGCGGTTGCCGTTATCAGGGTGTATCCTATCAGGAGCAGCTTCGCAGGAAACAGAGAATTACAGAAGGCCTTCTGAAAAAATTCGGAAAAGTAGAGCCGATCATTGGAATGGAAGATCCCTATTATTACAGAAACAAAGTTCATGCAGCTTTTGGCCGTGACCGGAAGGGAAACGTAATTTCCGGGATTTATGAGGAGAAGAGTCATAGGATCGTTTCCGTAGATGACTGTATGATCGAAGATAAAAAAAGTCAGGAGATCATCCGTACCATACGTGGTATGCTGAAATCCTTTAAGATCAAGACCTATGATGAGGATACAGGATATGGACTTCTCCGCCATGTGCTTGTGCGGAGAGGCTTTTCCACAGGAGAGATCATGGTGGTATTAGTTACGGTTTCCCCAATACTTCCATCCAAGATAACTTTGTAAAAGCTCTCCGTAAAGAGCATCCGGAGATCACTACGGTGGTTCTCAATGTCAATGACAGACAGACCAGCATGGTGCTTGGAGACCGAAATATCGTACTTTACGGACCGGGATTCATCAAAGATCGACTTATGGGACTGACCTTCCGTATTTCTCCATCTTCGTTTTTATCAGGTAAATCCTGTGCAGACAGAAGTACTTTACGGAAAAGCTATGGAGTTTGCGGCAATGACAGGAAAAGAGAGGGTGATCGATGCTTACTGTGGCACAGGTACTATCGGGATCATCGCTTCCGGGAATGCCAGGGATGTCATTGGTGTAGAACTGAACCGTGATGCTATCCGTGATGCCAGAATGAATGCCAGGGAAAACAAGATCCGTAATGTTCGTTTTGTTCCGGGAGATGCAGGATGGTTTATGGAAGGAATGGCAGCAGAGGGAGAGAAGGTGGAGGTTGTTCTCATGGATCCGCCACGTTCTGGAAGTGACCGTAAATTCCTTCACTCCCTTTTTGACTCTTTCACCGGAAAAAATTGTTTATGTATCCTGCAACCCGGAAACCCTGGCAAGAGATCTTGCCTGCCTTACTAAGAGAGATTACCTGGTAAAGAAGATGCAGCCGGTTTGATATGTTGCCGTCCTCACCGATTCAGTGGAGGTTGTTTGCCTTCTGGAGAATCGTAGGACCAGACCGGGAAGAGCTTAGATTTTTGGCAGCTCACAGTGATATGCGATGCCAAGGGGCGTAACAAGAAGCGGATGGACCGGACGGTATACCGGAAGCTTCAGGCCTCTTTTCAAAAACGGTAGTAAATTCCTTAAACATGGAAGAACCGCCAACTACATAAACAGCCGGAACCTGATAGCCCTTTAGAAATTTCTCGGTGATCACAGCCATTTTTTCTACAGTGGCCTTGATCACAGGGAAAATTTCGTCTTCTTTTTCCGGAGTAGTTTTCAATACTTCGGCTTCCTCATAAGGGATCTTATAGTGACCGGCGACTGTCATGGTCATATGGCTGCCGCCAGTAGCCTCATCATCGGTGTAGATAACTTTTCCGTCTTTCAGGATGCTGATACCGGTTGTGCCGCCACCCACATCCACAACAGCACCGTCTGTGATCTTAAGGACAGCAGCTGCGGCAGTAGGCTCGTCCACGATATTTGTAACCTCGAAACCGGCACCCTCCAGAACATAGCCGATGCTTTTGACACTGCCCTCAGAAACTCCTGGAGGGATGGCAGCAGCACCGTAAATAAGTTCTGTGCCAAGCCTTTCCTCCAGCTCATTTTTAAGCTTTGTCACAAGCTGGACAGATTCATAGTAATTGACGATCACTCCATCCTGGATCGCATGGGATGGTGCGGAAATTCCGGCTATGGGACGGTTATTCCGATCGACAACGGCAAGAACGGTATTGGCAGTACCAAGGTCGATGCCTGTCTTCAGACGACCGCGGAATTTTTTACATTCACCTGTTTCTACAAGTTCTGCAAAATTGGACAAAGTTCTGTTTTTTAATTCCATTCAAAATACTCCATTTCTTTCAGACAGGGACAAAAAGAATTTTGCCCCTGATATAAATTCTAATAATTGCGGCCGGTAAAGATGGCAACGGATCTGGGCCGCATGCAGAAATCGTGTTCAATGCGTGGCTCCTGGCCTTTTTCGTAGAAATAACGGCCATTTCCGTCACCGAACGTGTTGACACAGAGATACCATGCACCGGGACGGGCAAGCTCCGGAAGTGTGACCGTCACGTCCTCCCAGTATGCGTTGATCACAATGTAGATCAGGTCATCGGTGCCTTTGCTCTTATCATAGCCTGCAAAGCTTACAGCGAAGGTGTGGGCATCTCTTGGAATGGTCACATCCCTTGCGTCAATGTTATGGGTGTGGATATTTTCCATACCGCATACTGCGTTGGGAAGCTTCCGGGAGATAACAGGGTGGTCTTTACGGAACCGGATCATAAATTTGAAAAATTCAAAAAGATCGTGATTTTTCTCCAGAAGCTTCCAGTTGATCCATGAGGTTTCGTTATCCTGACAGTAGGTATTGTTATTTCCGTGTTTTGTGTTTCCGAATTCATCACCTGCAAGGAACATCGGGGTTCCGCGGCTGGACATCAGTACAGCACAGGCATTTCGTATCATGCGGAAGCGGAGGGAAAGCACTTCGGGGTTGGTGGAATCGCCCTCTTCTCCACAGTTCCAGCTGCGGTTATCGTTGGAACCGTCGGTGTTATTCCAGCCGTTTGCTTCATTGTGTTTTTCATTGTAGGAATAAAGATCATACATGGTGAAGCCATCGTGGCAGGTAAGGAAATTGACACAGGAATTGTATCCTGCATAATTGTCATTATGATCAGAATAAAAGCCTCCGTACAGATCACCGGAACCGGAAATACTCCATGCAGTGTCCCAGGCATTCCAGAAATCTCCCTTCAGGAAGGAACGGAGGCAGTCACGGTAACGGCCATTCCATTCAGCCCATCTGCGGCTGGCAGGGAAAGAACCAACCTGATACAGCCCGCCGGCATCCCAGGCTTCTGCGATCAGTTTGACATTTCTAAGGACCGGATCGTAAGCAAGGAGCTCCAGAAGGGGCGGATTGTTAAGTGGAGAACCGTCCTCATGGCGTCCGAGAATGCTGGCAAGATCGAAGCGGAAGCCGTCCACACGGTAGTTGATGGTCCAGTAACGTAAGCATTCAAGGATCATCTGACGTACAATGGGATGGTTACAGTTCAGAGTATTTCCACATCCGCTGAAATTGTAGTAATTTCCCTCTGGAGTCAGCATATAATAAACCTTATTGTCAAAGCCCTTAAAGCAGAAGGTTTTTTCCCAGCTCGTTTCCTTCGGCGGTATGATTGAATACAACATCAAGAATTACTTCGATGCCATTTTCGTGGAGCTCACGGATCAGCTCTTTCAGCTCAGTTCCCTCACAGTTATGCTCCGGCTTGGAAGCATAGCTGGTGTTTGGAGAAAAGAAGTTGACAGAATTGTATCCCCAGTATTCCAGAAGCCGTTTGCCATTTACAGTACGGGCATTCATATTCTCGTCGAACTCGAAGATCGGCATCAGCTCTACGGCGTTGATCCCCAGTTCCTTGAGATAAGGGATCTTTTCACGAAGACCGGCAAAGGTTCCCGGGTGCATAACACCGGAAGAAGAATCCTGTGTAAAGCCGCGGACGTGAAGCTCATAGATGATCAGGTCACTGATCTTACGGGTGGACTGCGGCATGTCTTCCCAGTCAAAGGAATCACGTACCACACGGGCATGATAGCTTCCGATCTTTTGCTGGCCCCATTCACGCTGACCGGCAACGGCTTTGGCATAAGGATCAAGAAGAACCTTTGTCTTATCGAAGATGTGACCCTTTTCCGGTTCGTAAGGACCGTCAATGTGGTAGCCGTACTCCAGATCTTCGATGTCCAGTCCCATGACGATCATGGAGTAGACATCACCGATACGACAGGCATTGGGAAAAGGAAGGACTGCGAAGGGTTCCTCTTCTCCGGAGTGGAAAAGAAGAAGCTCGCAGGATGTACCGTGGCGGGTATGTGCGGTAAAGTTGACTCCGTTGGAAAGAGGAGTAGCGCCATTTAATTCAAAAAACCCGGGACGTACAGGAAATCCCGCAATAATATCTGTGGGCCGGGATGTCAGTGTATTCTCAGAGAGCATAGTCTGATTCTGTGTTTTCATTTCCGGTATCCTCCTTGGCGAAAAAGTTTTTTTACAAACAAAAATATTATAACTGATTTTCAGAAAAAAGTACAGGCTGGGTTGTTGAGAACAAAGTGAACAGCAGCATTCTAATAACGCGGGAACCTTCGGGAAAATCTTCTTGAGGTTTTTGACGGGAAGGCTTACAATATGAACCAGAAACTTTGAAAATATAAGGAAAGGAATAATAGCAGTATGAATGAAGAAACACTGGAGATTTCTTTTGACCAGATAGAGAAAGAACGGGGAAATATCTTCTGATAGATACCCGTGATAAAGTAACTGTAGAATATGGAATGATCCCGGGAGCAATCTCTGTTCCGGAACAGGAACTGGAAGAGCGGGCAGAAGAACTGAGGGGGGAATAAGATACCGGTCCTTTACTGTA
>ENA-OQET01001266-OQET01001266.1-human-gut-metagenome-genome-assembly--contig:-NODE-1266-length-11518-cov-2.584672_pt1 | contig 11518 bp, 10 predicted proteins | sample MGYA00242800_ERZ504645 | MGnify/ENA primary metagenome ERZ504645 (study PRJEB26092, sample SAMD00036308) | human gut metagenome | host: Homo sapiens | study: EMG produced TPA metagenomics assembly of... | reverse complement strand
AGATCGCCTTTTCTCTGCGGTCCGTCAAGTGTCATCTGATCACCTGTGTAAGCGTGGATTGTGCACATGATACCGGATTTGATCGGTGCAAGATCGTTAAGAGCCTTAGCCATTGGTGCAAGGCAGTTTGTTGTACAGGATGCAGCGGAGATGATTTTATCTTCGTTTGTAAGTCCTTCATGGTTTACATTGTAAACGATTGTCTTAAGGTCGTTTCCAGCCGGAGCGGAAATAACAACATGTTTAGCACCTGCATCAATATGAGCCTGAGCTTTGTCTTTGGATGTATAGAAACCTGTGCACTCGAGAACTACGTCTACACCGATTTCTCCCCAAGGAAGTTCTGCAGCGTTAGCTTTTGCATAGATTTTGATTTCTTTTCCGTCAACTGTGATGGAATCTTCTCCTGCTACTACTTTGTCAGCCAGAGCATATCTTCCCTGAGTTGAGTCATATTTTAATAAGTGAGCCAGCATTTTCGGGGATGTAAGGTCGTTGATAGCAACGATTTCAAATCCTTCTGCTCCAAACATCTGACGGAATGCAAGACGTCCAATACGTCCAAAACCATTAATTGCAACTTTTACTGCCATGATAAATTCCTCCTATGAAATAAATGGTTGATTATGGCGTTTGTTAAAGAAACGTCAACCTATTGCATATTGTATCGAATCTCATACAAAAATTCAAGGGGATTTTATAAAAAACATCAGAAATTTCTATTTAAAAGGAAATGAAACCATAGCATATGCGATTTTTGCATGCTATAATAATGTCAATCCATACAAAGGAGGATACAAAAATGTCAAATCAGATCTTATGGGACTGCCATATGCATTCTTCTTTTTCTGCTGACTCAGACACATCTATGGAAGATATGATCCGCGAAGCAATCTGCCGGGGTCTCACCGGCATCTGTTTTACAGAGCATCTGGATCCTGATTACCCACCTACACCGGATAATGAAATATTTGAGCTGGATCTTGATGGATACAGAGAGACTCTCTTTAGACTCCGAGAAAAATATCAGAAGGAACTACAGATTCATTTCGGTATTGAACTTGGCCTGCAGCCACATTTGCACGACTACTTTCACGAGCTTCTGGCAACAATGCCGTTTGATTTTGTGATCGGATCTTCTCACGTTGTCCATGGATATGACCCTTATTATAAGGAATATTTTAAAGGGCGCGAAGAATCTGCATGTTACCGGGAATATTTTGAATCCATTCTCGAAAATCTGCATGCATTTTCTGAGATGGATGTATATGGACATATTGATTATATTGTACGCTATGGCCCGAATCAGAATAAATACTATACTTATGAACGTTACCAGGATATTCTTGATGAGATCCTGCGCACCGTCATTGCCAAGGGACGGGGAATTGAGCTGAATACCGGCGGTTTCCACTACGGCCTCGGAGAGCCAAATCCCTGCCGTGCAGTCATTCGCCGCTATCGCGAACTTGGTGGTGAGATCATCACTGTCGGTGCTGATGCGCATGGACCGGAAAAAATTGCCTATGATTTCGATAAGGCTGCTGCAATACTTGCAGACTGCGGTTTTAAGTACTATACTGTATTCCAAAACCGTAAACCGGAATTTGTCAAATTATAATTTTCAGATAAAGATACAAAAGGAGGAGATCCATCATGGCAAAAAAACGTCTTCAGAAAAAGCGTGAAGCTGCCAAAACTTCTGCTTTCCAGGCTGCTGCTGCGAAAGCAGAAACCCCGAAAATAACTACAAAAAAAGTTCAACCAATTAAGGTTGAAACAACAAAGACTGAACCTGTTAAAGTCGAGACTAAGAAAACAGAGCCTATCAAGGTTGAAACAAAGAAAGTCGAACCTGCTAAAGTTGAAACGCAAAAAGCTGAAGCTGTCAAAGTTGAAACAGCTAAGGTCGAATCAGCTAAGGTTGAGACTAAAAAACAGAGACTGCCAAAGTCAGAAACTACAAAAGCTGAACCAGTCAAACTGGAAAATAAGCGTGATGATGATCACATCTATCGTGAGCGTCTTGCCCGTCATCTGGACGAGCTGAAATGGCTCTACTGTGAACTGTATCAGGATAACCCATATGTCACAATGCATCTCAATGATCTTCTCAAAGTCCTGAAGAAATTCTATGATATGAGAAATGATGCCCTGAAAGAATCTGATCTGAATCGCGAAAAAGATCCGACATGGTATAAACGCAACGATCTCATCGGTATGATGATGTATGTCAACGCTTTTGCCGGTACTCTTTCCAATCTGGAATCCAAACTGGATTATATACAGGAATGCAATGTCAATTATCTGCATCTGATGCCACTCCTTGACTCCCCGAGGGGACGCAGTGACGGTGGTTATGCAGTTGCTGATTTCCGAAAGGTTCAGGAAGAACTTGGAACCATGGATGATTTTGCAGCACTGACTGCTGCCTGCCATAATCGCGGCATCAACGTCTGCCTTGACTTCGTCATGAACCATACATCCGAAGACCACGAATGGGCAAAACGCGCCCGTGCAGGAGAAAAAGAATATCAGGACCGTTACTTTTTCTTTGATAATTATGATATTCCTTCATTATATGAGCAGACCTGCCCGGAAGTGTTCCCGACAACTGCACCTGGCAACTTCACCTGGCTGGAAGACCTTCATAAACATGTTATGACTACTTTCTATCCGTATCAGTGGGATCTGAACTACCGCAATCCGATCGTCCTGAACGAAATGATCTTTAACATGCTGTACCTGGCTAACCAGGGTGTAGATATTGTCCGTCTGGATGCTGTACCATATATCTGGAAGCAGCTTGGGACGAACTGCCGTAACCTGCCACAGGTTCACACCATCGTTCGTATCATGCGTATGATCTGTGAGATCGTATGCCCTGGCGTTCTTCTTCTCGGAGAAGTTGTCATGGCTCCTGAAAAAGTTGTTCCATATTTCGGAACTGTCGAAAAACCAGAATGTCATCTGCTGTACAACGTTACGACTATGGCAAGCACATGGCACACAGTTGCAACAAAAGATGTCTCCCTGCTTCGCCGTCAGCTGGATATCATCTCCGAACTTCCGAGAGATTATGTATTCCAGAATTATCTGCGTTGCCATGACGATATTGGATGGGGACTGGATTATGAATATCTTGAAAACTTCGGTATTCAGGAAGTACCTCATAAAAAATATCTGAATGATTTCCTTACAGGAAAATATCCAGATTCTTTTGCACGAGGAGAACTTTATAATGATGATCCGCGTCTTGGTGATGCAAGACTGTGCGGAACAACAGCTTCTCTCTGTGGTATTGAGCGTTTTGGATTTGAAGGAAATCAGGAAGGTGTGGACAGAGCTGTCCGTTATGATATTACACTGCATGCATTCATGCTCTCTCAGTCCGGTATCCCGGTAATTTACAGTGGTGACGAGATCGGTCAGGTGAATGATTATTCTTACAAAGATGATCCGGAAAAATCCGATGATTCACGTTATCTTCACAGAGGAAAATTCGACTGGAAGCTGGCTGAAAACCGTCATGATCCTGCTACTGTACAGGGCAAACTTTTCCCTGTGCTTAATAAACTGGAGCATATCCGTTCAAGCCACAGTGTATTCAACAGTAATGTTCCAATTCGCACCATTGACACCTGGGATACTTCTGTTCTTGCTTTTATACGTGAGAATAATAAGGAGAAATTTATCGGTATCTACAACTTCAGTGAGAATGATAAAGTTGCATGGATCAATGAAGAAGATGGTATGTACACAGATCTTATCTCCGGACGAGAGATGGAAGCCAGGGGTGTGCAGATTCCGGCATTCGGATGTTACTGGCTGTGCAGAAATAAACAATAATTTTTAAGTACATAAATATACCAAAAGGCTCCGGTCACAATTGACCAGAGCCTTTTTATTCGAATTCCTATTCTATTTACGTAATTTATCAATAAATGCAGTAAATTTTCCTGGGTTTTCTTTATCCAGAGAACGTGCATAGATTCCCTTCAGCCAGACAGTGATCACATCGATCAGTACCGGTGCAAAGGTCATCAGTATGAATACCAGGATGATCATTCCAAAATCCAAAGAACCAAGAGAAAGCAGTTTCTGGAAAATAACGGCCGCCGCAAAGAATATAAACTGCATACCGTAAATGATCGTCTTACGATAGGTATTCAGTGGTGCATAAACGGTCTTCAATGCAGCCATATAGTTCCATCCTGTAACAAGAACACAGGCTGTATTCAACATTTCTGTGGAATGATATACATTCTGACAAACGAGCATGACCGCAAACACACACGATGTAATCGTGAGTGCTGCCGGAAACGCATTGATAAATACATGCCTCAGGAACGTATGATCAATCTTCTCGTAATTGTTTTCCTGTGCAAGCAGGAATGTCGGAATACCTACCGCACACGCGCTGATCAGTGACATCTGGATCGGTTCAAACGGATACGTATTTCCAAAGAAGATCGTCAGCAATGACAACATAACGGAAAACATCGTCTTGATCAGGAACATGGATGCCGCCGTACGGATGTTGTTTACGACTCTTCGTCCCTGATTTACAATATGCGGCATAGATGCAAAATTTTGAATCCAGAAGAACGACATTTGCAATATTCTTTGCAGCATCACTTCCCTGTGCCATGGCAATACTGCAGTCAGCCTCTTTCAGGGCAAGAACATCGTTGACACCGTCACCAGTCATAGCTACTGTATGTCCCTGGGATTGCAGTGCCTGAACCATTCGCTTTTTTCTGCTGTGGCGTCACCCGTCCGAACACGCTGTACTCTGCAACTGCATCCTGAAGCATCTCATCGGATGTCAATGTCGTCGCATCTACATATCTGTCGGCATTTTTAAGTCCGGCACGCTTTGCAATCGCTGCGACCGTCACCGGATCATCACCGGAAATGACCTTAAGATCTACCTCCTGGCTTTCAAAGAATGCCAGTGTATCTGGTGCTTCCTCTCTGATCACATCTGTCATAAGCATCAGTGCAAGCGGTTCCAGTCCCTCTGGAAGTTCTGTTCCTTCTACCATCTGGGAACTATGCGCCAAAACCAGTACTCGAAGCCCGTCTTCAGCATATACCTGACATCGTTCTGTCAGCTCCTGGTTATCTTCTGGAAACAGGAACTGTGCTGCTCCCATCAAATATGTGCCTTTTTCTTCAAAAACGGCACCACTGTATTTTCTGTCGGAAGAAAATGGAATCACATGTTCCAGTGTCATACCCTGCTTTGCCGGAAAACGTTTACGCAATGCATCGATCGTTGCATTCTGATCTTTGAGTACGTACATCATATTGCACATGATCTCGCCGACTTCGTCCATAAATGCCGGACCTGCGTCTGTTTCATCTGCCGAAACCTCAGTTACAGAAACTTCTGTTATTTCTGTATCGGATACTTCGGCTGCCTGTACTTCTGTCTGTCTGGATTCCGTATCCATTTCTGTCAGTTCTGCTGATTCCGTAATCTCGGCCAGTCCTGCATCGACTTCCGCATCCGTACTCTCATCTTTAGAAACTCTGTAAGGCTCCACACGCTCCACGCACATGGTTCCTTCGGTGATCGTACCAGTCTTGTCCAGACAAAGTGTGTCAACTCTGGCAAGCGTCTCAATACAATAGAGCTCCTGCACCAGTGTCTTCTTATTAGCAAGGACAAGTGCTCCAAGTGTCAGTGCAACGCTGGTCAGAAGAACAAGGCCTTCCGGGATCATACCAAGGACTCCGGCTACCATACTTACGATAGAATCCTTAAATGTATCTCCAACAATATAGTACTGCTTGTAAAACAACAATGCTCCAATCGGTACAATAATGATACTGATCACCTTCAGAATCGCATTCAGAGAATTCTTCAGTTCTGAAATTGTGACGCTTGAATTCTTTTGCCTCACTGGTGATCTGGGCTGCATAGTTGTCCTTTCCGACATGGATGATCTGACAGTTTGCCTCTCCGGAAGTCACAAAACTTCCGGAAAAAAGGCTCATCTCCCACATTCTTGGGAAGATTGTCTGATTCACCAGTCAAAAGAGATTCATTGACCTCTACACTGCCTTCAAGCACCCTCGCATCTGCCGGTACCTGATCACCGGTCTTGAGACAGACCACGTCATCCAGTACCAGTTCTTCTGTCGGAACGGTCCATTTCTGTCCTTCACGGATAACAACTGATTTTCTCGCTGTAAGGATTGCCAGCTTATCGATTGTTTTCTTGGCACGTATCTCCTGTGCAATACCGATCAGGGTATTGATAACAATGATACATACAAAAAATGCATTCTTATAAGAGCCAACCAGAAGTACAAGCACCAGAAGTACAAGGTTCAGAAAGTTGAAAAATGTCAGTGTGTTTTCTCTTATGATCTGCTTATAGGTCCGGGTATTCGGATTCTCGTCCGCATTAACCTTGCCTTCTGCGATTCGCTCATTTACCTGTTCATCTGTAAGTCCTGTCAACATTTCACCTCACAATTTACTGTTTGCTACAAATTAATATTTCCAAACAGCATTCTCTATTTTACCGTTGGCATTCTCCCCCTCACAGCCGAATTTATTAATATTCTTCTTCCTCTTCACCCTCACTGATGTCAGACTTTGGTTTGTCCAGTCCCTCGATCACGATTCCATGTTTCTGTGCATAATCCCACAGTGCAGCATGGATTGCTTCTTCTGCAAGAAGTGAGCAGTGTACTTTGACCGGCGGAAGTCCGTCCAGAGCTTCCATAACGGCTTTATTTGTGATCTGCATTGCCTCTTCGATAGTTTTTCCTTTTACCATCTCTGTTGCCATACTGCTGGTTGCAACAGCAGCACCACAGCCAAATGTTTTGAATTTGCATTCTTTGATGATATGAGTCTTATCATCGATATCAAGGAACATTCTCATGATATCGCCACATTTAGCGTTACCAACGGTTCCTACACCACTTGCGTTTTCGATTTCTCCTACATTTCTTGGATGCTGAAAATGATCCATAACTTTTTCACTGTACATAATATAACTTCCTCCTGTTATTTTCTTCTTATTTTCTTCGGTCTATCATCGTCTGCCCTTGATAAACACTTTTATTTATTACTGCTGATGTTTCTTGATAAAATCTTCATATAATGGAGACATACTTCTCAGATACTGTACAATTTCTTTCAGTTTATCTACTGTAAAATCAAGATCTTCTTTTGTTGTCTCATCGCTTAAAGTAAGTCTCAGAGAGCCATGTGCAACCTCATGCGGTACACCGATCGCAAGAAGTACATGAGACGGATCCAGAGAACCTGATGTGCATGCAGATCCACTGGAACCGCAGATGCCGTTCTGGTCAAGCATCAGAAGCATAGATTCTCCTTCAATGAACTGGAAACTTACGTTTACATTGTTCGGAAGACGTCTTACTTTGTCACCATTCAGTCTGGAATATGGAATCTCAGTAGTCAGGCGATTGATCAGGTAATCTCTCAGCTCGATTTCCTTAGCAGTACGTTCTTTCATAGTTCTTACTGCACGTTCTGCTGCTGCACCATATCCAACAATTCCAGGAACATTCTCTGTACCTGCACGACGTTTACGTTCCTGTGCGCCTCCATGTACAAAGGATTTGATCTTGACACCTTTACGAATATAAAGGAAGCCGATTCCTTTCGGTCCATTAATCTTGTGTCCACTGGAGCTCAGCATATCAATGTTGTATTCATCCACATCGATCGGTACCTGGCCAAATGCCTGAACTGCATCTGTATGGAACAGGATGCCATGTTCTTTGGCAATACGTCCAATTTCTTTGATTGGCTGAATGGTTCCGATCTCATTGTTTGCAAACATTACAGAAATAAGGATGGTTTCCGGTGTGATTGCTTTTTCCAGTTCATCCAGACGGACAACTCCATTCTCATCCACATCAAGATATGTGATCTTTGCTCCTCTTTCTTTTTCCAGATATTCACATGTATGCAGAATAGCATGATGCTCGATCTTGGTTGTAATAATGTGATTACCTTTGGACTTGTATGCTTCAAAGGTAGCCTTAAGTGCCCAGTTATCTGCCTCACTTCCGCCTGCTGTAAAATAAATATCTTCTTTTCTGGTATTCAGTGCATCTGCAATCTGCTGTCTTCCTTTTGTTACAGCCTCTTTGCTCTTCTGTGCAAAATCATAGATACTGGAAGGATTTCCATAATATTCAGAAAAATACGGAAGCATTGCATCAAGAACTTCCGGAGCAGTTTTGGTTGTTGCTGCGTTATCCAGATATATTAATTTACTCATGTTTTTTCCTCCTGCTTAAAAAATGAAATTTTACATTTTTTCCTGTTGTTTTTTCCGGCTTTCTTCAATCAACTGATCCAGCATCATAGTATCTACCGCCTGTGTAATACTGTCGTTGATTCGTTTCCACACATATTTCGTCACGCAGATATCGTGATTCTCACAGGTGCTCTCATCTTCCATTCCGGAACACTGTGCAGCTTCCAGACTTCCCTCCAGAACCCTCAGGACATCACCCACGGAAATCTCTGCTGCCGGTCGTCCCAGCCGGTAACCACCACCGGCACCTCTGGTACTATCCACCAGACCAGCCTTCTTAAGCTTCGCCATAAGCTGCTCCAGATAGCTGTCTGAGATATTCTGTCGGCTTGCAATACTCTGAATGGAAACGGCTTCTGTTTCACAATGCAGACCCAGATCAATCAATGCTTTGAGACCGTATCTTGCCCTTGTTGACAGTTTCATCCACTCACCTCTTTAATTCCTAGTGTTTTCGTCGGATTTATTTCAAGTCATACTTTAGCAGAAACCCTCTGTTCTGTCAAGGAGGTTTTCTGCATATACTGTCAAAAAAGCCACAGGACGTTTTTCATGTCGAAAGAACGATTTTTCAAAGGAACTTTCCTTCTGACTTCTGCTGGCCTGATCAGCCGTATTATGGGCTTCTTTTATAGAATATTCCTTTCACATACCATTGGTGCAGAAGGAATCGGTCTGTATCAGCTGGTTGTTCCTCTGCAGCATCTGGTTCTTGCCATGACCACCTTCGGGATTCAGACATCACTCTCCCGCCTGATATCCTCTCACACGGCACTTGGAGAAAAAAAAGAAGCGCAGGACTGTTTCCGCATTGGTACCTTTCTTGCTCTTTTTCTCTCCGGCATGGCCGCATGGAGCATTTTTACTTTTTCTCATTTTTTTGCTGTACAGATTTTAAAGGAACCGGCTACTGAATCACTGATTCGCCTGCTCGCCCTAAGTTTTCCCTTTGCTTCCGTCCATCTCTGTGTTAATAGCTACTATCTTGGACTAAAAAAAGCTTCTTTTCCCGCTGCCACACAGATTCTGGAACAGGCCGTCCGTATTTTTTCCACCTGTCTGCTCTGGCAGATCTGTCTATCCCGCAATATTGCTGTCACCGCAATGATTGCAGTTGCAGGAAGTTTTCTCTCAGAGCTTGCCGCTGCTCTGTGTTCTTTTATCTGTATAAGTCTGAACAGTTCTGTATCTTCACATCATATAGAAAAACCTGTGCAAAAAATATCTGAGATCGGGCATATGGCACTTCCCCTGACTCTGAACCGGCTTCTTCTCTCTGTACTGACCGCCATCGAAGTTGTATTGATTCCCCAGTGTCTCCGTATGTATGGTCTCTCTCCATCCGAAGCTTTGAGTCTCTATGGAGTTTTTACCGGAATGGCTCTTCCCTGCATTCTTTTTCCTTCTACCGTTACCAGCTCTGCATCTGTCATTCTGATGCCCTCTGTTGCAGAAATGCAGGCACTTGGACACCGCAGAAAAATCCGCTATATCACACGTACCACCTGTGCTGCCTGTATCCTTCTCGGATCTTTATGCACCATTGTTTTTTACTTTTTGGGAAATTTTGCCGGAACCATACTTTTCCATAATACAGATGCCGGACTCTACATCCGTACACTTTCATTTATCTGTCCGTTTCTTTATACAAATATTGCACTTACCAGTATTTTGAATGGTCTGGGAAAAACCGGAACAACACTCGTTCACAGTGTTCTCGGGATTCTTCTCCGAATCTCTTTCGTAATATTTGCCATCCCCGTCCTTGGCATACGTGGATATCTGTATGGACTTCTGCTTAGTGAAATTCTGCTCAGTCTTTTACATATTTATGCACTGTCTCATATGGAATATTAGCAATTACACATGGTAACTTTATAAAGTTGTGCGTTAAATATATAACATTTCTATCGACAACCACTTTTTAATCGTTTATAATAAACGCGATATATCCGATGCTGTCGGATAAACGGGAAGCGCCCCGCATACGCAATTATGAATATACCATTATGTCCGGTAAATTCCGGATGCGAGGAGGAAAATATGGGATTCACTTTTTTAAAGAAACTGCCTACACCTGCTGAGATCCGCAACCAGTATCCCATCGATGCTGCAATTCAGGAACTGAAAGCAAAAAGAGATCAGGAGATCCGTGATGTCTTTACAGGCAAATCAGATAAATTTCTTGCAATCATTGGTCCATGTTCTGCCGATAATGAAGATGCTGTATGTGATTATCTTCTTCGTCTGCGTAAAGTGCAGGATAAAATCGCAGACAAAGTTCTGATCATTCCACGAGTTTATACAAATAAACCACGTACTACAGGTGAAGGATACAAAGGTATGGTTCATCAGCCAGACCCTGAAAAAGCACCTGATATGCTTGCCGGGCTGATTGCCATTCGTAAAATGCATATTCACGCAATTCAGGAAAGCGGTTTCACCTGCGCAGATGAAATGCTTTATCCGGAAAACTATCGTTATCTTTCCGACATTCTCTCTTATGTAGCTGTCGGTGCCCGTTCTGTTGAAGATCAGCAGCATCGCCTTACCGTCAGTGGTATGGATGTGCCTGCCGGCATGAAAAACCCGACCAGCGGTGATTATAGCGTTATGCTGAACTCTGTCGTTGCTGCACAGGGTTCTCATCGTTTCATTTACAGAAGCTGGGAAGTTGAAACAACTGGTAATCCACTTGCACATACTATCCTTCGTGGTGCTGTAAATAAACATGGAGAAGCTATCCCGAACTACCATTACGAAGATCTTCGTCTTCTGTGGGAAAAATATCAGGAAAAGAATCTCCAGAACCCGGCAGTTATCGTAGACACCAACCACTCCAACTCCAACAAAAAGTATGAACAGCAGGTTCGTATCGCCAAAGAAGTTCTTCACAGTCGTATGGTCGATCCTGAACTTCATAAACTGGTAAAAGGTTTCATGATTGAAAGTTATATCGAACCTGGCAATCAGAAGATTGGCGGAAATCATATTTATGGAAAATCCATCACAGATCCATGTCTCGGATGGGAGGAATCCGAAAAACTGCTTTACACAATTGCAGAAATGTGTTAATCACTAAGAACACCAAAAGGCAGAGCCGTTTATCTGGCTCTGCCTTTTTAATGTCTGGGATGTGCTTTCATATACACATCTCTCATTCTTGCTACATTCATTCCCAGATAAATCTGTGTAGAAGA
>ENA-OQET01001264-OQET01001264.1-human-gut-metagenome-genome-assembly--contig:-NODE-1264-length-11526-cov-4.137644_pt1 | contig 11526 bp, 20 predicted proteins | sample MGYA00242800_ERZ504645 | MGnify/ENA primary metagenome ERZ504645 (study PRJEB26092, sample SAMD00036308) | human gut metagenome | host: Homo sapiens | study: EMG produced TPA metagenomics assembly of... | reverse complement strand
GAAAACATTTGCACAATTTCATAGGCTATCTCCATATAAGGACTTATGAATTGTTTCATTCATGAATCCTATATTTGATTTATTTATAGATATATTTTACTTTTTCCATAAACTTTTGACACTGACAACTTATCTTTAACACCTATTGAACCAACATCTTACTTTCAGTATAGTTATAAAAAAGGAGAACTTCTATGCGACGTTTTAAACAAGAATTACCATATGATGAATGTCTACACATCCTACAAAAAAATCATTCTGGAACACTGGCTTTATGTGATAAGGAATCGTATCCATATGCCTTGCCACTAAGCTATGTCTATGATGAAAACTGCATTTATTTTCACAGTGCAAAAGAAGGACATAAGATCGATATCTTACAAAAGAATCCAGAAGTATCTTTCTGCATCATTGATCAAGATGAAATCCAACCTTTAGAATATACTACATATTTTAAAAGCGTTATTGTCTTTGGCAACAATTGAGATCCTTGAAGACAATGAATCTAAAATTGAACCTTTAAAAAAATTAGGATCCAAATATGCTCCAAACAACACTAAAGAAGCTTTAGATAAAGAAATACAAGAGGGCATAAACAACCTTGTGATCTTAAAGTTAAACATCGATAAGATCAGTGGAAAACAAGCAATCGAATTAATGAAAGAATAAAAAGCAGCGTTTGCTGCTTTTATCGTCTAAGTCGAAATGTCTGGCTGGCTTTTTTATAAACCAAACGATAGGAAATCACAAAATAAACCAAAGAAAATAAAGTCATGATTGTTCCAAAAACATATGTACTCATATGAAGATAAATGAAGGCAAAACAAATTCCATATGTTAATGACATAACCAAACTATATGTTGCACTCTTGGTTTCCGTAAACTCATTATATGGTTGCAGTAAATAATAACAAGTCAAATAATGAATCGAAAAGAAAATGCTGGTAGAAATAATACATATAAAGACAATTAGATATACTAACAAACTTTCTTTGCTTCCACTTAATGCTAATAAAACATCAAGCCCAATTGCCAAGGCAACAGCTGGAAATAAATTGATCAAGATCAAAGAGCGCAATCGTAAGCGAAATAAAGAAAGGATCACTTCTGGTCTTCGATAGAAAGAATATGTCAACATACTGTGATCACAGTTACGAAACATTGCCTGTACAACTGATTTTGAAGAATTAAATGAATACAAAATAAAGATAAAATATGGTAAATAATCAAGTACAAATTTTTGTACGATCATACCCACTTTCCAAAAAAGAGCTCTCCAATTCCAATCACAAGTGCAACGCCTATGATGATCAAACTCAATTTCTTGGAATAACGCCACAAGACTTTTTTATGACGTTTAACAAATAAATCATTAAAATACGCATAGCCTGATTTTATCACTAGTGATCATTTCATCCATTTTGATTGCATCAGTTATATTTTTAGCTTGTGCATCTTTCATGATCGCCTGCAAATCAAAAGGTGTATTCTGCAGTAAGATTCGATACATCTCTTTATATTTTCCATAGTTCCAAACATATCTGGATAAAATCAATCCCACTATACATACAATAAGCATAGCTCCTATATATACATAGAAAGGTAAAAAAGTTTGAAAAAATAAGACTGCATAAGCCAAGATCCAACAAATGATAATTCCGGTCCATACTGTAAACACAGGACTGTTTTCATTGCGAACCTGCCCTTTTTTATCAAACTGGTATAACGAAAAAGCCGCACTGATCATTTTGGAAAAAAACAATATAAACAGGTATCAAAATACATATATAAAGAGGAATATTAAAGAAAAAACGTAAACAAATCAAGGAAACTCCCATTCCCAACAATATCTTAAACATATTGTATAAATAGTTAGTCAAAGTATATTTTCTTGCATCCATACGCATCAAGATCATGGCGTAATATTTATCTTTCGTGGGATCAAACATCGTATTGTTTGAAATGGCACCAGCAATCGTCAAGAAAAACAGGATATTCAAGGCCATCAAAACTCCTGTTTCCTTAGATACAAAAAGAGAAGGAACAAAGACACATACCAAAACATACAAACCCTTGTTGATGAAGATTCCTAATAATTCCCATAAAAAGGCAATACATGTAATGATATTTTTTAAGATCTTATTTCCATATAGAGATACAGGTATTACTTTTTTAACAAGAGGAATTTGTCGAAGTGCATATAAAATGGAATTGATACGATATGCCATTCTTAAACGAAAGGATATCCAAAAACATTTAAGCATGGTCTTCCTCCTGCAAGATGCGTAAGATATCTGTTTTTAGTTCTTCTTCATCTAAAGTTGAAGATACAGCTCTTAACTCTCCCTGACTCAATAAAACGATCTCATCGCAAAGATCAAATGCCAGCTCCATAATATGTGTTGATAAAATCAAGATACGATCATGTTTAAGATCTCTTAATATATTTTTCATCTCTTCAGCGACAACAACATCTAAAGAAGTCAATGGTTCATCCAATAATAAAACTTTGGGTGAAGCTATGATATTGATCAACATCTGCATTTTATTTTTCATACCATGCGAAAAATCCTTTAATAAACGATCACGATCTTCTCTTTCCAAATTAACGATATCAAAGTATTCATCAATTTCTTTTTCTTCCTGCAGGCTCTCTTTATTAATTTCAATAAAAAATTTTAGAAATTCACGTGCTGTCAAAAATTCAGGCACCTGAGGTGTTGATAATACATAACCTATATCTTCCAATCGTAAATCATGTTCGCCCATTTCATCTTCAAGATAAAACCTTCCACCATCAACTGAAATATCTTGATTCAAACAATTGAACAAAGTTGTTTTCCCCGCACCATTTCTTCCCAATAAGCCATAGATCTTCCCTGGCTCAAAAGTGAATGTGACATCCTTTAAGACATCTTTAGTATCAAATCGTTTTTGAAGATGTTCTATTTTTAGTTTCATACTGCTATCCCTTTCATACATTACTATAAAAACATTATATCATTACTATCCCCCCCCCCCATGACAATTGTATCTTTTCTTTTTCGATTTCTTGAAAACCATATTCTTTGATATAATTTTTGTATGCAAGCATATATAGATAAACTCAACCAGGAAGAGATTCAATCCAGTCTTCCTTCTTTCTATCAAATCAAGGTCATTGACTCTACTGCCAGCACCAATTCATGGCTATCAGAACATACAGATCTACCTGAAGGAACGGTTTTGATCGCAGATCATCAAACACAGGGAAAAGGAAGAAATGGCCGCTCATTTTATTCTCCTTCAAATAGCGGCATCTATCTTTCTTTATTATTAAAACCCAAAGAAGATAAAGAATGCGTCCTACACTATACAGCCTTAAGTGCCTTATGTATGTGTAAAGCCATTGAATCTGTATATGGATTCTTCCCTTCGATCAAATGGTTGAATGATATTTATTTTCACGATAAAAAACTTGGAGGCATCTTATGCGAAGGAAAGCTGCAGCAGGAACGCTTTGATTCTTTGATCATTGGCATTGGCATCAATGTCCATTCTTTTATTTATCCTGAAGATATTTCTTCTATTGCCTGTGCTGTTGAAGATTTTGTTCCATTCAAAAAACCTCGCAATATATTGATCACAAGTTTTCTAGAGTCTTTTTATGATTACTATACCAATCATCGTTCTTTTCTTCAGGCATATAAAGATCATCTTGCCTATGTAAATCAGACAGTAAGAATCTTACATCCCCAGAAAGAATATAAAGGAACGATCTTAGGAGTCGATGATTCTTTTCGACTTGTCATAAAAAAAGGAGGATGGATCGATCGATCATTTATCCTCTGGTGAAATATCAATTCGACTTTGAATCCAGTCATGAAGTTCTTTAGCAAGATCTTCCTGGCTGATTTTTTTATATTCTGAAGCACGAATCGGTTTTCCATATTCAATTTCAAGTTGTTTAGTATGATCAGATGAAATATCCAGTGTATAAGCTTTTTTTTAAGGCAACTGGCACAATTGTAGCTTTTGATAAATAAGCCGGCAACAAAGCACCTGCCTTGAACTCATTCATCGCATCTCCTTTTGATCTAGTTCCTTCAGGAAAGACCAAAAGATTCTTTTTTTGTTTGAGTTCTCTAGCCGCTTCTCTTAGCATATGCACATTACCTTCTCTAGATTCACGATCAAAATGGATCGTACCAATATTTCTAGCCCATCTGCCAAAAATAGGCATGGTTTCATTCTCTTTTTTTGAGATAAAAGCCAAATGAACCGGACAACTTGCCAAGACAAGAGCTGGATCCAATGTACCCTGATGATTGGATACAAAATAATCGTTTCCCCTTTAGGAATTGTTTCAACTCCCTTAACAGATAAATCGTATCCCAGATATTTCAAAATAAAACGACTCCATTTTTCCAGTCGAACCTGTGCTTCCAACTGACTTTTTTTCTCATATATCTTTGAGCTAACCCAGGCAACAGGCAAAACAGGTAAAGCTCGAATGATCTTAGATGTTTTCATGAGATTCCTTTCTTTGAACCAGGGCTGTCGCCATAGCAAATCCTCCATCATGGGCAATCGATACTTGAATCGTATACCCTTGATACTGAATTTCTTTTGGTGGCTCTACTACAATTTCCTTTAGTTTTAGAGGAATCGGTAATGCTTTGATAATGGCCTCTCTAGCGGCAAAGCGCCCTGCCAAAAACTCATTTTTGTCGATTTGAAGAATAATTTGAAAATTGTTCATATTCTTGTTCACTCAAGATCCTTCTGGCAATTTTGTAAGGATCCTTGATTCGATCGATATTTACAATATCACAACCGATCCACATTTATTCCACATCCTGTAAAGCACAAAGAATTTCACCATATGCGACTTTTTTATCGTCTACATAAGCTTCACAACCGGCAATACAAATACCACCGATCATACGTTTAAATTGAACCTTCATCCTTAATACATCCCCTGGTACGACCACAGACGAAAAAACGCATCTTATTGATTCCCGCAAACAAAGGAATCTTTCCACGATTTTCTTCCTCTTTTAATAGATACACAGCTCCTGTTTGTGCCATAGCTTCTACGATCAGAACCCCCGGCATAACCGGTTCCTGTGGGAAAATGTCCTAAAAAACTGCATTTCATTGGCACTGACACATTTGATTCCAACAATGGTTTTGGTTTCTTCATCAATGGATTCAATTTTATCAACCAATAAAAAGGGATATCTATGCGGAATGATCTTTTTTTATATCTTCGTTTGATAACAACATACTAATCCTCCCATTTTTTAAATACCAAGGATGCATTATGTCCACCAAAACCTAAAGAGTTGCTCATGGCATAATGAATATCTTGATGACGTCCTTGATTTGCGACAATATCTAGATCACAGTCTGGATCTGATTCTTGATAATTGATCGTTGCCGGGATAAAACCTTCCTGTAAAGATTTGATAGAAATAATAGCTTCCACAGCTCCACTGGCCCCTAACAAATGCCCTGTATTACTCTTGGTTGAAGAGATAGCTAATTTATAAGCGTGGTCTTTAAAAGCTGCTTTAACAGCCATCGTTTCTGTCTTATCGTTTAGTTTTGTACTCGTTCCATGAGCATTGATATAGTCGATATCTTCTGCTTTGATACAAGCATCCTGTAATGCCTGTACCATGGTTTTGGCACCACCTGAGCCATCATCCAATGGTGCTGTAATATGATGTGCATCGCAGCTTGAACCATATCCTACGATCTCGCCATAGATCTTGGCATTGCGGGCCTTGGCATGCTCTAATTCTTCCAGAATCAAGATCCCGGCACCTTCACCCATGACAAAACCACTTCTCTGTTTATCAAAAGGAATGCTGGCTCTTTTGGCATCATCTCCAGTATGTAAAGCGCGCATTGACTGAAAACCGGCAATGGCTAATGGAGTAATCGCAGCTTCACTGCCACCAGCTAACATAACATCTTCATAGCCATCACGAATTCGATGAAAAGCTTCTCCAATCGCATTGGAACCAGCCGCACAAGCTGTTACAACACAAGAAGTTGCTCCTTTTAGTCCCCAGTCAATTGCCACCTGTCCTGCTGCAAGATTGGCTAAAGCCATAGGAATAAAGAATGGAGAGACTCTTGAAGCTCCTCTTTCGCTTAACGTATGTGAAGCTAATTCAATTGATTCAATACCCCCAATTCCTGAACCAATGATGCATCCAAAACGATCTGCATCCGAAATTTCTTTATCAAATCCAGCATCCTGCATCGCTTGTTTAGAGGCGATACGAGCAAACTGTGTAAAACGATCATTAAACTTTAGATCACGTTTAGAAAAATAAGCTTCCATGTCTAGATCTTTTACTTCAGCCGCCAATTTCACCTTATAATCACTTGTATCAAAGTGCGTAATCGGAGCAATTCCACATACTCCTTCTTCAATACTATTCCATAAAGCATTTACATCATTTCCAATAGGAGAAATAACTCCTAAACCTGTAATTACAACTCTACGCATAATTCCTCCTACATGATCATGCCGCCATCGACATGAATCGTTTGACCTGTTACATATTTAAAGGCATCGCTTGCCAAGGCAACACATACATTGGCCACATCTTCTGGTTGCCCAAATTGTCTTAATGGAATTTGTTCCATCATCTTCGCTTTGTCTTTCTCTGCCAGTTTTGCGGTCATATCCGTTTCGATAAAGCCAGGTGCAATCGCATTGACTCGTATATGACGAAGCGCCAATTCTCTAGCTGCAGATTTTGTCAAACCAAGCACACCTGCTTTGCTGGAGGCATAATTGGCCTGCCCGGCATTTCCCATGATACCTACAACGCTTGACATATTGATGATCGAACCACTTCTTTGTTTCATCATGATCCTTGAAACATGTTTGATACAATTAAAGGTCCCTTCCAGATTCACGGCAATGACCTTATGAAAATCTTCATATGACATTCTTAACATCAAACCATCTTTATTGATTCCTGAATTATTTACCAAAACATCTATTCTTTCAAATGTCTCAATACTCTTTTCAACCATTGTTTTTACTTGATCTTCATCAGATACATCTGCTTGAACAACAAGTGTCTTTACACCCAATGCTTCAATTTCCTGCTGTGTATTTAAGGCCGCTTCTTTAGAACCATTGTAGTTGATGACGATGTTATAACCTTCTTTGGCAAAAGCTAAGGCAACAGCTTTTCCAATACCTTTGGCAGCCCCAGTAATCAATGCTGTTTTATTTACTTGTTCCATGTCTGCAGCATCCTTTCTACATCTTCCATTGTATTGATCGTAAATACATTCACTTTGCGATCGATCTTTCGAACAAAACCTGTCAGTGTCTTTCCTGGACCAATTTCGACAAATGTATCGACACCATCTTTGATCATATTTTGAATCGTTTGTTCAAAATAAACACTTTGACAAATCTGCTGCTTTAAGATCTTGATCAAATCTTCGATTGTTTCATATTCATGAACTTTTCCGTCCACGTTGTGATACACAGGAATAGAAGGTAAAGATAACGAACTTGTCTTCAACACTTCTTCAAGTTGATTGCTGGCAGGAGTGAGTAAAGAAGAGTGGAAAGCTCCGCTGACACTTAAAGGTAAAACTCTTCGCGCTCCTTTTTCCAACAACATTGGTGTCGCCATTTCTAAAGCTTCTATTTGCCCGGTAACAACAATTTGCCCTGGACAGTTATAATTGGCCACTTCAAGAACCAACCCTTTTTCATTTACTTCTTTGCATACTTCCAAGATCTTGCTTGCGTCTAATCCTAGAACTGCACGCATTCCCGTTGTGTTCTGCGGCAAGGCATTGGACATTAAGATCCCTCTTTGACGTACGATATTAATTGCAGTTTGTGCATCCATTGAACCTGCACAACATAACGCGCTGTATTCTCCTAAGGAAAGGCCGGCACATACATCTGGTTTTATACCTTTTGATTTCAATCCTTCTAAGATCATCAAAGAAGCTGCCACAATCGAACTTTGTGCATAAGCTGTATCATTCAATATTTCCTGCGGCCCTTCAAAACAAAGCTTTTTTATGTCGTAATCACAATGCAGGTTATCCATCAATTCTTTACTTGAAGGGCAATGATCATAGAAATCTTTTGCCATTCCTACAATCTGTGAGCCCTGCCCTGCAAATAGAAATGCTGTTGTCATTGTTCTTTCACCTCTCCTTTTAATTGATCCATTAATGTATGTACATCAATGATCTCATGAATCTTTTCGGCACTTGTTCCACAAAAGAACAAGCCATTCTCCATATCTCCTTTAACCGCTCGAATCAAAGCACGAGTTATACAGTAAGGCGTCGAACTTGGAGTGCATGGAAGCATGCAAGCCAAACAATTTGAAACGCTTTGATTTGACTCTGTTTCCGTTCTTTTGACAAACTCATTTTTAATGGCCCTGCCTGGAAAACCAGCCGGGCTTTTTACATAGACAATATCTTCCTTTTTTGCCTTTAAGATCATCTGTTTAAAATTCTCATGGGCATCACATTCGTTTGTCGCAATAAAACGTGTTGCCATCTGTACACCAGAAGCGCCTTGATCAATATAGTTTTGAATATCTTCATGTGTAAATATTCCACCGGCAACAAAAACCGGAATCTGTTTATTATATTTCTTTTCAAATGGTACAAGTTCTTCTAAAACCTCTTTTAAGATTTGTTCTAGCGTTTGATATGTTCCGTCTTCTAGATCTTTTTTCTTAAAGCCTAGATGTCCTCCTGCTTTTTGACCTTCGATTATGACAAAATCTGGTGTTGTATTATGATGTTTATCCCATACACGACACAACAATCGACATGCCTTGGCACTTGATACAATTGGTGCCAACATGATCTTGCCCTCTGCATACTTTGGCAAATCTAAAGGTAGTCCAGCTCCAGATATGATCGCATCTGCTCCAGCTTCAACAGAAGCTTTTACATAGGATTCATAATTTCTGGATGCAACCATAATATTGACTCCTAGAAGCCCGCGTTTTACTTCATTGGCTTTTTGAATTTCCTTTTTTTAATGCTCGAATATTAGCTTCTAAAGAATTGGTTTCAAAATCTGGTTCATTAAATCCAGGCATAGCGGCTGAGATAACACCCATACCGCCTTCTTTTCGAACAGATGATGCCAAGTTTGATAAAGATACACCTATTCCCATACCACCTTGAATAATTGGAACTTCTAAGATCTTATCTTTTAGCTTTATAGGTCTTAACATTGGCATTCCTCTATTTTCTTTTTCAGTTCTTCCAGTTGTTTTTTAGAATCATTCATCATATCTTCAAAGATTTCTGATAGAGGACGAATTTCCTTACATAAGCCGGCAACCTGCCCCATCATGACAGATCCAGTTTTCATATCGCCTTCAAAAACAGCTCGTCTTAATCCTCCTAGAGTCAATTTTTCCATTTCTTCAGGTTCTGCGCCTGCTTTTTCTAATTTTAAATACTGACGGCTCATTGAATTTTTTAAGATACGCACCGGCGTATTTAAAGTTCTTCCAGTTACGACCGTATCTGTATCCTTTGCCTTTAAGACAGCATTTTTATAGTTTTCATGAATTGGACATTCTTCACTTGCTAATAAACAAGTTCCTAACTGAACACCACAGGCTCCTAAAGATAGAGCTGCATTAAAGCCTCTGCCATCTGCAATTCCACCAGCTGCAATGACTGGAATATTCACTGCATCAACAACTTGAGGTAATAAAGCCATCGTTGTCTGTTCATTGACATGTCCACCAGCTTCTGTTCCTTCGGCAATGATTCCATCAGCTCCTGCTCTTTCCATACGAATCGCAAGAGCAACGCTGGCTACAACAGGAAAGACCTTAGTTCCAGAAGCCTTTAACATTTCCATATATTTTCCTGGATTTCCTGCTCCAGTGGTTACAACAGGCACATGATTCTGTGCAATATGCTCATGAGATCTGTTTCCGGATTCATCAACATGACGTTGATGCCAAATGGTTTATCTGTCAAAGAACGAATTTTTTGAATACTTTCCTGAACTTGCTTGGCATTCATAGCCCCTGTTCCAATAATACCTAATGCTCCGCTTTCTGAAACTGCTGCAGCAAATTCAGGTGTTGCGATATTGGCCATAGCGCCTTGAAATATAGGATATTTGATATTAAGCATCTGATTGATCATCATGTTTTCCTCCTTCGATATGAATCTTGCAGGCTGCCCAGGTAAATCCTGCCCCAAAGCCAACTAATACAAGATTCATATTTTCTTTGATCTTGTTTTGTTGCCATGCCTGGCCTAGCGCCAATGGAACACTGGCAGCTGATGTATTACCAAATTGATCTAAATTGATAAACATCTTATCCATTGGAAATTTCATTTTCTTGCTGACATATTCTAAGATGCGAATATTGGCCTGATGGGGAATCATTAAATCGATTGAATCAATGCTCTCTTCTTTAAGCACATGTTCGATCGCATCTGGCATGGAGCGTATCGCAAAGCGGAAGACTTCTCTTCCATTCATGCTAAGATAAGGTTTCTCTTGGGCTATATTTTTCAATTCTGGTTGTAAAGAACGCCCAGCACAATATAGTGCCTTATCTTTATCTCCTTTTGATCTAGCATAAAAAGTCATGTTAGAACCATCGTTGCAGCGTTTGATCAGGACGGCTCCTGCTCCATCGCCAAACAAAACGCAGGTATTGCGATCTTTCCAGTCTAAGATCTTAGATAAAGTTTCTGCCCCGATCACAAGAGCTATGCCTTTATCCAACATTCTAGAAGCACACTGTAAAGCATAAATAAATCCACTACATGCTGCATTGATATCAAAAGCCATGACGGGATCCTCATTAAGACCTAGAGCTTCCTGCACTAAACAAGCACACGATGGTGTGACATTATCTGGGGTACAGGTTGCCACAATAATTAATGAAATTTCATGTTTATCAATATGATTTTCTTCGATTGCTTTTTTGGCAGCTCTGATTGCCAGATCACTGGTATTTTCATTTTCTGATACTGTTCGCTGCTTGATGCCGGTTCTTGACTGGATCCACTCATCACTTGTATCTACAACATTCTTTAACATGTCATTAGTTACACAATTTGAACCATAAGCATAGCCACAGCCAATTATCTTGACATTTTCCATGATCCTTCTCCTAAATGACGAAATTTTTCATAACGTTTTTCTACCAACGTAGTCGTTTTCATCTTAGTCAGTTCATTCAATGTTTCTTTCAACATAAGATCCATCTTATCGACAACACTCTGTAAATTTGAAGCGGCTCCTCCAAATGGTTCTGGTACGATTCATCAATTACTTTTTCTCTAAAAGGTCTTTGCTGGTAAGCTTCATCACATCACAGGCTTCTTTAGCACGTGAGCCATCTTTCCACAATATAGAGGCAAATCCTTCTGGAGATAGAATCGAGTAAACTGCATATTCTAACATGAAGATCTTATCGGCCACACTTAGTGCAAGAGCTCCACCACTTCCTCCTTCAGAAAGAACAAAGCATATAACAG
>ENA-OQET01001263-OQET01001263.1-human-gut-metagenome-genome-assembly--contig:-NODE-1263-length-11546-cov-3.483843_pt1 | contig 11546 bp, 14 predicted proteins | sample MGYA00242800_ERZ504645 | MGnify/ENA primary metagenome ERZ504645 (study PRJEB26092, sample SAMD00036308) | human gut metagenome | host: Homo sapiens | study: EMG produced TPA metagenomics assembly of... | reverse complement strand
ATGCGGACCTGAGGAATTACCACTGTTTCCAGAAAGAGCCCAATAAATCATTTTGTCGTACCTGCTGTCCTGGGTATACATAAAATTTGGTTAGATAGTGAGCAAAGGAAACACCATATAGTTTTTCATCCACCGCACAAATCATACAAATCGTATTCCCTCCACCAGCAGGCCAGCCACACCAGTTTTGCAGATATCCATTATCAGAATCCACAGGCGCATCCGCATACAAAATAATACCATTAGCAGGTGCTTTGACTTCAGAAAACATACTGGCTGCTATATCCAGCCCCAAATGCATTCCTCCATCAGGATACGTCCATGTTCCCGCACTGATTGTACCATTTTCAATCACACTTGACCAATTTAAACTATAAGAATCGATTGAATAATTTCCGGCAACCAGACAACTTTCGTTAGTTTCATATTCTTCCAAATGTATGGCTCCATAGGCTGGCAGTTGTTCATTACCTTGAATGATCTTATGTACGTTATATTCTCCGGAATCTTTAAACTCTTGAATCTGAGAAGAAAAACGCGCAAATAAACGATCCTGCAAAGAAAACAAATGATCAATTTGATTCTGAATTTTTGTACAGCTAATATGCAGTTTTTCATATTGATGACTGATTTTAGTATATTCTGTTTCTATTTTGCATTTTTTGTGCTGTCTTTTCTTTAAGTTCATTTATAAACTCTTTGTCATAAGCATATTCTGTGTATGCATCGATCAATGTGTCATAGGAAAAAGGATATCTTGTTTGTAAACGCATCAAGCATATAGAGCCCTGGGTTCTGATTTCATCATACTCTTTATCCACTGTTTCTTTTTGTAAACGTATCTGATTTAATTGTTTTTTTAATTGATCTTTTGTATCACTTATGACCTGCAATTGATCACTAAGTTCGTTTAAATCTTTTGATAAAGCTAGAGAGATCTCATTTACTTGATCTAAACGACAATGTTCTACAAGCGTATCATAATCTACTTCTTCATTGGCAAAGGCATGCGTACAGCCACTTAAACAAAGAAAAAGACAGATGCATAGTAAAGAAAGTTTCATATTATTCTCCTATCTATGTCTGTCTTTCTAGTAAATTTAATTTTACACAATTAGTTGCTAAGTTTCAATTTTCTTTTCGATACATCGCACCTGTATTTAAAACAACAAAAAAGAGCATTCCGGTCCAAAGAGCATTTAAAGTACAATCTAGTAAACCATGGATCAAGTAAACTAAAATAAAGCTAACCATCATACCAAACAGGGCTTTATGTTTTCTAACCTGCATCATTTCTTTGCCCAAATACACATAATATCCAACCAATAAAACTGTACCTATGATTCCATAAGAGGAAATTGCATCGATATAAATATTATGAGCATGTGGGGCTTTATGCCAATCATATATAGGATACAAGCGTCCATATGTCTGAGGACCATTCCCAAAAAGCGGATACATGGCGATTCCCTGAAAAGCTCCATACCAAATATCAAAGCGGCTTTCTAGAGTCGAAATATCGGAAAGCCTTGGGATAAGATCCGGGATCAGTAATACAGCAATGATACCTGCTAAAATCAAACCAATAGACAATAAGATCCATTTGCGTTCTCCATAACAAATAAAGAATACAGGAACCACCAAAGCTAATGGAATAAAAGCAGTCCGACATCCTGTTAAATACAACATGATTAGATTTACTACACCACAGAATACATAAAACGCTTTCTCCTTTAATGATGAACAATTGACCCATTTATACAAACAGCAAACAACAAAAAATTCAATCATTGTTGCATAGATGTTTGCATTTAAAAAAGTAACATGAATTCGTCTAGAAGGCTTATTCTGCACATAAAAATCAAAAAAGAATGATCTGCCAATTGTGAATAATAATTAAATTCAAAAAGGCCAAAGGCGGTAATGATCAAAGATAATAATAAGATCATCTCGATCATGAGATCAAAAACTTTTGATGAAATATGATCACGATAATAGGCAACATATGCACCTATCAACAACATTCCTAAAGCATTGATCACACCAATAGAATTCGCATAAAATAGGCTCACAACAATTTCCAATAAACAAAAGCATATAAAAATTTTGCTCCTGTTTGATGTTTGATCGAAGAAATTAGGTTCTTTTTAAAAAGAGCATAAATAGTTACGCTTGCAACGCAGATCGTAGATGCATACATCGGCAAAAATAAAGCAAAGGCAACAAATAGAATCAGTTTATCTTCTAGTGATAAACTTTTTATATCTTCAATTCTTGATCGTATATACTGCATAAAATCACTCCATCTAATTTAAAAGAGAAACCAGTAATGATTTCTCTTCATGATTATTGTAATCCGTTTATCAACTGTTGATAATAAGCAATCGTGCTTTGCGCTTGAGAAATTAGCTGATTGTTTGTATCAATTTGTGACTGGATTTCTGTAGTATCCTGTCCTGTAGATTGTGCATATTCTAGATCTTGTTGAAGAGTAGATGCATAAGCTGTGTATTCCTGTAAGCTTGCATTATATTGATCTATCAAAGATTGATAATATGCAATCTGCTCATTATTTGCAGCTTGTTGAGCTGCCTCAGCTTCTTGTTGCTGCTGTTGTTGTAACTGCTGATATTCAGTATACAAAGCGCCGAAAGATTTTTGTGTCTGTTCACGACTTAAGTCATCAATCTTTTTTTGCAAACTACTTGTGAGACCATCATATTTTGTTTTTAGATTGACAACATTCATCTTTTCATCATCGGTTTTTGAACTCCAGTTTGTCAAATAAGCCACAATTTCCTGATAATCAGGATTTTGTTCATCTTCCTGCTCATCATTCAAAGCTTTTAATTCTTTATAAAGCGCATTGAAAGTTTGACCTGTCTGTTCTTTAAAATAACTATTTATTTCTGTTTTTTGTTTATCCAATAACGAATCATAATCTTCCTTAAGATCCAAGATTTCCGATTTTTCCGCATCAGACATCATGTCCCATTCATCCGCATAGGCAACTAATTTATCATAAGAAGCCAGTTGGGCCTCTGTTGCCACATTCTGTGGATCATATATGTAAATCTTATAAGCATAAGCTCCCATTAATCCAAGTACCACAACGACGCATGCAATGATCGCAATGATCTTTTTCTTTCGGTTTGGATCCACTTTTTTTAACTTTTCTTTTTTCTTCTTTGGTTCTTTTACAGCTTCTTCTTTTGTACTTTCTTCTTGAATAGGTTTATTTTCAACTTCAACATCACCATCTAAGGCATCATGAACATTTTTCAAAGAAGCATTCATCAAGTCATCTTTTCCTAAAGAATAAGTTGTAAAATCTTCTTCCTCTTCAAAATTAGAATCATCTAGACTCTGTTGAAATGTATAGCGTCTTTCTTCTTCTTCAATCGGCAACTGCCCTCTTTCTTTTCGAAGCATATCTAAAGCACTGGAAAGTTGGCGTTCTGCTTGCTTTCTTTGACTTACATCCTGTGTTTTTTCTTCTTTAGGCATATCTTTAAATAATGCCATTTCTGTTTTTCTATCTAAAAGTGCCTGAGCAAAATCATCTATTTCTTCTTTCGACACTGAATTTTGATCTGTTTTCCCCTTGTTTTCAGACATTCGTAAGTTCCTCCCACTTGGAAATATTATATCAATCGCTTTAAAAAATTAAAAGTAAGTTTCTATGATTTTCATAATAAAAGAAAAAAGCCTTTATTCAAAGGCTCATGAACAAAAAAATGGTGGACTCTTAAGGATTCTGCACCAATGCTTTACCTAAAGGACTTTTCAGGTGCGTGAGAAGATTTTGAGAAGATTTTTCCACAAATATAAGTGCTTCATCTTCTTTTTTCTATAATACAAATAGTTTTTCTTGCGAATTAATAACTATTAATAGGACTAGTTTTTTTTCTGCGATTGATTTTTAGAGATGGTCCTAAAGCCCTCCATTCATATGAACAAAAAAACCAAGATAAACTTAGCTTTCTTTATCGTCAGATATTAGTGCCCCTATACATAGTAATGCAACTACTGTCCCTCCTATTAGCTCAAGTCCTAATTTAGTACCATCAATAGCACAATCTAGTATACAAGCTGCTGTAGAAACTGTAGTTGATTCAAGCTTAGTGCAGTAGGTACCAATACGATCTGATAAAGTCTCGTTCTTGGTTTCTCATCTTTCTTTTAATACAGTTTTTAAGATTTTAAACATAAATATTTCCTCTCTTTCTATCTATAATAGGGAGAGGAAAACTTGCGAGATTGACTACCATTCCATTGCAACAATTTTAAATGAATCATAAGTTGGAACGGAATAAATGAAATTATCGAATGGAACCTGTTGTCCCGCAGGTATATTGTTAGCAAATCCCATTTGTCCTCCTACTAAGGTTTCTCCACTGTAGAATAAAACAGATACCATTGCGTTATCTATATCTTCATCTCTATTGTTTTTTACAAATCCTGTTGCTCGATATCCTATACCACTTCCATCCTGAACAATATTTCCATCTACAACTTCAATTCCTTCAGTGACTTTTGGACACTCACCCTCGATATAATCTTCTTCTAAATTAGTAACCTTAAATTCTACATTAGTTGGAGCAACTTGATTACAATCAGCTTGAGAAGCAAATTCAATGGTTTCTCCGGGAGCAATTGTAAATAATGTCTGTTCGCTGGTTCCCAAAATGTTTCCTTCATCATCATAAGATGTTACTGAAATGACAGGAAACTTTACATAATAATTTTCATTTGGATTTGTAAGTTTAACACCATACATAACATATGGACTAGTATCACTTGATAGATAATATCCACTTTCCTCAATAACTAATTCTTTTGGCTCATTATTTTGATCAGTTTGACCTTCACCACCTGATGAACCACATCCAGATAATCCTAAAAATAATGTAATAGCAAATATACTACTTAAAAATTTTTTCATAAATTTTCCTCCATTAATCAATTTTCTTTTCAATAAATAACTTATAAGACCTATCGGCGATTTGATTCGTTTCAAATATATCTATTCCACCTCCGACTAGTCCTCCAGCTAAAGGAACCATTTTAACAAGATTAACAGCCCCTTTTTGTCCAAATTTTGTTACTAATCTAAAGCCTACTTTTTGATTAATTTTTGTTAAAACAGTTCCGGGCAGTTTCTTTAACATTGAGACTGTAATTTGATTTGCGACTCTTATTCCTGTTTGTTTACAAATATCTGCGATTGATGATTCAACTAAACACATATAAACCAATGTTTGAACCTCATCATCATTCAAATTATAGCCTCCCATTATAGCCAAGGTTCCTATCATTCTCATTTGTACATAAAGAACACTAGCTATGTTAGCAGGAATTGCAACTGGAAGTGTAATTAATCCACCTAATCCAGTTAAAAATCCAGAAGTACCACATTTTGCTACTTGCCATGAAATAAATTGTCTAGCTGCATTTTCTAAACTATCATAACGATTTGTGTACTCTTCTGCTAACTGTTCACATGTTTTAGATCCCGGAATTCCATTAATTGCTTGTTGATAGCATGTATCCAAAACTTTCATCATGTCTTCTTGAGAAATTTCTGGGAGTTTAATACCTTGAATAGCCTTAATAAAATCCATATATTCCCCTCCTGAATTCAGTATATCACATAAGTCCGAGGGGTAGTAGATTTTCACAAGTTTTGTAAATAAAGATAAAAAAATAGAGGAACTATCTTCCTATTACTAATACATTTATTATAGAGAGCATTAATAATCCTCCAATAAAGCCTGTCCATAATAGGTCTTCTAGTTCCTTTCTTAAGTGTCTCTTTTTTCTCATAAATATCATCTCCTTCTATAATGGAGATAGTTAATCTTGCGAATTAACTTGTGAAAATATTATCTTGAGAAGATACAAAAAAGGTGTTCATCTATAATAAACAGACAAACACCTAATTTGCACTAAATGTACATGAAATATAAACAATTTAACTAATAAATGTGATTTTCAAATACATGGTGGACTCTTAGGGATTCGAACCCTAGACCCACTGATTAAGAGTCAGTTGCTCTGCCAACTGAGCTAAGAGTCCATCAATCAGTGCTTAATAATATTAGCATATTTTCAAGACGGAAACAAGAGTTTTTATACCATTCAATTAAAATCTCATAGGAATATCCTATGAGATCTTACATTTAAATAAACTTTTTTATATCCTCTATCAATTTATATCCTTGATCATATAAGGACTCTAATTGTTCTTTATCTTTATTTAAAGTTTTCATATTCTCAATATGTTCTGGTGATACAATACAAACTTTTCCACTTCTTTCAAGTTCTAAAGCTGTTGCCAACTGTTCGTTATAAAGATAAGCTCGGTTCATCAGTTTCTTTGATGATTCTGGATAAGAATGTTCCAGTAATTTTGCCGGGACTAGATCTTTTTTAGGATCACGCATCCATGTCTTAGGTCGAGTTAAGATCAAAACGATCTTGTCGCATCCCTTATCTAAAGCTCTTTGTAAAGGAATAGGATCCGACATACCACCATCGAAATAAACTTCTCCATCGATTGGATATGGCCTACAAAGAACAGGTAGACAGCTGCTAGCCTTTAATATGTCGTAACAGTTAATAGGCATATCTTTTTTAGAAAAATACACAGCATTTCCAGTCTCTGCTTCTGTACTAACAACTTCTAATTGCATCGGGTTTGAAGAAAAAGTACTATAATCAATTGGATCTTCCCCATTCGCATTGCTTAAACCTGAGTATATATAATCAAGGTCTACATAATTTCCTTTTTTAACTAGGTTTTTAAATGACATATATTCTTTTCTGAATGCATACTCTGTATAAAATCGCTTGCTCCTTCCTTTCTGTTTTGCCATAAAACCTGCTAAATTTGCACTTCCAGCCGAAACACCGATTCCTAAATCAAATGTAATGTTGTTTTCTAGGCATGCATCAAATACACCAGCTCCAAATATATCGCGCATTCCACCGCCTACATCAATAATTCCAATTTTCATACAAAGTATTATAACGCATTTTTTCATAAATGTAAGTTTTACGAAAAAAATTAAGGAAAGCTTTCTTTCCTTAATTTATACGTTCATATACTACATGCTTATAATGTACATCATTTTCAGTGATATCATTAATAACGCTTCGATGATATTTTGATTTATCAAACTCTGGAAAATAGACATCTGCATCATAAGATTGATCGATTTCTGTCAAGATCAACTTTGACGCAAAAGGTAACATTTGACTATAAATCTGAGCCCCGCCAATCACAAATATTTCCTCATCCTTATCTTGATAAGCTTCCATAAAAGCATTGATATCACTGAATATTTCTACTTGCTGATCCAAATCTGGATTACTTCTAGAAATAACAATATGATGTCTTTTAGGCAACATACCGGGCAAAGATTCAAAAGTTTTTCTACCCATTATGATCGTATGTCCTTTTGTTTGTTCTCTAAAAAATTTAAGATCTGTAGGTAAATGCCAGATTAAATCATTATTTTTCCCTAATTCGCGATTTTTTCCAATTGCAGCGATCATTGTTAGTTTCATAAAATCTCCTATTGAGCTAATGGAAATTTAATTTTTCCCATATGTTCATACCCTATTAATTTAATATCTTTAATATCTTTAGAAGAATCAAAATCATAGAAATCTTTAATTTCAGGGTTTAACCATAATTCCGGTGCTTTTAGATCACCTTTTGTATGAAAACGTTCCAGCTGTTCTTTGATTCCATCAACCTGATTCACATAAATATGAGCATCTTTGATGGACCAGTCAATCGTACCTGCTTTTAATCCTGTGACTTGTGCCAACATTTTCAATAATACTGCATACTGTGTTACATTGAATGGCAATCCTAAAGGAACATCACAACTTCTTTGATGCACCCATGCATTTAATGTACCATTTGTCACATCCCATTCACTCGACCAAACACAACTAGGTAAAACAGCTGTATCCAAATATTCATCCTGCCATAAGGAAATCACTCTTCTTCGATCGTTTACATTATTTTTTAATGAATCAATCAAACGATCCATCAATTTAAATCTCTTAACGATATATCCATAAGCAGTTCCAATCGTATTGGCAAATTTAGGATCAAAGTGTTTGAGTACTTCTCCTGTTTTTTCATCACACCAATCTCCGTTTTCATCAATTTGCCAAAGATCCCATATATGCACATTGCGTTCCTGAAGCCATCGAACATCATTTGACTGTGCTTGATAGATCCATAACATCTCAAGGACCGCTTGACGAATAAACAGCTGTTTTGTGGTCAAGATTGGAAATTCTTCTCCAACATTTAATTGAAAATGAGCACTTGGTAATTTAATCGTATCAATACCTGTACGATTGGCTACCTGTACACCATTGGTCAAAATATTTTCGCAAAGTTGACAATAAATCTTATCCCAAGCAGACATTATTTGTCCTCCTTAAGTACATGATCAAATAAGAAATGCCCTAATGCATCTTCATCATTGGTGTATTCACTGACATAATTTGCGACATCTTTTGCTCCCTGACATCCATTTTTCATACATACGCCCATTCCAACATAATCAAGCATCTGAATGTCGTTAGCCTCATCACCAAAGGCAACGCAGTTTTCAAGATTCACTCCAAAATGCTTACAAAGTTTTTTAATTCCATATCCTTTATTGATGGCCGGATCACAATACTCAAATAAATTATTTGCAGTATTAAATCCTACACAGTCATCTCTCTTAAATGATTTAGAACGTTCTACAACTTTTGGCATATATGCTGGATCACAATAAATGATTAGTTTGTTGACAGTACGATCTTTTAAGAAAGACTCCATATCGACTTCTATTTCTGTTTCTCCAAACAGTTTAGCATGTGCTCTTGTTTCTTCAGTTGATTTACTAGTATAGCGAATATCACCTACTAAGACATGGAAAATAACATCCATATCTTTATAAAAGTTGATGATATCCAAGATGATCTTACCATCTAATAAGTGAAACTCTTCCTTTGTACGACGACGAATATCGTATATGACACCGCCATTCATACCCATAATGAAGCTGACACTATCTTCGATTTTCCAATCTTCCAACATTGCGTGTACTGTTTCTACAGGTCTTCCAGAGGCAATGCCAAATAAGATTCCTTTATGTTTTAAAGCAGAAATCGCTTCGCGATTTAGTTTAGATACTTCCTTTTTACTGTTTAAGAAAGTTCCATCTAAGTCAGTCGCAACGAGAGTTACAGTATTCATAAAATTTCTCCTTATTGTTTATTGTATTTTAAGAAAGCGGCATACCCTTTCTTTGCTTCATAAATATCGGCTTTTGAAGCCAATTCAAATGGGGCATGCATATTGTGTAAGGCAATACCGCAGTCAATGACCTGCATACCATAATTAGCTAAGATGAAGGCAATTGTTCCCCCTCCACCTTGATCGACCTTACCAAGTTCACTCGTTTGATAAATGACATTACCTTTTTCCATTACTGCTCTTAATTGTGCTAGATATTCAGCATTGGCATCATTACATCCGCTCTTTCCTCTAGAACCTGTGTATTTATTGAACACCAATCCTTTTCCAAATTCAGCCTGGTTTCTTGGACTGCTGACAGAAGCATAAATTGGATCGTGTGCCGCAGAAACATCGCTTGATAACATATCTGAATTAATAAATGCACGCTTTAGTGCAAGTTCGTTGTAACAATTCATCGCATTCATAACTTCGGCAACAAAGTTTTCAAAGAATTTTGATTTCATACCAGTAGCTCCATTAGAGCCTACTTCCTCTTTATCTACAAGAAGACATACTCCTGTTCTTTCAAGGTCTATAGCTTCTAATTGAGCTCTTAATGATGTATAAGCACAGATGCGATCATCATGCCCATAACCTAAGATCATGGATTCATCAAAACCACATGAACGAGCTTTACCACTCGGTACAACTTCAAGTTCAGCACTGATGAAGTCTTCTTCTTCAAAGCCATATTTATTCTTTAATAATTTAAGAATGTTTGCTTTTACTGGTTCTTTTTCTTCTTCATTTAAAGGAATGGAACCAACCGTAACATTTAAGTTCTCTCCTTCGATCACCTCAGAAGCTTTTTTCTGCATTTGATCTGCACTTAGATGAACCAAAAGATCACTAATCACAAAAACTGGATCTTCTTCCTTATCACCGACTTCAATTTCAATAGTCGATCCATCTTTTAAACAAACTACTCCATAAATAGCTAAAGGAATCGTTACCCATTGATATTTCTTTACACCACCATAATAGTGCGTATCAAAATATGCAATTTCTCCATCTTCATATAAAGGATTTTGTTTAAGATCCAACCTCGGTGAGTCAATATGTGCACCTAAAATGTTCATTCCCTCTTCTATGGGTCTATTACCAATATGCATCAAGGCAACCGATTTATTCATCATATTCATGTATACTTTATCTTGAGGTTTTAAAGATTCTTTATTTTTAATGATCTCGTTAATATCTTTATATCCATGTTTTTTAGCTTCTTCCAAGATCAAAGAAACACATTTTCGTTCCGTTTTTCCTTTGCTTAAAAATGTCATATAGTCATCTGATAAGCTCATAACTTCTTTCAACTGAGTTTCATCATATGTAGTCCATGCATTTTTCATAATGTACCCTCCAATTGCTTTAATAATCTTTTAGATAGATTGATTTTATCGGCATCTGTATTATGCCACTCGATCGTACCCGTCGAATCATTCAAAAGATTTTTATGAGTCAATATATCTTTTAGATGATGTGCTGTACCATAGTTTCCATCAATCAGCTGAATAGATGAAGGCAGCATATCCTGTAGGTGCTCTTTATAAAAGACAAAATGTGTACATCCTAAAACAATACTGTCAATTTCTTCTCCTTGTGTCTGATGTAAATACTCATGCAATGCTGCATATACTAAATCAGTATTCTGCAGTTTTTCAGTTTCAACTAGTTCAACCAATTTTGGACAAGGAATCTTGTAAATCGTATGTTCATCTTCAAAGCGTTCCATTAGACGGGCAAACTTTTTTTCTTTTAATGTAAGGTTTGTTGCCCAAACGGCTATTTTTTGATGTTCACCTTTTTCACAAGCGACTTTTAAAGCCGGCTCCATACCGATAATATCAATTGGATATTTATCCCTTAATAAGTTCACACAGGCACTCGTTGCCGTATTGCATGCAATGACAATGGCTTTTACATCTTGTGCCATAAAAAAATCGCAGATTTCAATACAACGTTCTGTAATACTCTTCCTTAGATTTTGTTCCATATGGATTATGAAGACTGTCACCAAAATAGATCAGATCTTCCTTAGGACATTAAATCATGTATCGTATGCAAAATCACTGATACCACCTAGACCTGAATCAAAAACGCGATCTTACTGGAAAAATCCATAGATATATCAACATCCTGACTTTGTAAATTATACCCTTATTTATATATTATTTCTAGCTATATACATGAAAAGAACTGGCTTTTCAAAACTTATTTTTTCCATTATGAT
>ENA-OQET01001261-OQET01001261.1-human-gut-metagenome-genome-assembly--contig:-NODE-1261-length-11555-cov-5.859818_pt1 | contig 11555 bp, 9 predicted proteins | sample MGYA00242800_ERZ504645 | MGnify/ENA primary metagenome ERZ504645 (study PRJEB26092, sample SAMD00036308) | human gut metagenome | host: Homo sapiens | study: EMG produced TPA metagenomics assembly of... | reverse complement strand
AAAATGCTACGCATTTCGTCGGTGTGGCGTATCCGCCAAATAAAATTTCAAAAACAGTCTTAAAAATGCAAGCATTTTATACCTGTTTTTTGAAATTTTGCTTGGCTCTGAACAGTTACAAATCAAGAAAAAACAGATTGGAAGAGTGAAATGAAAAAGAAAACAGGATACTTTTTTCTCAAGTTTTTTATACGTGCAACCATAGGAATGGCGTTGATTTTTATAATAAACAAATATGTTCTTCCAGCAGATTCTTCAATTAATGTCGGTTTGAATCCGATGACCTTTTTGACATCCGGAACCCTTGGAATTCCTGGGGTTTGTCTTCTTTATAGCATTATATGGTATCAATTTTTGTAAGTTTTTTACAAAAAAAATACCACAGTAACAAAAAGTAAAAAGCTATCCATTAAAACACAGAAAGTCTTAGTTATAAAATAGAGGATGTAGGAATTGGGGGAGATTATCTGTTGGTTCGGACAGTCTCCTTTACTGCCTTAATTGCAGTCTCATAGTTCACATCTTCTTCTAAGATGCGAGCAGTAATCTTTTTCCACGATAACTGGAAGAATATGAAAATATGCATAATCACCTAAAGCAAGATAAAAAATAAATATGCAATATGCACAAAAAGCGATTGCGTTTTTTAAGCACAAAATCAATAGACGATTGTAAATAAATATATTATAATCCATATTAAATCAATCAATTATTGCTATTATGTATATGCTGGAGATTGGTCCAGTGTTTCTACCAACTACCGTAAAGAGTTGACTACATAATCCTATGTGGTGACTCTTTTTTTATTTGCCTAAAAAGAGTTTTATTTGATGACCCTTTTTAGGCTAATATTTTTTATAGGGAGGGGGAATTTTTCATAATAAGAGCCGAACTACATAGATGGCAGAATTGCAAAATGTGAAAGTGAGGTTATACTTATGGAAAAAAGGGATAGTTTTTTTGAAAGATTTTTTGGGATTTCACAAAGTGGTTCTACAATGAAGATTGAAGTTTTAGCGGGAATAACAACATTTATTACAATCGCTTATATTCTCATTCTGAATCCACAGATTTTAGCAGACCCATATATGATTATGGGAGATACTGTTATGGCAGGAAAGATTTCCAATGGTGTATTTATTGGTACTTGTATTGGTGCATTCATTGGAACAATATTATGTGCTCTGTATGCTAAGGTTCCGTTTGCACAGGCTCCGGGAATGGGACTGAATGCGTTTTTTGCTTATACCGTTGTATTAGCTATGGGATATAGCTATAATCAGGCATTAGTAATTGTATTCATATCTGGTATTTTCTTTATTGTTATTACAGCAGTAGGACTTAGAGAAGCAATCATCCGTTCAATTCCGGATGCTGTAAAAATGGCGATAACGCCAGGAATTGGTTTGTTTATTACGATTATCGGATTGAAAAATTCCGGATTAGTTGTAGGAAATTCAGCAACACTTGTAAGCATGGTAGACTTTGCACAGTGGAGAAGTGAAGGTGGAGATGTTTCATTAATTTGTGGAGCAATTGTTGCACTGATCGGTTTGATTGTAATTGGTGTTTTAAATGCACGTAATGTAAAAGGTTCTATTATCATTGGTATTTTAGTGGCAACTGTAGCAGGAATCCCTCTGGGAGTTACAAAATTATCTTCTTTTGACATGAATTTGGGCACAAAATTCAGTGATTTTGCAGAAGTATCATTATTTAAAATGGACTTTGCAGGTTTATTTGCAGGGGAAAATATAGTGAGCACAATCTTTACAGTAATAATGCTTGTACTTAGTTTTTCTTTAGTAAATATGTTTGATTCTATTGGAACTTTGATGGGTGCTGCAAGACAATCTGGTATGATCGATGAGAATGGAGAAATCATTCACATGAAAGAAGCATTGATGTCAGATGCGATTTCAACAGCAGCAGGTGCTATGGTTGGTACATCTACAGTTACAACAGTAGTAGAATCCAGTGCAGGTATTGCTGCAGGTGGAAGAACAGGTATGACAAGTTTAGTTACAGCAGTAATGTTTCTTGCTTCGATCATATTTGCACCAATCGTAAGTATCGTACCTGGTCAGGCAACAGCTCCAGCTCTGATTTTTGTAGGTATTCTGATGCTTAGTAATATTAAAGAAGTTGATTTCAGTGAAATGTCAAATGCATTGCCAGCATTCTGTACAGTTGTATTTATGCCATTCACATATTCTATCGCAAATGGTGTAGCAGTTGGATTGATCACATATTGCTTTATGAAACTGTTTACAGGTAAAGCTCGTGAAATCAAAGCTTTGACATGGATTATTTCAATGATATTTATCTTACGATATGCCTTTATGACATTGGGATAAAGCAGAAGGATTTTATTGTAGGAGGTTTAGTAGATAATGAATGAAAAAAAAGATCTTAGAGCTTTAAGGGGGCAGATTGTATATTCTGAATCTTCGAATAAATTAAAGATTTGCGAAAATGGATATCTTGTATATGAAGCAAATAGAATTGAGGGAGTGTATCCGATACTTCCGGAAGAATATGAAGGAATACTGGTAGAGGATTATGGAGACAGAATCATTGTTCCCGGATTTGTAGATTTACATGTACATGCACCACAATATGCTTTTCGTGGATTAGGTATGGATATGGAGCTTTTAGACTGGCTGGAGACAAATACTTTTCCAGAGGAGTCAAAGTATAAAGATCTAATTTATGCAGAAAAAGCTTATCAGATGTTTGTAGATAATCTGAAAAAAAGTGCAACAACCAGAGCATGTATATTTGCAACGATTCATAAAGAATCAACTATTTTATTGATGGATATGCTTGAAAAAGCAGGACTTGCTACGATGGTTGGTAAGGTGAATATGGATCGCAATTCACCGGATTATCTGAGAGAAGAAACAGAAGAAAGTGTAAATGAAACAATCTCTTGGCTTGAAGAAGTACAAAAGAAACAGTATCAACATACAAGACCGATTTTGACTCCTCGATTTATACCGAGTTGTACAGATGAACTTATGCATAAGTTGAAAGATATTCAAGTAAAATATCAGATTCCGGTACAGTCACATCTTTCAGAAAATTATGGAGAGATTGCATGGGTACAGGAATTATGTCCAAAATCAGAATTTTATGGAGATGCATATGATCAGTTTGGGCTGTTTGGAAGAGACAGCAAGACGGTTATGGCTCATTGTGTACATTCAGATGAAAATGAAATCAGGAGGATGAAGGAAAATGGTGTGTTTATCGCACACTGTCCGGAATCTAATACAAATCTGTCATCAGGAGTGGCACCTATCAGACAATATTTGAAAGAAGGAATGCATGTAGGATTAGGAAGTGATGTGGCTGCTGGATCTACTGAAAATATGTTTGTAGCTATGAGGTATGCAGTTCAGGCGTCAAAGTTGCGTTGGAGATTGAAAGATGAAACATTGACCCAATTAACTATGCCTGAAGTATTTTATATGGCTACAAAAGGAGGCGGAGAATTCTTTGGTAAAGTAGGAAGTTTCGAAGCAGGATACGAAATGGATGCAGTAGTGCTCGACGATAAACGACTGATTCATCCACAAGAGATGGAAGTGGAACAGCGTTTAGAACGAATGATTTATTTGGCGGATGAACGAGAAGTTTATGCTAAATATGTAGCAGGAGAAAAAGTATCTGATTAAAAAAGAGGTTCTTTATAATTAACTAAAGATTGGGGTTCGGAAATAAGATTTCTCGCAAGAGGCAGAACCCCAATCTGCCTCTTGCGAGAAAATACCCGTTCACCTCTTGGATTAGTATTTAATTAATGCAAATCCAAGAGGTCTATTTATATATTGGAGAGTGTAAACTCATACAATCTTTATCTCCAGAAATCTGTTTTTTGTCTAAGACCGATGTCTGCACTTTTAAAAACCGGGTTACTTCCTTGCTTCAACTGCACTTCATAATCCTGGATCGCTTTAAATGCAATCCCTGATAAAATCAGGATAACCGGAATGTTAATGAGCGCCATAACCCCCATCAGTACATCGGAAAGATCCCACAAAAGAGACATCTCCATTCCTGCGCCCAGAAAGATTACAAGTGCCGATACCAGTCTGAAGCCTTTCATAAAAGCTTTTTCCGGCTGTTTTTTGTGAATGTAGATTAAAAGATTGTCACAATAGAAACAGTTTCCGAGCAGAGTTGTAAATGCAAAAAATACCATTGCAACTGTAATAAAGATCGGCCCGAAAGAACCAAGTGATTCCTGAAGAGATGCCTGCACCCACGGTGCTCCCTGCAATTCTTTTGCCGGATCGATCCCGGATGACATACACATCATTGCTGTTGCTGTACAAAGCAACAAAGTATCAATAAATACGGATAACATCTGTACCAGCCCCTGTTTTACTGGATGGCTGACATTTGCCGAGGCTGATGCATTCGGAGCGGAACCGATACCTGCCTCATTGGAATAGAGTCCCCGGCGGATTCCCTGCATCATGGCTGAACCGGAAAATGCTCCGAAAATTGCTTTGAAATCAAATGCTTCTTCAAAAATGCGCACGAACATTGCCGGCACGTTCTGAATATTGATAATTACTACCAAAAGTGAAATTCCGATATACGCAATCCCCATTACCGGCACAACCATTGAAGTTACTTTTACGATACGTGATCCGCCGCCAAACAGACACCATCCTGTCAGCACTGCCAAAATCCCACCGATGATCCAGGGACTCATCTTTGCATCATAAAAAGAAAATACTGAAAATGTAGACTGCAGATTATAAGATGCCAGCATATTAAATCCAAATGCGTAGGTTAAAATCATTGCAACGCAGAAAACGATTGCCAGCGGGCGACAGTGAAGTGCCGCTTCAATATAGTAAGCCGGTCCTCCATAACAGCTTCCGTCTTTTCCTTTTTTCTTATAAATCTGTGCCAATGTACTTTCGATCAGTGCAGATGCACTTCCGATGATTGCAATCACCCACATCCAGAATACAGAACCAAATCCACCTATACAAATCGCCGATGAAACCCCGACAATATTTCCCGTTCCCACACGGGATGCTGTTGAAACCATAAGTGCCTGAAAAGAGGAAATTGCCCCTTTATCCTCCGGCTTTTCCATCACGGATCCACAAGCATTCTTAAATAATCTTACCTGCGGAAATCTTGTGCGGATTGTAAAATAGACTCCCGCACCAATCAGTAGAATGACCAGCAGCTTGCTGTACATAAAAGAACTGATTGTACCAATAATTGTTTGAAACATACCTTCTTTCCTTTCTCTGTTTGCTGTCAATATATTAACGGAAAGAAGGTGGATTTGCAAGTTTTTTACATTTAAAATTGTTGTTGACGATAGGGAAAGATATCAGTTTTGTTTTGAAAAAATTAAATATTCTCCCTAACTACATCTTTTATGCTTTTTTCTTTTTTCATTCTATCACAAGCTCACCATTAATCATCAATTTTTTGATATTTTTTCTTTTCCCCCACTGTAAAATAGCCTCTGAGCGTTTCGTTATATAGAGGGATACAAATAAGAGCAAGATCCACCCATGTTTAACAGTATTGCCGATTGGCATCCTGTTATCCTATGAGATTTATCTTGATGGAGATCTCCCCATACTCTCTCAATAACAGACATATCTCTTGTCTGTTGGTTCCACCTAAAGGTGTTCACAGCACTATTTCTAATATCGGAAGGGACAGCCGATATTAAAATACGTGGACTCCCAGTGGGAGGAATAGTCGTAGCGAAAGGAGGAGTATGAGAACAGAAAACAAAGGAGAAAAGAAGTACTGAAACTGGCAGGTGGTATGAATGGCAATCGTAAAACACATTAAAAGCAGAAATGCAAATTACTCGGCTGCTATCAATTACCTTCTGTTTGAACATGATGAAAAAACCGGGAAAAAGATTGTAGATGAATCCGGACGAAGCATCCTGCGAAAAGAGTTTTATATGGATGGTCTGAACTGTGATCCGATGTCTTTTGACAAGGAATGTGAACTGACAAATGCTCATTTTCACAAAAATAAGAAACGTGAAGATATCAAAAGTCATCACTACATTATCAGCTACGATCCAGCCGATGTTACAGAAAATGGACTTACCGGAGAGAGAGCACAAACAATCAGTTTGGAACTTGCAAAGCAGATGTTTCCCGGATATCAGGCACTGGTAGTTACTCACACCGATGGCCACAATGAATCCGGAAATATCCATACTCACATCGTCATCAACAGTGTGAGGAAAACTGCAGTGGAAATAAGGAAGTTTATTCCCAGTTTTCAAAAGCAAAGTACAAAGGAAAGTACCGGAAAGAACATGCGAAGGAAATTCAGAAATATGAAGAAGCCAGAGATTGGCTGAGATCCTTTTATCAGGATGGAAAGATGACAAGCCTAAAAACCCTGACTTTGCAAAAAGAAAAACTGCAACAGCAGATAGCTTCCGAAGAAGAAGCAATAAGCAGCTTGAAAGAAAAATTAAAAGATCTGGATACTGCTGATCAGAATGTTGATGCCATTCTTCAGATGCAGATTCCAGAACCAGTGAAATCAAAAACCAAAGATCTCGAACGATAACTATCACATGACACAAGAAGAATTTAATGTTGTATTTGAACTTCAGATGAGAAAATGTGCTGATATTCTGGCACATAAAAAGAAAGAATATACCGATGACAATATTGATCGCCTCAGTGCATTCAAGATTGCTGCTGCTTTACAGAACTGCGATCCAAAAGCAGCATGGCAGCAAAAGGACTGGTATGCGAACTTCCACCGATTGACTCCGGTTACCGTGGTGAGATCCATGCCATTATCAGCAACGTGAGCACATCTTCTCAGACCATTCATAAAGACACACGCGTCGGTCAGCTGGTGATCACACCAGTCGTGATCGCAGACTTTGTCCTGGACCTCGGTGAAGAACGAGGAACCAGGGCATTCGGAAGTACAGGAGAATAATACTATGATTACATTTGGAAGAAAATTAAAACACTTAAGACAGAAAAATCATCTCACCCAGAAAGAACTCTTTACCGTACCGGTACTCTCAGAACCCTGGGAGTATGAGGCGGCGGAGTATTGGAGGTATGAGTTAGGAGCAGAGTTGGATTAATCATTTTATCCCCAATTTTTCTCAGGAGCACCTATCTGCTTTTCATTGATTACAGTGACTTTTTATTAAAAAATATATTATAATTCAAAAAAAAACTCTCGGAGGTGTAAAGATGCCTGATGCAAGAACAAATAAGATTAGCTGCTCAAATTATCATTGTGAAATAGAACTGACATTGGAAATATTGAGTGGAAAATGGAAAGCGTTGCTTATATGGAATCTTCATTTAAAAGAAGTCATTCGGTACAATGAATTTAAAAGGCTGATTCCTTCAATAACACAAAAAATGCTAACGCAGCAACTGAAGGAGCTGGAAAAATATAGAATTATTTCCAGAAAAACCTATCAGACAGTACCACCAATGGTGGAATACACGTTAACAGAAATGGGCAAAGAATTGATTCCTATCATGGAAGCCATGGATAACTGGGGAAAACAATATGTGAAAGAGTATCATAAGATGAAAGGTGACGAATAATTTTTTTGCTCATATCCTACCAAAAGGTGCGTATCTTACTAAAAAGTGCCTTCTTCACAGATAAAAATGGTATGTTAAAATTATAACGATAACAAAAATACACATCTTACACTTAAAAGAACGGGATGTGTATTTTTGTGCAATAGAAAGGGAATAAAGGAGAAGGTAAGATGGATACGGACAAGAAAAAATTTAGAAAAGGAATATTATTAGGTATTCTGGTAGGAATTGCATGGGGGTTAGATGGAGTATTGATGGGAAAGATTGGAACAAATTCGATTTTTGTAGATTTGTCCTATGCGCTTTCTAAAGGAATTTCAGAAAAAAGCTTTCTTTTTTCACCGTTAGTTACGGCTTTTTTTCATGAAAGTTTTTGCTTTTTTTGGGTAGCTGTGGTTTTGTTATTCCGCAAACAACTTAAACAGGTTTTTTACTTGCTGTTTACAACAAAAAAAGGAAAGGCAACAGCACTTGCAGCCCTTGTTGGTTCACCTGTTGGAATGAGTGCGTATCTGTTGGCAATTAAGTATGCAACAGCACCATACGCTTCCAGTATTTCTGTTATTTACCCGGGTGTTGGTGCGATATTGTCTTATCTGATTTTAAAAGAGCGCCTTTCCATTCGTGCACTTGTTGGAATAGCAATCAGTCTTACAGGCTCATTTATGCTGGGATTTCGTCCAACGGGAGATATTCCGGATACCTTTTTTAAAGGAATTTTGTTTGCAGTTATTGCTGTAGTTGGCTGGGCTTCTGAAGGAGTTATTATAGGATTTGTTATGAAACACAGCAAAGGTGAAGATCATGTGGAAGCAACACCGCAGCAGTGCCTCTGCTTAAGATATTTTATTTCAATGATTTCTTATGCCATAGTAGTACTGCCAGTGATTCAGGGCTATCCAATGGCAAAGGAAATTATCCATTCAGGTTTAGTAGTTAAATATGCGTTGGTGGCTATTTTAGGAGCAATTACGTATTTATGCTGGTATAAAGCTGTTGATCTGGTGGGCTGTTCTATGGGAACAGCATTAAACAGTACGGCAGCACTATGGACTATTATTTTCAGCGCTGTTTTGTACGGAAGCAAAATTTCGCTCTGGCTTGCAATATGGGGAATTGTTATTGTTGCAGGCGTATTTATTTTGCAATCGATCCGAAAACATGGAAGAAAAATCCAACGATAAAAAAACAAAATCAGTAAACGAGGAGGTATTATATGTTAAAGCAGAGTGTAATTGAAAACATGAAAGAAATTGTTGAACATTGTATGGGTGAAGAGACAGCAGCATGCGTGGCAACATGTCCTATGCATACCAATGTAAAAGAATATGTTCAACTGATCCGAGATGGAAAAGGAGAAGAAGCAATAAAAGTAATTCGTGACAAGTTGTTTTTGCCAGGAACCCTGGGCAGAATCTGCGCACATCCTTGTGAGGGTAAATGTAAATGGAATGAAGGAAAAAATCCTATGGCTATTGCATCTCTGAAACGGTATGCAGCAGATCATTTTGACAGAGAAGAGGATTGGAATCTTTCGTGCAAAGAGGAAAATGGAAAAAAAGTGGCAGTGATCGGAGCAGGACCATCGGGATTACAGGCAGCACTTGATTTAAGAAAAGAAGGATGCCAGGTTACAGTATTTGAGAAAATGCCTGTAAGAGGAGGCATGCTGCGGGTAGGTATTCCGGCATATCGTCTGCCAAGAACAGTTCTGGAGAAGGAAATCAGCTATCTTGATCGACTGGGAATTCATTTTGAACTGAATTGTGAAATTGGAAAAGATAAAGCGTTTAGTGAAATCCTTAAAGATTTTGATAGTGTTATTGTTGCAGTAGGAAAACATCAGGGACGCGTGGACAGAAGTTTAGAACATTGCGATGCAAAGGGAATTTTCAGTGCGGCAGAATTTTTGAAAGAAGCTGCTATGACTCAGAATGTCAGTGAATCCGGAAAGACGATTCTTGTTGTAGGAGGCGGAGATGTGGCCATGGATTGCGCAAGAACCGCATTGCGTCTTGCAGATACAGAAAAAGTATATTCTGTCTGTCTGGAGGACAGCTACGATACTATGGCTTCTTCTGCTCACGAAATTAAAGGAGCATTGGAAGAAGGTATAAAATTTAATCATGCTCAGGCAATCCAGAAAATTCATACGGATGAAAAGGGAAGAGTGTCCGGAGTAACGTTGAAAAAATGCTTAACCATGTTTGATGCAAATGGAAGATTTGCTCCGACTTATGATGAAGAGGATGTAAGAGATTTGAAGGTGGATACCATTGTCTTTGCGATTGGACAGGGAGTGGAAGGTGAATTTGCGAGAGAAATTCTGGAACAGCGTCCAAATTCTACATTTGCCTGCGATAAATATACCTTACAGTCAACTCAGGAAGAAAAAATATTTATTGCAGGTGATGCTTCGGGCGAATCGGTGATTGCCATTCAGGCTCTTGCCACAGGAAGAAGAGCTGCTCAGTCTGTAATGAGGTTCTTGCGCAGAGAAAACCTGACGGAAGGACGAGAGTTAAAAGATACCTGGACGTATGAAACAAAACTTCAAATGCCGGTTGACTGGGATGCAATTACCGATCAAAGGACAGATATGCAGGAAATTGATCCAAAGGTAAGAATTCGATCCTTTGACGAAGTAGCTTTAGGATACACGAAAGAAGAAGCAGAAAAAGAAGCGGGTCGCTGCAGACAGTGTGAGTGTAAACTCTGCATGAAAGAATGTATTATGTTGAATGACTATACTGAATGTCCGAAATCTTTATTCAGAAAATATTTGGAAGATGGATATGAAGAGATAGACCGCATGATTGCATATTCCTGTAATGAGTGCAGCCAGTGTACTCTTAAGTGTCCAAATGAATTTGACCTGAAGGGTGTGTTTAGAGCATTGAAAGAAGCTTACGCGGAGGAAAATCAGGGGCTGGTTCCGTTAGAGATCTTAAAAGACAGTGATCGCACGCAGGAAAAAGAATGTGGGGACGAGTACTGCACCCGATTAGATGGAGGGGTACAGAAGAAAACAGAGGAACAACAGAAAAAGAAAACAAAATATGTATTTGTTCCGGGATGTACTGTATCAGCATATTCTCCGGAGGGAGTTGAAAATGTTGTAAAACATCTTAAAGACTGCCTGGGAGATGAAAATGTTGGAGCCTTATTGCAGTGCTGTGGAAAGGTTACACGTTTTATTGGAGAAAATGAAAAATTTGAGGAAAGAAATAAAAAGGCCATTGATATTTTAGATGATATGGGAGCAGAGGTGATTATAACAGTATGCCCTTCCTGCTATAAAGTGTTTAAAGAGACAGCGAAAAATCAGCGAGTGATTGCTTATTGGGATCTGATGAAGAATCTGATTGGTATTCCGAAAACTGCAAAAGGAATCGGAAAAGGTTCTGATGTAGTGTTTAATATTCATGATTCCTGTGTGACCAGAGACGAGATTTCTCATCATGAGAGTGTGAGATGGATCCTGGATGAAATGGGGTATGACTGGACAGAAATAGAACGGAATGGGAAAAATACACGTTGCTGTGGCGTTGGCGGTATGGTATGCAGTTCAAATACGGAATTGTATGAACGTGTTTATACAAGAAGAGCAAATGATTTTAATCAAAACCACATTGTGACATATTGTGGATCTTGCAGGGGAACTATGCAGACGGCTGGAAAAGATGCGGTTCATATTCTGGATCTGCTTTTTGGCCATAAGTATACAAAAGATCAGATGAAGAAACGTGGATATCAGACTGAACAGGAAATGTGGGAAAAAAGGTTGGAGACCAAAGAACGATTGAATCGTTTACGGGAATCATAAAGGGGAGCATCCCAAAGTTTGTGTAAACCTCCAAACTGATGTAAGATAAAATTACTCAGTTTGGAGGTTATTTTTATGGCAAGAAGAAAAGACAGCTCACAAAAAGCAGCAATGAGAAAAATGATGCG
>ENA-OQET01001260-OQET01001260.1-human-gut-metagenome-genome-assembly--contig:-NODE-1260-length-11564-cov-2.231617_pt1 | contig 11564 bp, 15 predicted proteins | sample MGYA00242800_ERZ504645 | MGnify/ENA primary metagenome ERZ504645 (study PRJEB26092, sample SAMD00036308) | human gut metagenome | host: Homo sapiens | study: EMG produced TPA metagenomics assembly of... | reverse complement strand
GATGCCGGTGTTCGGGATCGTGTTCGTCACAACGGCCATGTTCAGAATCGCCTGCAGCGTGACCTGCACAACGAACCCGACGACGAGCAGTGCGCCGAACTTATCCCGCGCGCGCACCGCAATCGACATGCCGCGCAAGAGCAGCAGCGAAAAACAACGCCACGACCAGCGCCGGCCCCGATAAAACCAAGCTCCTCACACAAAATCGCAAAAAATAAAGTCGTTCTGCGGCTCCGGCACGTTGGTCATCGAGGCTGCCCAGAAGGCGCTGAACCTGGCCCCCGGCCTGCGCCGCCGCTTTGCCGCCGAGCACTTCGACTTTGTGCCCGCCGACATCTGGGCAGAGCAGCGCCAGAAGGCCCTGGACGAGGTCCGCAAGGACGCTGCGTTCGAGGGCATCGGCTACGACATTGACCCCGCCGCCGTGGCACTGGCCAATGCCAACGCAAAGCTGGCCGGTGTGGAAAAGCGCTGCCATTTTGAGGTGGCCGGTGTCGCTGACTTTGCGGCAAAGCCAGAAGCCATCGTTCTGACCAATCCCCCGTACGGCGAGCGGATGAGCACCATCGAAGGTGCCGCCAAGCTGGCCCGCACTCTGGGCCAGCAGATGGCCGAGCATCCCTGCGCGGGCCTGTACGCCATCACTGCCGATATGGAGTTTGAGAGCCACTACGGCAAGCGCGCCAACAAGCGCCGCAAGATGTACAACGGTATGATCCCCTGCCAGCTGTATATGTACTACGAGGCCCCCAAGTTTGAGCACAAGGCAAAGCCGATGCCCAAGCAGGGCTTTGACGGGAAGCGTACCGCCGAGTTTAAGAAAAAGTAAACAGGGAACAAAAAGACATGGACGGTCCGATGCGGCCTTATCTTCCGGAGCTTACCATCCGGGATTATAATATCTACCCAATGGTATCTGCGGGGCGTGCAGTATCAGCTGAACACGACCTACGGGCTCTACTCGTGCAGTCTGCTGCAGCACAACGGGGTTCTGTTTGCACTGCTGTCAGACAGCCTGGCCGGGCGGGAGGCGACCTGCAAAAAGGTGCGCCTGCCCGGGACGCTCTGCTGGAGGCCGATGATGTGCCAGACCCAGGGCATCCGGCTGGCCGCGCAGGTGGAGGTGCTGCTGGGCTGGCATAAGCTGCAGGACCGCCGCTGTGACGAGCTGCCCTTCAAACAGCAGGTGAAGCGCACCATCGACCGCATCCTGCTCCGCCGCGCCTACGAAAAGGCCGTGCAGGAGAACCCCGCGCTGGAGCGGCTGTTTGAACAGGAGCAGGAGCAGGCGATCGTTCAGAGGAACCTGAACGCCAAGAACTACACCGAGGTTGCCGAGCCTATGAGCAACATCTACGGCGCGCTCTACTCCACGTTTGCCACCGATGAGAACAGCCAGCGCAAGAGTATGCGCTATATCGGCAGCTGCATCGGGCGGGTGTTCTACCTGCTGGATAAGGCGGGCCGTGTGGCCGGTGACAAGCGGGCCGGGCGGTACAATGTGTATCTGGTCAATGGTGTCGAGGACCCCGGTGCTGCACTGGAAAATGCCCGGCGGCAGTCGCTGGCTGCGGCAAACGATCTGGTGCGCGCCTACGGGATGCTGGATGTCAAGCTGAACAAGAGCCTGATCGACAATATTATGATCCTGGGCCTGCGCCATGCGGTGGAGCCGCTGGACCCGGAGAACCAGCCCGTGCGCTGGGAGCTGCCGTGAAGGCCCGCAAGAGCTGGGCTATGGCCTACTGCGGCATGGCGGCTGCCCTGAGCGTGGCCCTGATGCTGCTGGGGGCTGTGGTGCCGGTGCTGATGTTCATTGCCCCGGCGGTGGCCAGCCTGCTCATCGCCACGGTCTGCGTGGAGTGCGGCAAGACCATGGCCCTGACAGCCTACGGCGCGGTGAGCCTGCTCAGCCTGCTCTTTGTGCCGGATAAGGAGGTGGCGCTGGTCTTTGTGTTCCTGCTGGGGTATTACCCGCTGGTCAAGCCCCGGTTTGAGCGCATCCGTCTGCCGCTGGTGCGGGGGCTGTGCAAGCTGCTGCTCTGCAACGGTGCCGTGCTGGCCATGTACGGGCTGGTGCTGCTGCTGGTGCCTGCGGGCAGCATTTCGCAGGAGCTGAAGACCACCGCGCTGGCGGTCTCGCTGGCCACCCTTGCCATGGGCAACGTGGCCTTTCTGCTGTATGACCGGGCGCTCCACAACCTGCTGCAGGTGTATCAGCTGGTGTGGCGGCCGAAACTGCATAAGATGCTGGGAAAGTAATGAATAAACCTCTCAGTCTCGCATACGCTCGACAGCTCCCTTAGTAGGGGAGCCCCTGGCGAAAACGGAAACTTTGCGAGGACTGCCAAGGCCTCCCCTACAAGGGGAGGTGGCATTGCGAAGCAATGACGGAGAGGTTGTATGAAAGAAAACTTGAAAGAAGGAATGTCTGCTATCAGCTGACACAAAGCGCCGGGCCACACGGGTGACAGCCGTGAGGGTGACGAGGAGAGGAATCATCGAAAATTTCGGCGGATGTTTCTCCGGCTGACCATGGGCTATACCAGCCGCAGAGAGGGGCAAAAATCGGCAGTGATACCGTAACAGATCCCCTCAAAGAAAGCCATACAAGAACATAAACTGTTACAGGAGGCTGACAGCTGTGCTGCGCGCGTTTTTTTGCGCCGGGCTGTCGGCATGGAGGTGTTTTGTATGTGTGGCATTGTTGGTTATGTTGGAAAACGGAATGCACAGGATGTTTTGCTGGATGGTCTGGAAAAGCTGGAGTACCGCGGCTATGATTCCGCCGGTGTGGCCCTGGCTTTGGAGGGCGGCATCTGGGTGGTCAAGAGCAAGGGCCGTCTGGCGGAGCTGCGCAAGCGGCTGGCGGTGGAGGCCCTGGCCCGGAGCGGCTGCGGCATCGGCCACACCCGGTGGGCGACCCACGGGGAGCCCAGCGATGTGAACAGCCACCCGCATTCCACGCCCCGGGTGAGCATCGTCCACAACGGCATCCATCGAGAACTATGGTGTGCTGAAGGAGCGGCTCATGGCCAAGGGCTATACCTTTGAGAGCGAGACCGACACCGAGGTCCTGGTCAAGCTCATCGACAGCTGCTATGAGGGAGAGCCCCTCAAAGCCCTGCGCGCCGCCCTGGCCATGGTGCGGGGCAGCTATGCACTGGCTGTCCTGTTCCGGGATTTCCCGGATACCCTGTTCGCGGTCAAGCGGGAGAGCCCGCTCATCGTGGGCTGGGGCGAAGAGGAAAACTTTATTGCGTCGGATATCCCGGCGCTGCTGAAATATACCCGCCGGTACAGCGTGCTGGAAGAGGGGGACATGGCGGTGGTGAACGCCGACGGCATCCGCTTCTACAATGAGTTCGCGGAGCCGGTGGAGCGGGAAGTTCTGACCGCCAACTGGGATCAGGAAGCCGCTGAAAAGGGCGGCTACCCGCACTTCATGCTGAAGGAGATCAACGAACAGCCTGCGGCCATCACGGCCACAGTGAGCCCCCGTGTGGAGAACGGTCTGCCCGACCTGCGCGTTCCTGAGCTGACGGATGAGCGGCTGCGCCGCATCGGCACGGTGCATCTGGTGGGCTGCGGCACGGCCATGCACGCGGGCATGGTGGGCAAGGCTGCCATTGAGGCGCTGGCCCGGGTGCCTGCACAGGTGGAGATCGCCAGCGAGTTCCGCTACCGGAACCCCATCCTGCGGCCGGAGGATCTGGTCATCATCATCAGCCAGTCGGGCGAAACCAGCGATACGCTGGCAGCCCTCAAGTTGGCCAAGAGCCGGGGCGTGCCGGTGCTGGCCATTGTGAACGTGGTGGGCAGCAGCATTGCCAGCGCGGCGGATTATGTCATGTACACCTATGCCGGCCCTGAGATCGCCGTGGCCTCCACCAAGGCCTACATGGTGCAGATGTGCGTGCTCTACCTGTTCGCCCTGCGGCTGGCTTACGCCCGGGGAATGCAGACCGATGCCGAGATCCGCCGCCTGACGGCAGAGCTGCTCCGGGCCGGGGAAGTCATCAAGCCCCGTCTGGCTGATTGTGAGCAGATCAAGTATCTGGCCAGCCGTTTCGTCAATACCCAGAGCTGCTTCTTCATCGGCCGCGGGTTCGACTATTCGCTCTCGCTGGAGGGCAGCCTGAAGCTGAAGGAGATTAGCTATGTCCACTCGGATGCTTATGCGGCGGGTGAACTCAAGCATGGCACCATCAGTCTGGTAACAGACGGCGTGCCGGTGATCGCCCTTGCCACCCAGAAGCAGGTCTACGAAAAGACCATCTCCAACGCCAAGGAGACCAAGAGCCGTGGCGCAAAAGTCCTGCTCTTCAACCACCCGGGATGCCGTGGTGCCCGATGGCGTGGCCGACTATGTGGTGCGTCTGGATGACTACGATGACCTGCTGATGCCCCTGCAGCTCATCGTTCCGCTGCAGCTGTTTGCCTACTATATGGCTGTTCTGCGCGGCTGTGATGTGGATAAGCCCCGCAATCTCGCCAAGAGCGTGACCGTGGAATAACCGTAGAATCAGAAATCAAGCCTTGCCAAACCCGCCCGCTGGTGGTATACTATCTAGGTAGCCGATGCTGGTGTGGCGCAATGGCAGCGCAACTGATTTGTAATCAGTGGGTTGCAGGTTCAACTCCTGTCACCAGCTCCAAAAAGACCTCAAAACGGAAAACGTTTTGGGGTCTTTTTGCTGTTATAGGAAGTGCTTTTATTGCGGTAAAACGCAGGAAAAATAGAGAACGACAGAAAAAGAGAAAAATCCGTGGAAAAAAGTAGTTGACAAATGCCACTTCAGATGATAAAATATACAGGCAGTCAGCGATGACTGCAAATAGGATATGGGCGTGTTCCCGAGTGGCCAATGGGGACAGACTGTAAATCTGCTGCTTTTCAGCTTCGGTGGTTCGAATCCACCCGCGCCCATAAAAAGACCGCCGACGTAGAGATACGCTGGCGGTTTTCTGTTTGCAAAAAGTTTGAGTTTTCAATGTGGGTGGATTCGAACAGCTGCGGCGCTGTCGCAGAAGACAGCGCAAAAACAGCCCGGTGGGCTGTTTTTAGCAGCGCGGCTCGCGCAATCCACCCGCGCCCACCAAGAACTCCAGTATCCGAATCGGGTACTGGAGTTTCTGTTTTGTAATAACCTTCCCGGAGGCTAGGCGGGCGGATTCGAACCAGCGGCCTGTGGTTTTGGAGACCGGCGCTCTGCCAGAATGAGCTAAGACGGCATGAAAAAAGCGCCCCTGCCCAGGTGGGCAAAGACGCTTGCGATATTTGGTTGTCAGATGCCGGGGACGATTTCCTTAACACCCTTTGCAAATGCGGCGGCCTTTTTCATCAGACTGTTTTCCTGAAGATATTCAAGCCCCTGCAAGGTGATATGCGGTTCCATGGGTGGTTCGATGCGCTCCGGCTGGCGAATGTAGCGAACGATGTTCAGGCCCTCAATGAACCCAGCCTTCTGAAGCTGAATCAGGAGAGCCTGAAAGCGGTTCGGATTCGTACCGAAGCGCTCGGCAGTAAAGCCAGCGCAATCGAACTCCTCAAAGTCCATGCTTTGCTGCAAATACTTCAAAATGCGGTAGATGATACGAAAATCTTCCATGATAACACCTCAACCCTTTCTGTTCGCAATCAATTTGCAATACTCGCCATATAAACGCTTCTGTTCGGCTCGTTCGGCATCAATTTCAGGCGTGGAAATCGTAGCACGGCTCGGAATGTAATGTGTTCTTTTGTACTCTGCAACAAGGCTACGCTCCCGCCTTACACTTTCCTTCCACAATTGGTCTATCTGCTCTTTGGTGTAGCTCATTTGTGTACCTCCCAGCGACTATAACCAGTCACGCCAAGCTGCTTGCAGGTTTCCTCAATGATAACGTGCAACTCGTTTTCTTCAATGTCAGCAACGCTCATTCCGCGCTCGGCCATGTACTGCAGTGCATGGTCTTGTACGTCACTTCTGGCGCGGTCCCACTGTTCAAAAGTGATATTTTCAGGAACTACAAAGCGATACCTGTATTTATAGTCCACAGCTTCCATGATGCGGGTGCCGTCGGCAAATGCCGCCGGGATGTCCGCATCCGTGCTGAAAGAATACTGGGTCGTGTCTGGCGGGTGCGTGTGGATGTTGTAGCTCCCTTTCAGTTTACCACCCAGATACGAGCAGTCAACCCCTCGGGGATTATTGTCGGTCATATAATGGACTTCACCGTTGCGGGTGATGACCATCATATTCTCGACTTTGGAATTGGCATAGCTGTTGCAGAATGAATCCTTAAGGGCTTCCACTTGCTGGGTGTCTTTCAAATCGACTTTTCCCAGGTACTTATGAACCGTTTCGCCGCTCTGCCCGGAGGAGCCACCACTGCCACGCTGGTTTGGCAACACGGAATCAAACTTCTTCGCCGCCCACATTGCCTTACTGCTGGCGCTCCGGCCAAACCCGGCAACGCTGGTGCGGGCGCTGTCCGCCCTGCCCCATGCTGCCCACGGAAACCCCGGTTGAACCTGCGGGGGAGATGTCTGCTGTTGTGGAGATCGGGGGTGTCACTGGCCCGCCTGTATGGCGAGCGGTGCACCCCTGATCTTTTTGCTGGAATAAAAAAGAAAAGCACCGTACTTCCTACGAAGTACAGTGCTTTTTTGGTGGAGAATAGCGGGATCGAACCGCTGACCTCTTGCATGCCATGCAAGCGCTCTCCCAGCTGAGCTAATCCCCCACATATTTGGTTCGTGTCCTGCGACGTGAGTTATTATACCAGCCGGGCGGGCGGTTGTCAACACCCAATTTGAAAAAGTTTGCAACAACAAAAAAGCCCTGCCGGGCACGGAGCCGGGCAGGGCGCGGAACAAAGTGAGGATGGGTCAACCCTTTGCGTGCTGGCGGTCAAAGATCTGCGGAGCTACACGGCAGAGCAGAACGGCGGCCACCATGGTCAGCAGGGTCTCGGGCAGCATGTAGCTGCCGTTGTACACCAGGCTGTAAGTCCAGGCGGACAGGCCTTCGTTCAGGTTGCCCCAGACCAGCACACCAGACAGGAAGCTGCACATAAAGCGCAGGAAGCCTGCCATAAAGGTGCCCACGGCCACGCCGACCATCCGGTTCTTGAAGGGGCGGGCAAAGAACTCGGCAGTGCCCAGCGCCATAAAGGCCACCAGGTAGTCCAGCAGGACTTCACCCAGGAAATACAGGAAGGTCGGGGTCGGGGGTGCCCAGAAGCCCAGCAGCATCTGCAGGCAGCCGTTGACAAAGCCGGTGAACAGGCCCCACTTCACGCCGTGGCGGAAGGAGACCAGCACAAAGGGCAGCATGCTCAGCAGGGTAATGCTGCCGCCGTTGGGCAGGGTGAAGAACTTGATGTTGCTCAGCACGGTGCCAATGGCGATCATCAGGGCGCACTCCACAAGAATGCGGGTCTTGGAATAGGTTTTTGACATGGGAGATTCCTCTTCTCAGATAATAGTACACAAAAACAAATGCACCCGCACAAAAAGGCAGGCGCATGGGCTTCGTTTGTGAAGAGGGTGGACCTTTCCGCAAACTACCTACGCCGGCATTACCCGGATCAGGTTCGAGGGTACTCCGCTCAGGTGCGGATCTCAGCTTTTCAGCGCCCCTGTTTTTATGTCCAGCTCCCAGTATAGCGGCCAGCGCCCAAATGTCAAGCCCCGGCGGGCATATTGGCGGCCGCTGGCTCATATTTTTTAGGGAGACCGCAAACAGGGGAGGCGTGACCGGATGAACGTGGAGCCGGAGCAGCGGGCGGCGCTGCTGGGAGAGTACATTGCAGAGCACAGTGCCACGGTGCGGGCAGCCGCCCGGGCGTTCGGGTGCAGCAAATCAACGGTGCACAAGGATGTGTCCACCCGCCTGCGGGCCGTGGATGCGGCCCTGTTTGCCCGGGTGCAGGCCGTGCTGGCCCGCAACAAGGCCGAGCGCCATCTGCGGGGCGGGGCGGCGACCAGGCGCAAATACAAAAAGTAGGAGAGCGGTGCAGGGAGGCCTGTGCCGCTCTCCTGTTTATTTGTGCCGGAACTGCTCCAGCGCGGCCTTTTCCAGCCGGGAGACCTGCGCCTGGCTGATACCGATCTCCCGCGCCACCTCCATCTGGGTCTCGCCCTTGAGGTAGCGCAGCTCCATGATCCGCTTTTCGCGCGGGGTCAGCCCGGCCACGGTCTGCCGGAACTCCAACCCGCTGATCCAGCTGTCCTCGCTGTCCGGGTCGCGCACCTGATCGATGACATACATGGCATCGCCGCCATCGGTGTAAAGGGGCTCTTCCAGGCTGATGGGCTCCACCACCGATTCCAGCGCCGCGTTCACTTCCCGGCGGGAGAGCCCCGCCTGCCGGGCCACCTCGTCCACGGTGGGCTCCCGGCCCAGCTGCTTTTCCAGCGTCTCCCGGGCCTGCATGGCCTTGTAGGCGGCATCGCGCAGGCTGCGGCTGACCCGCAGGGCGTTGTTGTCCCGCAGGAAGCGCCGGATCTCCCCGATGATCATGGGCACGCCGTAGGTGGAAAACCGCACCGGCTGGGCCGGGTCAAAGTTGTCGATGGCCTTGATGAGCCCGATGCACCCCACCTGAAACAGGTCGTCCAGATTCTCCCCCCGCTGCGCGAACCGCTGCACCACGCTCAGGACAAGCCGCAGGTTGCCCTCGATCATGGCCTGCCGGGCGGCGGCATCGCCTGCCCGCGCCCGGGTGAGCAGCTGCCGCTTTTCCGCTTCGGAAAGCACCGGCAGCTGGGCCGTGTCCACCCCGCATAATTCCACTTTGTTGTACATCCCCCGAACCTCCGGTTACGTTGATACCGGAAGTATGGGGTAAGAGGGCAGGGAAGATACATGGGAATTGTTAGCAGCTACTCCCGCTCCAGCACCTCTTTCAGCTGACGGATGATCCGCTTTTCCAGCCGGGAGATGTAGCTCTGGCTGATGCCAAGGGCATCGGCGGCTTCCTTCTGGGTGTGCTCCACGCCGTCAACAAGGCCGAAGCGCAGCTCCATGATCTGCCGTTCCCGGGGGGCCAGCTGCTCCACGGAGCGCCGGAGGGTGGCGAGCTCGGCGGCCTGCTCCAATTGCAGGCCCACAAGGTTCTCGTCGCTGCCCAGCACGTCCGAGAGCAGCAGCTCGTTGCCGTCGCCGTCGGTGTTCAGGGGCTCGTCGATGCTGGCCTCCTGCCGCCGGTTGGAGCTTTTGCGCAGGTACATCAGGATCTCGTTGCCGATGCACCGGCTGGCGTAGGTGGCCAGCTTGATGTTGCGCTCCACCTGGAAGGTGTTCACCGCTTTAATCAGCCCAATGGTGCCGATGGAGATCAGGTCCTCCTGATCGGCGCTCTGGGTATAGTATTTCTTGATGATGTGGGCCACCAGGCGCAGGTTCCGCTCGATGAGTACATCCCGGGCCTCCTGATCTCCCTGGGCGTAGCGGCGGAGATATTCCCGCTCCTCTGCGGCGGACAGCGGCTTTGGAAACGACCCGCCGCCGGACAGGCGGAGTGAGAAGAGCAGCGTGTTGGCGAAGAGCAGCAGTGCGGCAGACAACATAGAATCCCTCCCTGTACCATCATTCCTATGCCGGGCAGGGAAGTCCCCATGCGGAAAGCCCTTTGACGGGGCGGCGGGCTGTGGTATACTGGTCTCATCGGACAGAGGAGGGACGGTATGGGCTATCTGGTCTACATCCTGCGCTGCGGGGACGGCACACTGTACACAGGCTGCACCAACGACCTGCCCCGCCGCCTCCAGGCCCACCAAAGCGGGCGGGGCGCCAAGTACACCCGCAGCCGCCTGCCGGTGGAGCTGGTCTACCAGGAGGCGGTGCCGGACCGGTCTGCGGCCCTGCGGCGGGAGGCCGCCATCAAACGGCTGGATCGCAGGCGGAAGCTGGCCCTGATCGCGGCCTTCCGACCGGGGACGGCGGAAAATGAACAGAACGTAAAATGCGGGAAAAATGCTGACAACCCCTACACATCAGGGAGAAAACGTGCTATCATATATAAGTTGAATTATGCGTTTTTCGGCGGGGGCAGCCCACCGGCAGAGAGGAGGAGGCCATGAGACAGCGAATACAGCGGATGCTGACGGCAGCGGTCGGCCTGCTTCTGCTTCTGTCCGCCAGCGGCTGCGGATTTTCCTTTTCCCCCACGGACCTGTACAGCCTGCCGCAGCTGCCGGAGGAGTACACGGAGCTGAACAGCTCACTCAACCAGCTGCTGGAGAGCGGGGCGGAGTACGCGGCCCCCGTCTCCGGCAGCAACATCCAGCCCGTGCAGCTGGAGGATCTGGACGGAGACGGCGAGGAGGAGGCGCTGGCCTTCTTCCGCAACTCCGCGGATGAGAAGCCCCTGAAGATCTATATTTTTACCGCCGGAAAGCAGGGATATGAGCAGGCTGCCGTCATTGAGGGCACCGGCACCAGCATTTACAGCATTGCCTACGAGGATCTGGACCAGGACGGCCGGAAGGAGCTGCTGGTGGGCTGGCGGGTCAATACGGACCTCCTGGCCCTCTCCGTCTACACCCTGCGGTCCGGGGAGCCGGAGGAGCTGGTGCAGGGCACCAGCTATGTGAAATATGCGGTCAACGATCTGAATCAGGATGGCCTGTGGGAGCTGGTGGTGCTCCGGGCCGATGAGGAGGGCAACGGCATTGCGGATTACTACTGCTGGCAGGAGGAAGAGTTCCAGCTGCGAACCTCCGCACGGATCACCAGCACCATGGCGGAGCTGAGCCAGCAGGGGCGTGTGAAGAGCGGTGTCCTGCAGGACGGTACGCCGGCCCTGTTCGTCACGGGGGTGGAGGAGTCGGCCTGGATGGTCACTGACATCCTGACCGTGAAAAATGGAGAACTGGTGAACATCCTGCTGTCCGACGTGACGGGGGTGTCTTCGGAGATCGCGCCCTTCAGTTCCCTGTACCCGGAGGATATCAACGGCGACGGTATCACAGAGGTACCCCCATCCCGAGCCGATCCCGGCCTGGGGAAACGTGGGTGAGGACCCCTGCCGGCGGATCGACTGGTATACCTATACCAGCGACGGCACCAAAGCGGCTGTGGTGAGCACCTACCACAGTGTGGAGGACGGCTGGTACCTGCGCCTGCCGGACGTGTGGAAGGATCAGATCCTCATTACCCGCACGGCCGGGACGGAGGAGGTCACGGTCACATTCTCCTACCCGGGGAGACAGCGGGGAGCCACCACAGGATGTCCTGCGGATCACCAAGCTCACAGGCTCCGGCCGCGAGGCCAGAGCCACCCGGGGCGGCCGGGTCATCCTGCGCCGTCTGCCGGAGATCATCTACACGGCCGAGCTTCTGGACGCAAATGGGAGCTGGGAATACGGCCTGACGGAAGACGAGGTGCGGGAGGCGTTCAGCCTGATCACCACGGAGTGGTCCGCCGGCGACAGCTGACAGAGAAGAAAGGACGGTATGCCGAATGAAAAAAGTAATGGTGCTGGAGGATGAGTCCAGCATCCGCAGCTTTATCGTCATCAACCTGCGCCGTGCCGGGTACGACGTCATTGAGGCGGAGACCGGCGAAGAGGC
>ENA-OQET01001258-OQET01001258.1-human-gut-metagenome-genome-assembly--contig:-NODE-1258-length-11580-cov-3.099886_pt1 | contig 11580 bp, 10 predicted proteins | sample MGYA00242800_ERZ504645 | MGnify/ENA primary metagenome ERZ504645 (study PRJEB26092, sample SAMD00036308) | human gut metagenome | host: Homo sapiens | study: EMG produced TPA metagenomics assembly of... | reverse complement strand
TTGGCCGTGGCTGAGAAAGCGCTGAATGGAAAGGGCGCATGCCGCGTACATGGAGGTGGATTTGCCGGAACAATCCAGGCATTTGTCCCGGTGGAAGATGTGTGTAAATTTAAGAAAACGATGGAAACTATGTTGAGTGAAGGATGCTGTCATGTATTGAGTATCCGTCCGGCGGGTGGACTTATCCTTTAAAGAATGAGGGGGAAATGAGATGAATCGAAATGAAGCAATTACTGCGTTAGTGAATTATGCATTGGAGAAAGAGCTGATCGAGCAGGAAGAAAAAGTATGGGCAGTAAACCGGATCTTGGAGGTTATGCAGGCAGATTCTTTCTCATGGGAAGAGTCAGCAAAGGGAAAAGAAGCTGGTCTGACAGAGATACTGGACACATTGATTGATGATGCATATGAGCGTGGCGTACTGGAAGAAAATTCAGTCGTATACCGCGATCTTTTTGATACAAAACTCATGGGCAGTCTGACACCGCGACCGGTACAGGTGATGAAGAAGTTTCAACAACTTCAGGAAGAATCTTCCCAGAGGGCAACGGACTGGTATTATCAGTTCAGTCAGGACACGAATTATATCCGAAAGGACAGAGTTGCGAAAGATATCCGTTGGAAGACCGAGACAGAATATGGTGAGATTGACATTTCCATCAACCAGTCAAAACCGGAAAAAGATCCAAAAGCAATCGCAGCAGCAAGAAACCAACCAGCTTCCGATTATCCACGCTGCATGCTCTGCGAGGAGAATGTGGGATATGCCGGACGACTCAATTATCCGGCAAGACAGAATCACCGTATTGTACCAGTGATAATCAACAATACTGACTGGTATTTGCAGTATTCTCCATATGTATATTACAATGAACACTGCATCTGTTTTAATAAAGTGCATACACCGATGAAAATTGATAAAGCCTGCTTTGCGAAGTTATTAGATTTTGTAAGACAGTTCCCGCATTATTTTGTTGGTTCCAATGCAGATCTTCCGATTGTTGGAGGGTCCATTCTGGCGCACGATCATTTCCAGGGCGGACATTATACATTTGCAATGGCAAAAGCTCCGATTGAGAAGCATGTGACGATTCCGGGATTTGAAGATGTGGAAGCCGGCATTGTCAAATGGCCGCTTTCCGTACTTCGTATCCGCCACAAAGATTCTGCGCGTCTGGTCGATCTGGCAACTCATGTACTGGAAGTATGGAGAGGATATACCGATGAAGCTGCATTTGTTTTTGCAGAGACAGACGGAGAACCGCACAACACGATCACACCGATCGCACGTAAAGCAGGCGATATGTTTGAACTGGATCTGACTCTGAGAAACAACATCACAACAGAGGAAAATCCGCTTGGTGTATATCATCCGCATGCAGAGTATCATCACATTAAGAAAGAAAATATCGGTCTGATCGAAGTTATGGGGCTGGCAGTTCTTCCGGCAAGACTGAAAGAAGAACTGGAACTTCTGGAAGAATACATTCTGGATGGAAAAGATATCGCATCCAACGAAAAGATTGAGAAACATGCCGCATGGGCAGCTGAATTTCTTCCGAAATACAAGGATATCAACAAAGAGAATGTTCATGAAATCCTTCAGAAAGAAGTTGGTATTGTATTTACACATGTTCTGGAAGATGCCGGTGTTTACAAATGCACACCGGAAGGCAGAGAAGCATTTATGAGATTCATCGAATCATTATCAAAAAAAACACATAATATACAAAAGACAGGGACTTAAGGCGCAGAGCTTTGAGTCCCTGTCTGCATATAAAAAGCACAGACGGGACAGTAGCATATTACAGTCCGGAAACAGAACTGTGTTAAAATGACATTATAAGGTATGTTTGGAGAATGTGAAAACAGTGCGAAGGAAATTCCGGCAAAGGAGGCATGGAATGAAGCAAAAATATGTACTTACAGCAGTGGCGGTTGTGGCTGTCGGAGCGGTGGCATTGGGTACGGTCCCGATGTGGGAAGGGACGAATTCTGTGAAACAGGAGGAGACCAGAACGAGTATTATTGAGGATCCGGTAAATACAGAAACAGAAGGAACCGGTACGCCAACGCCTCTTCCGACGACGGCCCCGGTTACTGGAATTTCTCATACGGACAGTTATGAAGATCTTTATGCCCGGGTAAAAGAATGGCAGAATAATTCTTCATACAGTAATGTTCAGCCCCGCATCATGACTGTTGAAGAGTCAGCAGATGCGGCAGGGACAGACTCGGCTGCTTCAAATTCCAGTATGGCGGCAACTATGCCGGAAGAACCGATTGACCAGGAATATGGCTTTGATCCATCATCAGAAGGTAAAGATTATTCTACGACCACCACACAGGAAGAACTGATTGATGAGGCAGATATCGTAAAAACAGATGGCAGCTGTATTTATGCCATGGACAGTAAAGGAACATTGCGTATTGCAGATGCAGCGTCCATGAAATTACTCTGTGAGATTAATGGAGAGAACAGCTCCGATTATAAGGAAATGTATGTGGATGGTAATTGCCTGCAGCTGATCTGTCAGCAGGAAGATTATATAACCTATAAAGGCAGTATAGATCTTCCGTCAGCAAATGCAGGTGGAGAAAAGAATACAGATGGAGTCCGAACCAGTTATAGTATGCCGGTAACTACTGTGACAGTAGAAACCTATGATATCTCAGACAGGGAAAAACCCAAAAAGACAGGCGTTTATCATCAGGATGGAAGTTATCTTTCCTCTCGAAGAACTGATGGAAGAATGTATCTTTTTACATCATATACTCCGGAAGTCGGAGACAGCGCAGATCAGTTACAGTACTATGTGCCAAGGTGCGGAGAAGAGTATATTGCCTATGACCATATTTACCTTCCGACACCGGAAAAAGATTTTTCTTATAATGGCAGGATATATCTGGTAGCAGGGGCTGTCGCACAGGAGAATCCGGATCAGGCAACAGATGTTATGGCCGTTGTCAGCAGCGCAAATATTTTTTATGTCAGTGAAAATAATATCTATTCAGCAACAGAAATCTGGAATGACCGGGAAACTCGTACGGAAATTGTACGAATCGGCTACAGAGACGGGAAATTTACCGACGGGGCAGCAGGTTCTGTAGTGGGGGAACTTCACAACAATTTTTCCATGAACGAGGCAGATGACTGTCTTCGCATTGTAACCACTGTTGAAGGCTGGGATAAAGATTATAGTAATTTTTCCAGAAGTAATGGATTATATGTGCTGAATGAGAAACTCAAAACAATTGGAAAGATTGAAGACCTGGCAGAGGGAGAGCAGATAAAGGCTGCACGGTTTATGGGAGATACAGGATATTTTGTCACATATCGAAATACGGATCCTCTTTTTGCAGCAGATCTTTCTGATCCGAAGAACCCCAGGATTATGAGCGAACTGAATATTACCGGATTTTCTGAGTATCTGCATTTCTACGGAGAAAATCAATTGCTGGGAATCGGCTGGGAAACAGATCCGGATACAGGCAATGTGACGGGGATGAAATGTTCTATGTTTGATATTTCCGATCCATCAGATGTCAGAGAAACAGACCGTTTTATATTAAAGGATGTTTCATTTTGTGACGCGCTTTATAATTACCATGCGATTCTTGCAGCTCCGAAGAAAAGTCTGTTCGGGTTTGCTTATGGAAACTATGGAGATAACACTGATGTATATGACAGCAGTGAGAATTATTATTATGCACTGCTTTCCTATCATGATCAAAATGGATTTGAGCCGCAGATGTTATCTGAATATCAATGACAGTGAACTTTTTTGCAGGCTCCATGAGTTATCAGGATTATTGCAGAGTACGCGGCGTGTATATCGGAGATATGTTTTATCTGGTAACAGAGAAGGGAATTGTTTCTTATAATATACAGAAGGATTATGAACAGACCGGAACCCTTAAATGGGAAGCTTAAACGCAATAAAACCATGTTTCTCCTGTATTTACTCCTTGCAGTAATCCAACGAATAGTCTATACTAGAAAGCAATTGGATGAGAATGAAGACAGAGAGGTATAGATTATGAAGCTCACAACTGTAAAAGAAATTTATAAAAACAGAGAAGAATACCTGAATAGGGAAGTAACTGTAGGAGGATGGGTACGAAGCGTACGTGGTTCCAAGGCATTTGGTTTTATCGTACTTCATGATGGTACTTTTTTTGAGACACTGCAGGTTGTATATCACGACAATATGCCGAATTTTGCCGAGATCAGCAAGCTGAATGTAGGCGCTGCTATTATCGTCAGGGGAACTCTGGTTCCGACACCGGAAGCAAAACAGCCGTTTGAAATTCAGGCTGATGAAGTACAGGTAGAAGGCGCATCTGCACCGGATTATCCGCTTCAGAAGAAACGTCATACTCTGGAATACCTGAGAACCATGACACATTTGAGACCGAGAACAAACACTTTCCAGGCGGTATTTCGTGTACGTTCCCTTTGTGCATACGCGATCCACAAATTCTTCCAGGAAAGAGGTTTCGTATATGTACACACACCGCTGATCACAGGAAGTGACTGCGAGGGTGCGGGAGAGATGTTCCAGGTTACTACACTGGATATGAAGAATCCTCCGCTGAATGAAGACGGTACTGTAGATTACAGTCAGGATTTCTTCGGCAAAGAGACTAATCTTACAGTAAGTGGTCAGCTGAACGGTGAGACTTATGCACAGGCATTCCGTAATATTTATACATTCGGACCGACTTTCCGTGCAGAGAACTCCAATACAACACGTCATGCTGCTGAGTTCTGGATGATCGAGCCGGAATGTGCATTTGCCGATCTGAATGACAATATGGATCTTGCAGAGGACATGCTGAAATACGTGATCCGTTATGTGCTGGAGAATGCTCCGGAGGAGATGAACTTCTTCAATTCCTTTATCGACAAAGGACTTCTGGATCGCCTGAACCATGTAGTGGATTCTGAGTTTGGTCATGTGACTTATACAGAAGCAATTGAACTTCTGGAGAAAAACAATGACAAATTCGATTACAAAGTATTCTGGGGATGCGACCTTCAGACAGAGCATGAGCGTTATCTGACAGAAGAAATCTTCAAGAAACCTGTATTTGTGACAGATTATCCGAAGGAGATCAAGGCATTCTACATGAAACAGAACGAGGATGGCAAGACAGTTGCTGCCATGGACTGTCTGGTACCTGGAATCGGTGAAATCATTGGTGGAAGCCAGAGAGAGGATGATTACGATAAGCTGAAAGCACGTATGGATGAGCTGGGACTGAAAGCAGAAGACTATCAGTTCTATATGGATCTCCGTAAATATGGTTCCACACGTCATTCAGGATTTGGACTGGGATTTGAACGCTGCGTAATGTATCTGACAGGTATGGGCAATATCCGTGACGTAATTCCATTCCAAGAACAGTTAACAACTGCGATTTATAATAAGGAGTAGTTTTGCATGATTAGATTTATTCATCTTTCAGATGTACATCTGGGGGCAGTCCCTGACCGGGGCTGTCCGTGGAGTCATGAGAGGGAAGAAGAAATCTGGGAAACATTCCGCCGGGTCATTGTGGGTATCCGCAAGAATCCGGTGGATTGTTGTTTATAGCCGGTGACCTTTTCATCGTCAGCCTCTTCTCAGGGAACTGAGAGAAGTTGACGATTTGTTTGCGTCTTATACCGGATACCAGAGTTTTTCTGATGGCAGGAGATCATGACTACATAAAAGAAGATTCGTTTTACAGAAATTTGTCTGGTCACGGAATGTAACCTTTTTTGACAGGGAACAGCAGTCCTGTGTGGAGATCGCGGACAAACAGATTTTTGTATATGGGCTGAGTTATGAGCATCCGGAGATCCGTACACCATTATATGATGAATGGAAACCTCAAAATAAGCCTGGCTTTCATGTGCTGCTCGCACATGGTGGTGAAGTCGGATATTGTCCGATGGATTTTACAAGACTGGCAGCAGCAGGATTTGATTATATAGCGCTTGGGCATTCTCATAAACCACATACAGTATGTCGCGATAAGATTGTCTATGCAGGTGCACTGGAACCACAGAATCGAAATGACGTCGGAAAGCATGGATATATAGAAGGGGAATTTGACGGGGAAACCGTTAAGCTGAAATTACGCCCCTTTGCACTTCGTTCTTATCAGAACCTGGTTCTTGCGGTAGATCAGAATACCACACAGTATGCATTGGAAGATATGCTTCGGAAGGAAGTTATGAAGCGGGGCGGAAGAAATATATATCGTCTGATCATTAAGGGAAAACTTTCTCCGGATAATGTCCTCCTGCCGGAACGCCTTCACGGACTGGGAAATATTGTGGAGATCATGGATGAATCAAGACCTGCGTATCAGCTGGAAAGCCTGTATCGCCAGTACAGGGGGACACTGATCGGGGACTATATCAAAACTTTTTTAAAGAGAGATCTGACAGTAGTGGAGAAAAAAGCACTCTACTATGGACTTCAGGCACTTTTGACTACAAAAGTCCTGACCAGTGACAGGAAAAGAATATGAAGATCAAGCAAATTGAAATTAAAGATTTTGGAAGTATTTACAGGCAGACGATTGCTTTTTCTCCGGACATGAATGTACTGTACACGGAGAAAGAACGAACAAGAAGAGAAATCCAGGCTTTTATAGAGAGTATGCTGTTTGGAAGGACGGATGTTCCTTATGCAGGGGTACTCTGGTTTGAGAGTGGCGGGCGCAACTACCGGCTGACACGAGATCTTCACAGAGAAGAACCTTACAGTGAACTTCTCTGTGAAGAGAGTGGAGAGCTTCTTGATGCGGACCATATCAGTGAGGAAAAAATGGCACTGGGTATCAGTGAAGCTGTATATGAGAATGCAATCTGTATTTCTCCATTGAAAGGTAATACCGGGGCAGAAATCGTACGTGAAGTGCAGAAGCAGATGACCGGCTTTCAGACAACGGGAGACTGCTCTGTGGATCTGGGTAAAACCTCCCAGAGGATCAAGATGACAAGAAAAGGTTACCAGGTGCAGGTGGAACGCCGCAAAAGGGCAGACCAGCTGGCAAAAGAAAAAATTTCCGCACAGATTAAAAGTATACGCAGAGAGATCCGTGATACTGAGGATCAGAAGAATCAGCTTGGAGAACAGGAAGATGCTCTTCGTATGAATGAAGAAAGTAACGGATATCATCTTCTTGACGAACGAATCGGGGCACTGGAAACAAGAAATCAGGCACAGATCGCGGGAATGTGTGTGACTGCATTTCTGGCGCTGGCAGGGGCGTTGCTTCTGGCGCTGGAGGCAGGAAGTACGATTCCGGCGGTACTGGTAGGAATTTCCGGTATTTTGGCGTTTATTGCAGAACTGAATTTTGAAATGCGTACAGTACGTGAACTGGAAAAACGTAAAAGAATGAAGTCCAGATGGATTACAAGACAGAATAAGCTGGAAGGCGGCCGCAGCAGTCTGGATGAAGAATTACGTGAAAAAAATATGGAACTTTCCAATCTGACAGAAGAACTTCGTGAAATGGAAGAGTATGCGTATCTGCCTCTGATGGAAGAAGTCGAGATTGATGCGCTGAATCTGGCAATGGATACGATCGATAAACTGTCGGAACAGATGTATTGTCAGACAGGAAACAGACTGGTGAGGACGATGTCGGAGACTCTCAGCGGAATTACCGGTGGTATCTGTCATGAACTGATGGTTGACGATGAATTTCATATCAGCGTTGATACAGGGAAAGAAGTACTGCCGATTGAAAATCTGCGTCTGATCATGGTTGAACAGATCTATCTTGCGATGAGACTGGCCGCAGGAGAACTCCTGTGTGGCGCAGAAAAGCTTCCGGTCATCTTTGATGAAATGTTCTGTGCTTTCGATCCGGAAAGGCTGAAAGCAGCTGTTTTATGGCTTACAGAGTCTTCCGGTCGTCAAGTGATCATAAGTACAAGCAAAAAACAGGAATTGGATGTGTTGCAGAAAACAGGAATTTCTGTCAATGAGATTTCTTTATGATTGGGAAGAGAATAAAAAACACCCTGCATTTCCGCAGGGTGTTTTGCATTGTGCTGTGAAGAAGTGACAGGATTTATTTGTCATACTGAGCCATGTAATTATTGACGCATTTTTTGATTCTGTCTGCAGGGTTGAGCAGATGGCTGACAGACATATCATGATTCAGTGTATCAATGATCAGAGCGATATATTTACTCAGATCGCAGCTGATATAGTAGTCTCTTGCGAGAAGCTCCGGATCCTGATAAACAAGGTTTGTAGTAAGCAGTTTATCAAAGGTTCCTTTTGCGTATGCGGCGTCGAATTTTTCCATTCCCTCTGTGAAGAGTCCGAAAGTTGTGCAGATAAAGATCTTACCGGCACCACGTTTTTTCAGAAGAGATGCAATCTCCAGAATGCTGCTTCCTGAGGAAATCATATCATCGATCAGGATAACATCTTTGCCTTCAAGTTTTGGGCCGAGGAATTCATAGGCTGCGATTGGGTGACGGCCTTTAACTACTTTGGTGTAGTCGAGACGTCTGTAGTACATACCCATATCTACACCGAGAACGTTTGCAAGGTAGATCGCTCTGCGCATGCTTCCTTCGTCCGGGCTGATGATCATGAAGTGATCATTGTCAATATGAAGACCTTCTACATTATTGAGGAGAGCCTTGATGAACTGATAGGACGGCTGGATAGTTTCAAAACCATGCAGTGGAGTTGCGTTCTGTACACGTGAATCATGAGCATCGAATGTAATGATATTTTCTACGCCCATTTTTGTCAGTTCCTGGAGTGCGGACGCACAGTCAAGGGATTCACGTCCGATACGTTTGCTCTGGCGGCTCTCATAGAGATATGGCATGATGACATTGACTCTGCGGGCTTTGCCGCCGACTGCAGCAATGGCACGTTTCAGATCCTGAAAATGATCATCAGGTGACATCATGTTGGTGTATCCGCTGATCGTGTAGTTGATACTGTGGTTGCAGACATCAACCATAACATAAATATCGTCACCACGTACGGATTCACTGATCTCGCCTTTTCCTTCACCGGAACCGAAACGAGGGTTTTGACATTGATGATATAGGAATCACGCTGATATCCTTCAAAAGCGCAGGTGCCTAATTCAGGGTTCTCACGCTCTTTTCTCCATTTTACAAGCCATTCATTTACTTTTTCGCCAAGGGGGCGGCAGCTATCGAGGGGAATAAGCCCCAGCCTTCCTACAGGAAGTGTTGTCAGTTCCTTGTTGTTTAACTGTGCCATCGTTTATTTTCCTCCTAAAAATATTTTCTGTATTCGGATGTCTTTGCCGATAAGCTTCAGCATCTGGTAATTACTTGCTATCCGGGAAAAAGTTCTCTCGGAATAGGTGGCTGAAAAATCTTCAAGTTTCAGATTTGTAGATATGATCGTGGATTTACGACGGGAAATACGTTCGTTAATACACAAAAATAACTGCGAGGAGACAAAACTGTTGGTAAGCTCTGTCCCAAGATCATCTATGATCAGAAGATCACAGTCAAGGATAAAATCATCACCCGGGTCTGTTTCGGATTTTCTGGAAAAAGCTGTCTGAGCCAGACGGTCAAACAGATCAAATGCAGAAAAATACAGAACACAGTGTGCGGTTTTGAGAAGCTCGCTGGCAATACAGTGAGAGAGAAAGGTCTTGCCTACTCCGGTGCTACCGTACAGAAATAGGTTCTGTGCGCGCTTGTCAAAATCATCTACAAAGTTCCGGGCAGTATTATAAGCCCGTTTTGCTGTTTCGCGGGCTGTTAATCCGGTTGCTTCGTTCTTCATTGTATCAGAATACCAGTCAAAAGAAAAGTGTTCAAAGTTCTCTTTTTTGAGAATCTCTTTAAGATTTGACTGTGTGTACAGTAATTCGACCTCGGATTTTTTGAAACAGGAACATTTTTGTCCGTCAACATAGCCAGTATCCTGACAGAGTGGACAGAAATAATGAGGTTCCAGATAATCATCAGAAAATCCGTTGCTGCGAAGAAGTGTACGGCGTTCCTGAGCCAGAGCGGCCACGTCCTTTTTTGAGATCTTCTACAGTATCGGATTCACCCTGCAGAAGAGAACGGGCTTTTCTGGCACTCAAGGCTGCAACCTCCTGATCAATCTCCAGCAGGCGTGGAACACGGATAAATGCTTCTTTGCGGCGTTCTTCCAGATCATGCTGCACCTGGGACTGACGCCGGCTGTATTCTCTCATAATAATATCATACTGAAAATTCTGTAAAGCCACGGTACTCTCCTTTACTGGGTTACTGTTCACTTCGTTCACGGTAACTTTACTGGTTCAATAGATGCTTCTCATATTCGTCGAAGTTGTATTCTCGCTGCTGGAAGTTATTGAAACGGTTATTGGAAGGCTGTGCAGGTTTGGAGGATGCTGCTTTCCGGTCCTGACGGCGTTTCTTGTGTTCGGTATCCAGAGTATGGATGTCATCGATCGTATGTACATCTTTCTTTTTCCAGCCTTCCAGAATCTTGTCTGTATACTGGAAGCTGGCCTGACCTGTCTGAAGGACAGTACGGTTGCAGGCTTCCTGGATGACCTCCATGGAAAAGCCATAGGTTCGAAGCCAGGTGTCCATCAGTGTGATCTCTGTCTCTACGGGATTGCGGTTGGTGATTCCGAGAGCCTTGAGAATAGAAAAATAGTCTTTATTATATCGGGAGCCGGACTGCTTGGCTTCTTCCACAGAGGTAATTCCCTCCTCAGCCCAGGCAAGAGCCACCTTCTCGATGTAGCGGATGCTCTTGTGATTGTGGCCCACGCAATATTCAATCAGATATTCGATCAGGTCAGCAGACATGCCAAGGCCATCATAGAAGAAAAGCATCTTTTGAATTTCTGTAGGTGAAAGTGTTTTGCCAAGATATTGTTCGGCTACATAAAGAAGCTGGATGATATCTTCGTTTTGTTTCAGTTCATTTACACGGTCCGGAGTAAGTGCTTCTGTACGGACAACAGGCTGGTCCTTCGGCTGTTCGGAAGTAACGGAAATCTCATCCTGCACGGCATCCGTCGGACTGGAAGGAGCTACAGGAGTGAGAAGAGAAATTCCGCAAAGCTTATTATTGTCTGTGAAATCAAGAGTAAGAAGCTGCTGTTTGGCCCAGTATTTCAGTGCACGGAGAATATCTCTCTCGGTGCAGAGAAGACGGTCTGCCATCTGCTCCAGACTGAAAGAAACCGGAGCACTGGAAAGTGCACGCAAAAGGTAGATATATACTTTTACAAACTCTCCATTAGCTTCCGGCATATAATTATCAATAAATGTGTTCGATAAGATCGTAACCTCCGGGAGGGAGGCATTATGTAATGTGATCATTGCCATGAAATATCGCTCACTTTCCGATGCTGTTCATTTCATCAGGATATTACCTGTGAACAGTTATGACTTTTCCGCAATAATGCGGCTGTTTTGGAACACTTGGATTATAGCACAACATTTTTCAAATGAGAATAGGCGAATTTTTCTACAGAGGATTTCCACAAATGAATGTGGATAATGTGGATAATGTGGAAAGTACATGGAGGATAAAATTATGTGCAACC
>ENA-OQET01001257-OQET01001257.1-human-gut-metagenome-genome-assembly--contig:-NODE-1257-length-11583-cov-4.914106_pt1 | contig 11583 bp, 8 predicted proteins | sample MGYA00242800_ERZ504645 | MGnify/ENA primary metagenome ERZ504645 (study PRJEB26092, sample SAMD00036308) | human gut metagenome | host: Homo sapiens | study: EMG produced TPA metagenomics assembly of... | reverse complement strand
AATTTCTGGCATCGGCTGTTACTTCACCATTAAATTCCAGATAAATAGGACGATAAGAAGCGTTGCAGTAAATACCGACTTCTTTATAGAAATGTCCGATAGCCTCTGCGTCGAAAACGGCTGTTACCGTACCCTTTTCCACCGGCAGGTATCGGAGACTTAGTCCAGTCGACCTCCGTACAGCCGCAGGAAGAAGTTACTTTCGAAATAACCAGCGGTTTGTCACCCGTATTCGTGAAATTATAAGTAATGGTCATCGGATTGCGCCCAAAAGCACATATCCCAACTCCTGCACATTCTTGTCGAATGTTATTTTCGGCTGTGCCTGAGCAACCAAAACTACGGCAAACAATATATTGAATAGAAATAAAATGCGTTTCATCTTTCAGTGTGTTACTTGTTTAGAGTGAACAAAGATAAAGAGAAAATCAAAGACGAACAAAGGTTGGTGGTGAATTAATATAAATTTGCCGATACAGCGGTAAAAAGAAATACAGGCTGATGCAGATTTTTTCCATACCGGAAAAATACATCAGCCTGTACTGTTTTCTAATGAATTATTCTACTGTCAGAGATTGTCCTCCTGTGTGTCCGCTGAATTCGGGAGCATAAACCGACTGGATGGTTGCCACACCAGCCTGATAATTTCCCGCACGGTCTAAATAAACTTCATACTCCAGCATATATGTACCCTTCGGCATCCGGTCGATAAAGAGTTCGGTCGAAGCATCCCGGTTCACCTGATAATATCCCAGACCGTTGTTCCAATGATAGCCGGACAACTGGTTTTCCGGTTCCATACATGCCGCACGCTCATCCTTTATCCGGATAAAGTCCATGTCGCGATCAGCCTTTACCGTCAGTCGTACAGTCAGTTTATCTCCAGCATGCAAGGCAGTCTTCCGCGAAACCTGCTTACCGTCGAGCCAATACTCACGTACTATTGAAACGCCGTTACCTTTTGCCGGAAGTACCTTATCCATATCCTCCAGATACTGCGCATATACAGCTCCCCAGCCTATACCGGTTCCCGACTTCGAAACGACAACACGTTCCACACGAGTATCCGTTCCGGTCAGCGTCTTTCGGGTATATCCTAAAGCATCGTCCGGAGTACGTACCTCGATATTACCGGCTACTGCCTTCATCTTTCCATTCACCTGCAACTGCTTACCGGAGCCATTCAAGAAAGCATACACCGCATCTGCTGTTGCAATACCGCTTTCCCATACCTGAACCTGCTTCTGTTTGAGCAGCCAAAGCTTCATACCGGCCAGCATATCCGCATCGGGAGCAATCTGCCGGATAGCCTCCATAGCAGCCACCTGTGCAGGGATTCTGTAATTGCTCCATGAATAAGGTGCTTTCGGTGTATCGAAATAGACTCCCAGTTGCGGCGTGCTTACCGTATACTCCTTAACAGACTGAACCAGTTCCTGAGCCTGACGCTTTCTGCCATCAGCCTGCATAATGAGAGCAATCATCGCCTTCTCCCCGATAGAATACTCAGCCGAACGGTTTTCCAGCTTATCCGTCATATAGGCGTTTATCTGTTTATCTGCCAACGAAGCAGCCTGCCCGTCGAGGGCACAAACATACAGATAGTGTACCACCTGCCCGTTGGGAACAAGATTTTTCGCACCTTCCTTTTCCGCCTTTTTCATCATTTCATAATCTTCTTTCACTGCGTTCTGCAAATAGCGCAAAGCCTGTGTATACATCGGAGCGACCTTTCCGTCGAGCGTCACGTTCATGTGCTGTAAACGTGCCAGCATCTCCACAATCTGCGTTGTAATATACCGGCTACCTGTCATACCCTTATACCAGCTCCATGAGCCATCGGAAAGTTGCAGTTCTTGCAAACGTTCTACCGAAGTACGCAGGCGGTTGTCCATCGAATTCAGATCGAACAACAAGGCTATACGCCGTTTCTGCTCACCTTCCTCAATTGCTTCAGAAAGCCACGGAGTTTCTTCCAGCAACAGATTCTTCAAATCCTGATTGCGTTCGAGATTACTCAAAAGCGTTTCTTTACTTCCCCCCTGAGCAATCCAGGTATCAAACACCTGTTTGATGCGGGGATTTGCCTTCACAATAGCCTCAGCAAGTGAATTGGCATAATAGGCAGTTGCCCACGACAATGCATCTTCTTCTGCCGGATTGCCGATAACAGGCAACGCCTGAACAGCATACCAGTCGGGATTTGCAGTCAGCTCCACTGTCAGCCGTCGTTCGGTAGCCGTTTTGCTCTGCTTGTTGAACAAGTCTTCGGTTCCGACTTCCGTCATGCTTTCTCCACTCAATTGGACAGGAATGGTTTCCGTCATCCACTGCTTGTCGGTCAGTACCGGCAAGTAATGCTGTTCGCCGTCGCTATATTCTCCAGCCTCGGCCGTAATCCGGCATACCACCATATCATATTTATCAGGAATCTGGCAGTCAAACCGTACGACTCCCGTTGTTCCTTCTGCCACACTGAACGGTTGCTGATAATCGTAAACCACTTCTTCTGTCACCGGATCGTATAATTTGATACCGGCATTCCCTTCAATCTTGTCCATCGACAGATTGACCAGCGAAGCAGCAATAACGGTTCGGTCACCTTTGCGGACGAAGCGCGGCATATTAGGTTGCACCATAAATGGCTTGCTCGTCTTCACGGTCTGCGTCAGCATGCCGTAATCGACATCCTGTGTATGCGCCAGTCCTGTGAACTTCCATTCGGTCAATGCATCCGGTACGGTAAAGACGATACTTACCCTACCCAGTGAATCAGTCCGCAAATTCGGATAGAAAAAGGCTGTTTCGGCAAAGTTCTCACGCACCGGAATCATCGTTTCTTTACCATCTGTTCCTTCGACAGCTGCATCATTTTCTACAATCTGCAAGACTTCTTCTACACCAGCACTGCCGCTTTCTTTTTTAAAGCCGGACGATACAATATCCGGAGAGGCGACTACCGCCGATTCCTCAACAGTCATGACAGGCTGATATTTCACCTCTACGGCATTTCCGGCATCGTGTTTCGCCAGAATACGGGTTGATGTGCCAGCCAAATTGATGCCTCGCATATAAACATTTCCGGAAAAGACCAGCAAAGAACTGTACTCACCATTCAGCAGATTCAGTCCGGTGTATGTCCTTACGTATGGAAAACCTGCAAACATGCCGATTCCCTGGTTTGCCGACAACATACCTGCATAAATCCATGGAACAGGGCGAGAGAACCACAGATTAAAACGCCAGTCGTGCTGATACAGCTTATCGAGCGAAGCATCGTAAAGGGATGCCATCACATTAGCTTTTACCGGATTTCCGGCCGCATCTGTAATATACATGCTCCATTCTTCCTTATTGCCCGGCTGCAACTTATCTCTGAAAGTTTCCCACTTCAATGTCAGTTTCTTTTCCGGTTCCGGCCGGATGATTGTCGCCTGCTTGCTATACAGGCTGCCATTCCGCATGAAAGCAAAGTTTACGGTAATACCATCGCCATACACCTCCTGATACGGATAACTGAATTTCTTGATTTCATCATTCAGTGTCAATCGCTGAGAATCTATCCGTTTGCTTCCACTGTACACATCGACCAGCAGATACACATTCTTTTCACTGGTTCCCACATACAAAGTTGCCGGAGCCGATTCGTTAAACTCGGTTCCATCCTGATAGAACCAGTCGACAGCAGGATACGGGAGTCGTGTATCCAGACGCGAGAACAATGTAAAATCTTGCTCTGCCGTACATACTCGTCCCTGCGTATCCGTTGCAGAAATTTCAATGCGATATCTGCCCGAAGGCAATGCAAGCAGTTCGGAAGGAACAAACGAACGTTGAGCTTCCGCCTTGCCTTCCAGTTGCAATCCGGCTTTCTTGCCCGCTTTATCCAATGCAAACACACGGTAAGCGACCTCCGTCTCTACAGGAGTTCCATTCAGATTCAATGCCATAAACTGCACCTTTTCCTGTTTCTCACGCATGACCATACCCGACAGTCCGCGTATCTGCAAGCCCAACGACTGCTTACCCACTGGAAGTGACAAGGTGTTTGTCTGTGTTTCGGCCGCTCCATCGGTTACCTCTGCCTGTACTTCATATACATAATAACGGTGCTCCAGCATATCCCTTCCGGTTGTTTCCGGGGCAGTAAGCACCACACGAACACTAAAATTACCATCAGCATCCGTCTGCACCTCACCGTTATCCAACTCTACTTTATTCATACCTCCCATACGGAACCACATATATTCCGAACGGGATATCGTATATTTTACCTTTGCCATGCGGACTGGTGCTCCGGCAAATGTCTTTGCTTCTCCTTTCACCACAATGGAATCGCCCATATTATATGTGTCTTCGTACGGAGTAAAGATCACATCGAAAGTAGGACGCTTGTATTCCTCTACCTTGATAATGGCAGAAGCTCCATCCATCGATACATAATAAGTACCGGGAAGCAGGTTCTGTGGCAGCACAAATTCACCCGACAATACGCCAAAGTCGTCTGTCGATACGGTATATTCGGCTACATTACGCTCGGAAGAATACAGTTTCAGAGAACTTTTTTCGCCCTTTATCACACGAAGAGAATCACCGTTCTGTTCGTAAACCATACCGGAAACATATACTTTCTGCCCCGGACGATACAACGAACGGTCGGTAAACAGATTTACCTTCTTCTTCCATCCCTGCACTGTTTCTCTGACAAACGAAGCATTTCCTCCTATACTTGAAATAGCAGTGAAATCATTTCCTGCCATACGGACATTGTAATAAATCCTGCCCGAACGGGGAACATCTACCGTAACACAGCCTTTACCATCGGTCTTATATACCTGAAGTACATTGTATTCATTTCCGTTCAACCGATACGTTACCACTTCTGCACCCGGAACTGGTCTGCCCGTCAGTTTATCTACAGCAACAAACTCCTTGCGTCCCTCTGACACAGGAATACTGATGCACTGATAAGGAGAAACAAACAACAACGAATAATCAATACCTTTCGCACTCCCTTGAGGAATTTGCTTTAACATGTAAATTCCCGCTTCGGGCAATGTATAATGCAATACCGTATCACGCTTCTCGTAATCGGGGGTAGAAGGCAAAGCGTAGTAACGTGAAGACACTTTTGTACCGTAATTCTGTATCAACGTTTCTTCCTTCAGATTGCCGCGAATCAATGAAGAAGCAGGAGATATATTCAGACGATACAATTCGAAAGACACTCCTTTCAGATTGGCATACGTCAGGTTCATATCCGCCTCATAGTTGGGATATACAAAAGGTATATTCATTGAAAGATACGGACTGGAAGCAAAATCAATGTATGAACGCAACTGAGACACCCATTCGTGCTTAGGATATTTTTCAATTCCTTCTCGTGCCACCTCAACCGACTTAAGCAGTTCATTGTTCATACGATAGACATAGGCCAGCTTTACATATACATCGGCACAGACAGGCAGATCCTTGTATTCTTCTGCCAGCTTACGCAATTCCTCCGCTACCTGCTCCGGGGTCAGCGCTTCACGTACGATGCTACTTCCCGCCCCTTCCCAGCAGTACAACAAACGGGCTTCCTTAGTCAGTAAAGCTGCCTGACGGTTGCTTTCACCGTAGAAAGCAATCAGTCCGTCGTACAGTGACAATGCTTCCGACACACATTTCAGTCTGTCGGAATTAAAACGATAAACAGACAAACGTTCAATTGCCTGCCGGGAAAGCAAGTCGAACATATTATCATCCAGATACTTTTCACTCAGCTCGCCTGAAGTTGTCATCGGACGGAAATCCTTGGCAGAAGCCTTACCCAGTACCTCTCTGTCTTTCAGCGAAAGACGGAAATACCGTATTGCATCATCTTCCGTACCCAACTGCTGATTATCCAGTATCAGGCTACCCATTACATGATTCAGTGCAGCACACCCCACCCTATCTGTTTCGCTTTCTGCCCATTTCCGGATACCATCGTACTCTGCCTGTGCACTGTCCGGAGTAAGCTGGATGCGTGATTCAGCACGCACAATATAGGCCTTCATCATCTGAGGGATGTTCTTTTCACTCTTTGCTTTAGTGTATATTTTATCAACTACACCAATAACCGTTTTCGGCAAGTCCTTCTTTTGGGCTGCTTCTACTTCTTTCCAAAGTTCATTATAACTCTGTGCCTGCAATACAGATGGAAACAAACTGAAAAACAGTATCAGCCAGCTCATCAAATGTACTTTCTTCATATCGCATATAGTTTGGTTTCACATAACATTGTTCTATAAAGAAAAGAAATTTTCACTTAAATGCTGCACAGATTTTAATTAAATTATCTGAAAGACTAAGTAAGTTACCATAAAAGACATTGAAACCTTATCCCAAAACATGCTGATGTTTCTTCTAAAACATGCTCATGTTTTCCCCAAAAAATGCTGATGTTTTACAGAACTTCTGCCCGTATTTTTCAAAAAAAAATCCTTCGCGCTCCTGTATTTCCAAAGAAATTCCAAGAAGCGCAAAGGATTATGAAGGCATCCTTTAACGGGCTGTGGTACAAAATTTTCTGTCGTATCCGACACTATCAACGGGGTGCTTAAACCTTTCTGTCATTACATTTTCATAAGCATATCAGTTTGCCTTCCAAATTATATAGAGATTGTGTACTGTGTTGATTTTCAATTAAATTAAACGATATTCATCATATACACCCCAACAAATAAAAAGCGCCCACCTTATATATATTCACATCTATTGTTTCATATCTTATATCCGATTATAAGCCTTCATTCAGATAGACTTCCAGATTGGTATATCCTTCACGACTTAACGTTACTGCTGGTCCATCTGCCGGATTCTCGGGATCCAGTCCGTGTTTTCTTTCCCACACATCGGGCATACCGTCACCATCAGTATCCAGAAGAGCCTGCAAATCGGTATTTCCGCCGGAAAGGTCCACCCATGGTGATGAAGCTCCTTCAGGCATGACATCCTCGGGCAAGTCGATTATGCCAGGCGAACTGGCAGCCTTTTTATCAATGCTTCCCATATAAGTCGCCGTACCGGTACGAGTTTCTCTTACAATCCGCTCATCGATTTCATCTCTCCATTTGGAACATCCGGCTGAAGCCAGCACTTTCTCGAAGGCTTCGGCAGCTGTATGTGTGGTAACAATACCTTTTTCCAATGGAGCTTTCAGCCGTATCGTATCGCGTGTGACGGAAGAAAAGTATCCGTCGGCACTTGCCGTATCGAGCTGTTCGTATATACCTTTCGTCCAGTTATCGGCTGAAACTTCGGGAAAGCCTTCTACTACATTACCGTCCACATAAAACTTTCCCCACACATGCAGCATGGGATGCCAGATATTGGGCTCCCCTTTCTTATTATAACAATATTTTCTAGAACGCACACCGACAGAAGCAATCCGATAACGCACCTTGTTATGAGGTGTGGCAGGACCGGGTTTATAATAATTATTCACGATATTGACTTTCATTCCTTCGCCTCCATAGCAGCCATTGCCAGCCCAGTTGTAGTACACATTGTTACGGATATCCACATACTCTCTGGTCTGTGTTCCCGGACGAGGTCCCATACGCGGAACTCTACTCACATGATGTGCCATGAGATTATGATGGAACGAGGCATGATCTCCTCCTACTATACCGCCATATCCGTGCGCTCCCTTGGCATGACCTCCGTTATTCAGACTTTCTGAGATGATACACCATTGTACGGTAGTATTCTCATTTCCATATACAGAGCAAGTTTCGTCTACCGACCAGCTGATGGAGCAATGGTCTACAATGATATTGCGATGATCGGTAGCTCCAAGTCCGTCGGGTTCTCCCTTGATTTCGTTGCCAACCCGAAAGCGTACATAACGGATTATAACATCGTCTGCCTTGATAGTTACCGGATAACGTGCAATACATACTCCACGTCCCGGAGCTGTCTGTCCGGCAATGGTCAGGCTATCGTTCACTATTTGCAAGGGACGGTTCAGAAAAATGTTACCCGAAACATCGAACACCACGGTACGTGCCCCTTTCTTATTTACAGCATATCGGAGAGTTCCTTCCTGCTCTCCATCTTCGAGTGTGGTAACATGATATACCTTACCCCCTCTTCCTCCGACAGTGTATCTTCCGAATCCTTCAGCTCCCGGAAAAGCCGGAAGAGCAGTTCCACCGTCAGCTGCAATCATCGTTCCAGTTGGGAAAAACAATAATAAGATTAATAAAAATAACGGATGTTTCATAACTATCAGATTTTATTCCTGCTGTTTTCGATAACGCAAAAATAAGATACCCCTGAAGAAAAGGCGTGCATTATTTAAGTAAACAATGTATACTATTTAGGCAAACCGGCGATATGAATAAATATTGCATGACATACGGACTATTTTTCAAGACAAAGCAATGGCGCCATCAGCAGCCGGACGATAAATCGTACAGCAACCAATAACTCCATGCCTTAATCAACAACTATTTCCAGAAATTACTGCTGTTGTTTCTTTATAATATCCTGCACCAGACTATGCAGATACATTTCAAGATTTGTATATTTTCCAGCCGGATCGAGTGTATTCGCATTACCGTCATCCGGATTATTGGCATCGAGCCCGTATGCCGTTTCAAAAGCATCAGGCATACCGTCGCCGTCTGTATCGGTCACATCACGCGAGGTATCTTTCGCAAGTTCCGGATAAGGATTGTCACCCAGTTCGGACAATGCCTGCAATACATCTTCAGGTTCGTTGATGTATCCAGGCTTATTTCCTGAAGCCGTACACGTAGCTTTTCCTTCTTTGACATCCGAAAGGACAAGCTCGTCGATTGCATCCCGATAATTGCAGGCTCCAGCGTAGTTCAATACCGCCTGATAAGCTTCCTGCGCCGAATGTTCGGTTGTCATTACCGGATCGACTACCGGCGACTCCTTACGGATAGCCTTCATGGTTTCTTCAGTCCACAGATTATCTACCTTACTGCCGTTTTCCTGCTGTGCGTAGATACCTTTTGTCCAGTTGTCTGCCGTAACATCATCGTGTCCTTCCACCACGTTTCCCGTTACATAGAAAGTTCCCCCATTTATGCAAGGAAGGATACCAGTCGTTGTAAGAACCATCGTCTTCAGTCACATAATCGAGAGTACGAACACCAATCTTGGCTATACGGTAACGGATACGGTCTGTTTCCTTACCCGAATTAGTAGCCGGTCCCGGTTTATAATAATTGTCTACAATATTTATATTCTGATTTTCGGCTCCGTAACAGCCCTCTCCTGCCCAGTTATAGAATACATTATTCCGGATATCGACATACTCATTAAGCTGTGTGCTGGCGCGCGGGCCACGAGGAGACACGGCTTTCGCAATGTGCTATCAAGTTATGGTGATAGGAAGCTTTGTTTCCACCCCAGTTTCCTCCGTAGCAATGTGTACCCTTGCCATGAACCGATACACGAAGTGCCTGAGCCGCGATGCACCACTGCACGGTAGAGTTCTCCATACCGTACACCGAGAGACATTCATCCACACTCCAGCTCACTGAACAATGGTCTATGATAATATTCTTTTTATCCATACCTCCCAGTCCGTCGGGTTCTTTTCCACTGTCATCTCCGGGACGGAAACGAAGGAAACGGATGATTACTTCATTCGAATTGATGACAAAAGCATAATCGGCAAGACAAATACCTCCCGGAGAAGTCTGTCCGGCAATAGTCAGATTATCGTTATTGGTTTTTAAGTCGGCTTTCAGATGAATGGTTCCTGCAACATCAAACACGACTGTCTTTGCACCTTTCTGTTTCAATACCCAGCGTAATGTTCCCTCTGCCGGATTGTTGGCATCGTCGTCCAGACTGGTCACGTGATAAACCTTTCCTCCTCGTCCGCCTACGGTATTCTTTCCATACCCTTCTGCACCCGGAAATGCAGCAAACTCTACCGGATCCATCTGCAAAGGTCCATCAGGATTATCTTCACCTCCTGGTTCCTCGGTTTCTCCACTCTCTGTACCTCCACCAGCAGGCTGTTCTGGTGTATCATCCGAACATGCTGTTCCTCCCAAAGCAGCAAGCAGACATGCACTGAAGAGGATTCTTTTAAAATTTCTGTTCATAATATTAAATGTTAAGTAATTTAGAACTTGTTTCGGAAGCAAATTTAGGGAAAGGCAACTATACGGAGTTGCACAAATTGATTTATGATGTACAAACATTAGTCAATCGTACATAAATATACCTCGCAGAGAAATTGTACAACGAATTGCATAAATACTATACAAGGCTTTCTGGTATACGGGCTATTTTTGTGAACAACACTCAAAATTGTATCTTATGCATATCCTGAAAACTTCAATTTTAAGCGGTTTACTGCTGACAGCCGCTGCATGTATATCCTGCCAGACATCAGAACCGTGTTCATGGAAGGAGATGGAAAAGGTGTACAACCAGATTTCTCCTCCAACTTTTCCCGACAAGACGTATGTGATAACCGATTATTACAACGGAAAAGATTCACTATATACCGATGCGATTAATCGGGCCATCGAAGCCTGCTCTTCACAAGGAGGAGGAACCGTACTCGTTCCCGACGGCGAGTTTCTCACGGCTCCTATCCGCCTGAAATCGAACGTCAACCTTCACCTGTCGAACAGTACCATTCTGAAATTTACAACCGACTACAATCTGTTCGAAACCGTACTTACACGTATAGAAGGCATCGACTGCCATAACATATCTCCGCTGATTTATGCATACGGAGAAAACAATATTGCCATTACCGGAAAGGGGAAGCTAGACGGACAGGCTAGTACAGACAACTGGTTTGCAGAACAGCGCATCCGTGGCATTAAGTCAGAAAACGGAGAAACGGTCAACGAAAAGACCTTGCTATACCAGATGAAAGAAGATTCTATCCCCGTAAAAGAACGCATCTTTGAAAAAGCGAACGGTATCCGCCCGCAGTTCATCAATTTATATAAATGCAAGAACATTCTGCTGGAAGGATTCACCATCAACCGTTCTCCGTTCTGGCTTATCCATCCACTGCTGTCGGAAAACGTAACCATAAAAGGTGTGAAAATGCAAAGCCACGGTCCGAACAATGACGGATGCGATCCGGAATCGTGCGAAAACGTGCTGATAGAAGACTGCGACTTTGACACGGGCGACGACTGCATAGCCATAAAATCGGGACGCGATGAAGACGGACGTTACTGGAACATTCCCTGCAAAAACATCATCGTACGTGAATGTCGCATGAAGGACGGACATGCAGGAGTAGCCATAGGAAGCGAAATAACCGGAGGATGCCATAATGTATGGGTAGAGAACTGCCAGATGGACAGCCCCGAACTGGACCGTATTATCCGTATCAAGTCCAACCCTATGCGTGGTGGAAACGTAGAAAACGTCTTTGTACGGAATATCACCGTAGGCGAATGTAAACAATCTATTCCTAAAATCCGCAACTATCATCCAATACACGATTAAGGGTAGATTTATGAGTCGTTAGTAGTAGCTTTCAGTAAAAAGCAACAGCACAACATCAATATGTAGCCAACATCCCCTTACCCCACGATG
>ENA-OQET01001256-OQET01001256.1-human-gut-metagenome-genome-assembly--contig:-NODE-1256-length-11583-cov-5.405203_pt1 | contig 11583 bp, 13 predicted proteins | sample MGYA00242800_ERZ504645 | MGnify/ENA primary metagenome ERZ504645 (study PRJEB26092, sample SAMD00036308) | human gut metagenome | host: Homo sapiens | study: EMG produced TPA metagenomics assembly of... | reverse complement strand
CATAAAAGTATTATATAACTATTAAAAATATAATACAATAAAAAACAATGATATCGAATCATTGTTTTTTAGCGAGCTTATATCCCCATAAATAAATTTAGGGGCTTTACGCTCGCATTTGGTAAACAATAAATTCACCTCAAAAAATAAGATTGATTAGCTAAATTAACTAATCAATCTCATTAAAATTATCAATAATAATATCCTATATCACCAACAACAATAGTCTTGATAACATCTCTATTATCAAAGAAAAAATATAGTGGCATATTCGGATGATCTTCACTATCGGCTAAATAGCACCAAGTAGTCCCTTGTGTTTCTCTATAATTTCTATCAGGATCGCCATAAGCATATAATACATCATTTTTGTTCATGCCCACTCTTATCCCCAAATTAGTAGTGATATTATCTTCATTGCAGATTATCGCTCTAATTCTGCCATTTTCATTATATCCGCCATTTATATAATAAACCATCAATTCACTATTATAAGTTACTTCATTTATATTAAAACCATTACAATTTCGCACTGCCAAATTTGCTGTTGGTCTACCATATACATAAAAACAAGAATCTATCTGTTGATCAGGAGTAAGTCCTCCTATATTTAAATATGTATAAGGTATTCTAGCCTCTACATTTAATATATTACTAAAAATAATCCCCAAACAAATAACAATTGAACTCAATAAAAATCTCAAAATACTAACCTCTTTTATTTTCATTATACTTATTATATATTTCAATTATCCATTTATATTTTCTATCAAATCACCTAAACGCAATCTGCTTCTAATATTTAATAAAGTTTCATCTAATTGGCGAATTTTTTCAATGCAAGCTTTTTCTTTTGCTGTAGTTTCTATAATTTTACTAATTCCGCCATTTTTTATCACGATGCGTTTATCGGCATTTAAAGCCAATAATGGATCATGCGTAGACATAATAACGATTTTTTCACTTTTTGCTAAGCATTTTATAGCTTTTTGTCTATCTATCCCTGCATTTTCAATTTCATCAATCAATACAATCGGTGAACTACTTATACATGCCACATCTGCTATCATTAAGGCTCTCGATTGACCACCTGATAATTGAGTTACTTTCGTATCTAAAGTAAATTTTTCGCCAGCTAATTCATTTGCCATAGAAAAACATTTAGCGATTATAACTTTTTCATTTTCTATTTCTTTGCCTAAACGAACTTTAGCATGCATAGTTAAAAAATCTTCTACAGTAATATCCATGATAAAATTCATATTTTGTGATAATTGAGCTACTAATTTTCCTTCTAAATTAAATCTAGCTTCATCATCTAAAATTTCATCATCAATTAAAATCTGTCGTTTTGTCGGTGTATCTTCTTGTGCTAAACATTCAATATCTGCAAGTAATCTACTTTTCCCAGAACCTGTTGGCCCTACAATACTTATTACTTGCCCTGCAAAAATCTCTACTTGGATATTTTCAGCTTCGCCCAATTTATTTTTGCCACCATTGATGGTTAATTTATGTACTTTTACCTCATCTTTATTTTCTAAATTCTGCATAGCTGAAAGATATTTTTTTAGTTCATCAGCAATATTGCCATCACGAATACCAACTTGCCATAAATCTTCTTCATCTATATCTTCAAAAGCCTTAGCAAAAGTCAAATCATCTGGCAAATTCCATAGACCTGTATTATCCAAATAATCTTTGATTTGAGGATATGCTTTTTTTATTTCTCCAATTGTGTGAGTTTCTACAAATTCTTTAAAATCCATAATTTCCACCTAATCAATTAAATTCCATTTTCTTAGTCATGCCCAATTGATATTTTTCACCAATACGCATTTCATCTGTACAATATGAACATACAGCCGCTGGTGAAGTAAAACGCAATTTTTTTCCTTCTAATGTATCTATATTTTCAATTTTATTTATATATTTTTTCAACATAAATGCACCTTGACCAGTTATGCCATTGATAAAAATAACTTGTGCCTTAGGATTTGCTTGATAAACATTATACATAAATACTTCGCGTTCAGCTTGAGAAATAATATCTCCTTTAGTAATGACTATTACATCTGCAAATTTCACCATTGGCCCAATTTTTCTTGGTGTATTAATCCCTGATAAGCAATCTATTACACCAATGGCCAATACATCTTGAATATATGGTGAACAGCGATTGCAAAGACCTGCACTTTCGGTAATCAAATAATCTAAATTTTGACTTTTTCCCCAAGCTACAGCTTCTTCAATATTGCTGATAAAAAAATGGTCTGGACAAAATTTTCCTGATAAACCAATCTGTATCGGTATATTCGCTTTTTCATATGGTTCTTTATCAAAAGTCGTCAAGCAATCAAATTTAATAACACCTGCTTTTTGCTTTTCTTTATGTAACACTTCTATTAATCGCAAAATTACAGAAGTTTTGCCCACAGATGGTGGCCCTGCTAAAGTTATTAATTTCACAAAAATCATCTCCATCATAAATAGCTAAATTTTATTATATAGCAATAAACTAAAAAAAAATAGGTTAAGCACTTTAGACTTTATTTTCATAAATCCATGCTCAACCTATTTTTACTTATTTTATAAAATTCTATTTAAAATAATATTATATATTAACCAATTTCGCCTTCAAGTTCTGTACCGCGTACTCTTACTGGTCGATTATGTTCATCAACCATGACTACATCTGGTACTAAATTTTGAGCTTCTTCTTTTGTCATCATAGCATAAGCAATAATAATAACTGTATCGCCAACTTGTGCTTTACGTGCTGCTGCTCCATTTAAACAAATTACACCGCTACCACGTTTACCTGCAATTGTATAAGTTTCTAATCTAGCACCATTGTTATTATTTACTACTTGTACTCTTTCTCCTGGTAAAATACCTGCAAGCTCTAATAATTCCTCATCAATAGTAATGCTTCCCATATATTCTAAATTTGCTTGAGTTACTGTAGCACGATGAATTTTTCCATGAAACATATTATATAACATTATTATTTATCCTCCAAAATGACATTATCTATTAAACGAGTTGTTACCAAATTTTACAGCTAAAGCTAATAATACTCTGCCTTCAATTTTATTTTCTACTGGTTTTAATCCTGGCAATTTATACATTTCTACATAATCAATTTGACTTGTTTTTTCAGACTGTATAGTATCTTTTACTAAATTTAATATAGCTTCCACATCTCTTTGACCATTAGTAAATGCTTCTTTTGCCAATTTTAAACTCTTAGATAAAATCAACGCAGATTTTCTTTCTTCTGGAGATAAATAAGTATTTCTTGAACTTTTAGCAAGTCCATCAGCTTCACGAACGATAGGCATAATGCGAAGTTCTACATTGAAAAATAAATCATCAACCATACGGCGTAAAACTTCTGTTTGCTGAGCATCTTTTAAGCCAAAATATGCTCTATCAGCTCGAGATAAATTGAATAATTTACTAACTACTGTAGTAACTCCACGGAAATGGATAGGTCTTGTTCTACCACATAAAACTTTTGTGATATCACCTGTAACTTCTACCCATGTCATATCTTCATTAGGATATAAATCTTTATTTTTTGGTGCAAATACTACATCTGCTCCTGCATTTTGTGCCACTATGCAGTCATTTTCCAAAGTACGAGGATAAGCTTCATAATCTTCATTTGGTCCAAACTGAGTAGGATTTACAAACACACTGACGATTGTAATATCATTTTCTTTTGCTGAAGCATTAATAAGTGAAGCATGACCTTCATGCAATGCTCCCATAGTTGGTACCAAACCAATAGATTTGTTTTCCTTCTTAAAATTAGCGACTAATTCACGTAATTTAGCCACATCTTGACATAAAATCATTTTTTTCTTCTCCTTTAATGTTCTTATAACAAACAAAAAGAGACTATAATGAAACTTACATAAAAGCACAAAAAAAGTACATCTCGACACGAAATGCACTTTCCCTATTGATTAAATATAATTGATTTGATTTCATAGCAAAAAATCCATCAACTATATTTTATATTTAAAATTCTGCAAGTTCGTCTCGGTCATAGTGATCCAAGCGTCTTTTTTCTTTTTAAATTTTACCTTATTAAATTATTTTATTTAAAATTAAACAACTAAGATACAGTTCAAATTATTAATATATATTGATACTGTTCACTATTGTTTGTTACGAACCACATAATACCACAGAAAAAATTCAACTGCAAGTATTTAAATAAAAAAAGCTACTCATCATAATAATTATTATAAAGTAGCTTTTTATTATAGTTTTAATTATATTATCTGTCAAAATGGAGCTGATAACAGGATTTGAACCTGCGACCCATGTATTACGAATACATTGCTCTACCAACTGAGCTATATCAGCATCAATTTTCTTTTATGATAAAATATTTTAAATTTATTGTCAATATTTGCTTCATATAATTATACAAAATATCAAATCTAGCTTATAATATAATCAAATATAAAGTATTCACATTAGAAATACTACCATTAGTTTGGATTTGGAGGCTTTTTTATGGAATTAAATCAACTAGAATATTTTGTTGCTCTAGCCCATATAAAAAACTTTACTAAAGCAGCAAAATCTCTGAATGTGTCTCAGCCAGCACTTAGTCGTTCAATCAGTCGCTTAGAAAAAGATTTAAATATACCTCTTTTCATCAGAGATAGCCGTAAAGTAAATTTAACTCAATATGGTCAAACATTTTTAACTTATGCTGAACGTATCTTACAAGAATTAGAAACTGCCCGCCAAGATATAACTAATATGGCTGAACCAGATAGCGGAGTTGTAAATTTATCTTTTATGCACTCTTTAGGTGTATATCTTGTGCCAGAATTATTAAAAGAGTTTCGTAAAATTTATCCTAAAATACAATTTCGCCTTAGTCAAAATCATTCTTTCTTATTATCAAAACAATTATTCAAAGGAGAGTCCGATTTATGCCTTTGTAGTTCTCCGATAAATTCTGAAGATATCGCTTGGGTTCCATTATTGACAGAAGAATTATTTATCATCGTTCCTTCAACTCACCCACTTGCTCATCGCAGTTCTATAAATATCACAGAAGTTGCTAGCGAACCATTTATTACTTTAAAACCAATGTATGGTTTACGCACTAAAACTGAGCATATCTTTGAAGTAGCTTCTATTCGCCCTAAAATACGTTTTGAAGGTGATGAAATTGTTACTGTAGCTAGTTTAGTAGCAGCTAATTTAGGTGTTTCACTCGTGCCTAAAATTCCTGGAATGGAACATCTCGATATAAAATTCATTTCTGTAGATAATCCAAAATGCACTCGTGATATCGGTCTTGCATGGTATGCTAATAAACCTCTTTCCCTTGCTGCCCATCGTTTTCAAAATTTCATAATTGATAAATTTAACCATGAATAATCATAAATATACTTAAATATCCTTGCAGTTTTAGATTTTGAATGATATGCTAAGTTATTGTAAGTATAAAATTACTTACAATATTAATATATAAAATGGAGGAGCACCTAATTGAAAGCAGTTATTTTTGATATGGACGGAGTCATAATCGATAGTGAATCTATTCATGCTGATATGAAAATACGCACTTTAACACATTTTGGTATCCCTTGTAGTATGGAAGATTGTGTAGCCTATGTTGGTCGTTCTGCCAAAGCATTTTTTACAGATTTTGCCAAATTTGCTACAACTCCCGTTTCTATTCAAGAAATGGTCGATTATAAACATCGCATTTATTTAGAATATATTCAAGAAAGTAATTCCATCTATCCGATTGATGGCGTTTTAGATTTACTTTATCAATTACACAGCGAAGGTATTCCTGTAGCTTTGGCTTCTTCTGCTGATAGAAAAGTTATCAATGCTGTTTTAACAAAATTCGGCTTAATGGATTGTTTTGAATATATTTTAAGTGGTGCAGAACTTCCTGCTAGCAAGCCAAATCCTGCAATTTATCAGTTAACAGCTAAAGCTTTAGGCTTTGCGCCAGCTGATTGCGTAGTAATTGAAGATGCTACTGCTGGTATTATGGCGGCTAAAGATGCTGGAGCTTATTGTATCGCATATGATAATCCAAATTCTGGCCCACAAGATTTATCTCGTGCTGATAAAATCGTTTCTTCATTATCTGATATAGTTGTTTCTGATATTCTTCAAAATTAATTTTGTTGAGGTTTTATTATGGAAAAATTTAAATTTTACTGTCCTACAGAAATTATTTTTGGCAAAGATAGTGAATTATCCACTGCTTCATTAATCAAAAAATACAATGGTCATAATGTATTAATAGTATATGGCGGTGGCTCAGTAAAACGTTCTGGACTACTTGATAAAATTTGTCAACAATTATCCAATGATAATTTATCTTATATGATCTTAGGTGGCGTTCAGCCAAATCCTATCGTTAGCTTTGTAAATGATGCTGTAAAAAAAGCACATCAAGCTAATATTGATTTTGTCTTAGCTATCGGTGGCGGTTCTGTCATCGATACAGCTAAAGCCATTGCACATGGTCTGAAATATCCACAAAATGATATTTGGGATATTTGGACAAAAAAAATAACCTTGACTAATACTACTCCTATGGGTAGCATTGTTACTTTAGCTGCTGCCGGTAGTGAAACAAGTGATTCTGCTGTTTTAACTAACGAACAAATAGGTCAAAAACGTGGTCTTAGTACGCCATTTAATCGTCCATGTTTTGCTATTATGAACCCTCAATTAACTTACAGTGCCCCAAATTATCAAAAAGCCTGTGGTATTGCCGATATTTTAATGCATACATTAGAACGTTATTTTGCCAAAGAACAAAATAATTATCTTACAGATTATATAGCTGAAGGTCTTTTAAAAGATGTCATCACGCAAGCGCCAATCATGATAAATGAGCCTACAAATTATATTGCTCATAGTGAAATTATGTATGCTGGTTCTTTATCCCACAATGATATAACAGGTCTTGGTCGCACTAAAGATTTTAGTGTACATAAATTTGGTCATGAATTAAGTGCTAAATATAACGCTACTCATGGAGCCTCATTGACTGCTATCTGGTCATCATGGGCTAGATATATCTATCAAAAAGATGTTCAGCGTTTTTGTCATCTAGGAAAAATCTTATTTAATATTGATACATTAAATAAAACTGATGAAGCTATTGCCCTTGAAACTATCAAACATTTTGAAGACTTCTTCACTAGTTTAAACTTACCTATAAATATCAGCCAATTAGTGGGAAAAACATTAACTGATGAAGAATTGACTTATCTCACTTCAATGTGTACAGATAATAATACAAAAACCATTGGCAATTTTTCACCATTAAATTATCAAGACGTCTATGCTATTTTTAAATTAGCAAATCATTAAGTAAAAGGTGTTTTTTATGGATATGCAAAATTGTACACTTTGCCCTCGTTTATGCCATGTTGACCGCACTAAAAATTATGGTGTCTGTCATGCTAGTGATAAAGTGGAAATTGCTCTTGTATCCTTACATCAATGGGAAGAACCGTGCCTATCCGGAACAAATGGAGCAGGCACGGTTTTTTTCTCTCATTGTAATATGAGATGTATCTTCTGCCAAAATCACGAAATCAGCACTGAAGGTAAAGGATTTCCTGTAACTATTGAACGTTTAGCTCAAATTTTTTTAGAACAACAAACTCGTAATGCCCATTGTTTAGAATTAGTAACACCAACTCACTATGTTTTACAAATAATTGAAGCTCTAAAATTAGCCAAAAAACAAGGTCTATCTATTCCTGTAGTCTATAATACAAGTGGCTATGAACGAGTTGAAGTCTTAGAAATGCTCAAAGACTATATTGATGTATTTTTACCCGATTTTAAATACTACTCACCAGATACAGCCAAAGAATTTTCCCATGCTCCTAATTATCCTCAAGTAGTCAAAGAAGCTATTGATAAAATGTTTGAACTTGTAGGTAAACCACAATTTAAAGATAATATCATGCAAAAAGGAGTCATCATTCGCCATTTAATCTTGCCATGGTATTATAAAGAAAGTATGGAAATTGTAAAATATATCTGGGAAAAATATCTTGATGATGTTTATCTTAGCCTTATGAACCAATATACACCTATGTATAAAGCGCTTACTCACCCTAAACTAAAACGCAAATTGACGACTTTTGAATACGATAAAGTTGTAGATTATGCACTTGATTTAGGCTTTAAAAATTGCTATATCCAACAAGGCAAAACAGCTACAACTAAATTTGTACCTCATTTTGATGGCACTAATGTATATTAATTTATTATCTTAAAGGAGATTTGTTATGCGTAGATTTAAACAAGCTTTACCTTCATCAGAAAATATAGCTATTCTAAAACAAAAAACTCATGGTATTTTAGCACTTTGCGATAAAAAATCTTTTCCTTATACCGTTCCTTTAAACTATGTATATCTCAATGACAAAATCTATTTTCACTGTGCCAATGTAGGTCGCAAATTAGATATTATCCATCAAAATAATAAAGCTTCTTTTTGCATCATAAATCAAGATACTGTCATTCCGGAAAAATTCACCACTGCTTATTCTAGTGTCATAGTTTTTGGCACTATTAAAGAAATCACATCTGAAAATGATAAACAAATAATCTTAGAAGAATTTATCCGTAAATTTTCTGCTGATTATTTTACAGAAGGACTTGAAGAAATAAAAACCTACATCAAACGCACTTGCATTTTAGAATTAAGCATTAAAGAAATAACAGGAAAAGAAGGACTTGAATTACAAAAACTAAGACATAAATGAAAAAAAAAACAAAAGCTGTAGTTTAAAAACTACAGCTTTTATCTTGTACAGGATTATAAAAAGGGGTTTTGGTATTTTGAGGTTTTTATTTTAAATAAGCATCTATTAAAGATTTAAATTTATCTTTAGAGAAGAAGCCAGATTCACGATGAATAATTTCGCCATCTTTTACGAATAATAAAGTAGGTACTACCATTACTTCATATTCTTCAGCAAGTTTTACATTTTTCATCAATATCTATTTTTAAAATATCAAAATCATATTCTGGAGCTACTTTTTCAAGTACAGCACCCAACATTTTACAAGGGCCACACCATGTAGCGAAGAAATCTACTACAAAAGTCCCTTTATTTTCTAATAATTTATTAAAAGCATTTGCATCTGCATGTACTAACATTATTTTTGCCTCCAAACTGAATAATTCTATAAGTTATCTCACTTGATGATTTTATTATAAATGATTTTCAATCATAGTTCAGTGACTTCATCACAAAAACTAACAAATAATTATTATTTTTTACAAATATTTTATCATAATAATTTATAATACTAATTTTCTTCTAAAACTATTAAAACAATATATTATCATACAACTTATAAGATAAAATAAACATGTACATATAGCGAAAATCTTCTTTGAATAAAAAAAATTATTTATTTAAAATTTTAACAAAATCCCTTTTATTTCTTAGAATATTGATATATAATAGATTTTGTTATGAAAGTCGTTATAAATTATTAAAAAAATTGAAATAATTTATAATATACTATATAATATAGATAAATCAAATATTTATCATACAACTTTGTAAAAATCTTAATAAATATTAATATATGTGCGGAGGTTCTATAATATGCAAACAAATGAAATGATTAAATCTAATATTGAACAGGGTTTAACTACTCTTGGTATTGAATTTGGTTCCACTCGTATTAAAGCAGTATTAATTAATACTGACCATGAACATTGCTGTTGGTGCTTATGATTGGGAAAACAGTCTTATTGATGGCATTTGGACTTATAGTGAAGAAGAAATCTGGGCTGGTCTTCAAGGTTGCTACAAAAATTTAGTTGAAGAAGTAAAAGCAAAATATGGCGTTACTATCACTAAATTAGCTGGTCTTGGTTTCAGTGCAATGATGCATGGCTATCTTGCTTTTGACGAAAAAGATACTTTACTTGTACCATTCCGCACTTGGAGAAACAATATCACAGGTCAAGCTTCTCATAAATTAATTAAATTATTCAATTACAATGTTCCTCAAAGATTTAGCATTGCTCATCTTTATCAAGCAATTTTAAATAATGAAGAACATGTAGATAAAATCAAATTCTTCACTACATTAGCTGGTTTTGTTCATTGGAAATTATCTGGTGAAAAAGTACTTGGTATCGGTGATGCTTCTGGTATGTTCCCAATCGATATCAACACTAAAGATTACAATGAAAAAATGCTTGCTGATTTCGATGCACATATCGCTGATAAAAATTATCCATGGTCTATCCGTGAAATTCTACCAAAAGTTTTAGTTGCTGGTGAAAATGCAGGTTATTTAACTGCTGAAGGTGCAAAACTTCTCGATCCAACAGAAACACTCCAAGCTGGTACTCCTATGTGCCCACCAGAAGGTGATGCTGGTACTGGTATGGTAGCTACAAATACAGTTACAAAACGTACAGGTAATGTATCTGCTGGTACTTCTGTATTCGCTATGATTGTTCTTGAACGTGATTTATCCAAAGTTTATGAAGAACTTGATATGGTTACTACTCCTGCTGGTGATTTAGTAGCTATGGCTCATTCCAATAACTGCACAACAGATTTAAATAGTTGGATTAGCCTCTTCCATGAATGCCTCACTAGCTTTGGCGTAAAAGTAGATGCTAACGAATTATTCTCCACATTATATAATAAAGCTTTAGAAGGCGATGCTGACTGCGGTGGCTTACTTGCTTATTGCTATCATTCTGGTGAACATATCACAGGCTTTACTGAAGGTCGTCCATTATTTGTTCGTAAATCCGACAGCAAATTTAATTTAGCAAACTTCATTCGTGTACATCTTTCTACAGCTCTTGGCGCTATGAAAACTGGCTTAGATATTTTAACAAAAGAAGAAAATGTTACTATCGAACAAATTTTAGGTCATGGTGGCTTATTTAAAACTAAAGGCGTAGGTCAAACAATCATGGCTAATGCTATCGGCGCTCCTGTAACAGTTATGGAAACAGCAGGCGAAGGCGGTGCGTGGGGTATTGCACTCTTAGCTGATTATATGAATAATAAAGAAAACTTATCTCTTGATGAATATTTAAGCACTAAAGTATTCAAAAATAGCGTTGCCGAAACTATTGCTCCAACAAAAGAAGGTATCGAAGGTTTTGAAACATTCATGACTAGATATCGCAACGGTCTTGCTATTGAACAATCTGCTATTGATAATTTAAAATAAAAAATCTCTTCTAAAAAGACAAGTCATTTGGCTTGTCTTTTTATTTTGTACTTTAATATATTTTTTATTCATTAGCTAAAAATATTGTAAACCAAAAAAATATTTTATATAATATACAAGTATTTTTTCTAAGAGCCTTTTTTATTTATCATTCATATTTCTTAGAAAATAAATTTTACATAAAGGAGTTTTGGATATGAACTTATCTTTGACATACTCCCCATGCCTAAAGGCAGGGGATTCTTGGATACAAACGATACTTGCCTACTAAAATAGCAGGTCTTACTATATCTCTCCAAAGAAGGTTGATGCCCCAACCTTCCATATATTTAT
>ENA-OQET01001255-OQET01001255.1-human-gut-metagenome-genome-assembly--contig:-NODE-1255-length-11585-cov-7.468319_pt1 | contig 11585 bp, 9 predicted proteins | sample MGYA00242800_ERZ504645 | MGnify/ENA primary metagenome ERZ504645 (study PRJEB26092, sample SAMD00036308) | human gut metagenome | host: Homo sapiens | study: EMG produced TPA metagenomics assembly of... | reverse complement strand
ATAAAGATATACACATCTTTTTCTATTTATCCACTTATCCACAAGATGATATATATTTTTGTGGATAAACAGATGTTTTTTATCTATTTTTTGTGATTAATCAATAAATTTTTTAAATTTATCCACAGATGTATTCACAATTAATGTGGATGGAAAATTCACTTCAGTTAAAATTTGATGTACATATTTATGATTTCCAACATCATTTGCGATATGAGCATCACTGTTGATAATTAAATTAGTTTGATGTTGTGCACAATATTTTAGTAAGATTTTCATATTTTCACGAGAATTTAATCGTTCACCATCAGGTCGTACAGAGCTATTGTTGAGTTCTAAAAGAACATTATATTCTTTAGCAGCAAGAGCGAGTTTTTCATAATCAACAGGATAATAGCCATTATCAGGATGACCTATAATCTTTATTTTATCATGTTTCATAGCATTAATTATGGCAGATGTATTTTCTTCTTGGCTACCAGGTTTTATACATATATCATGAAGACTAGCAATACCATAGTCTATTTTACTGAATGCTTTTGTGGATAAATCCATAGTTCCATCATAATCTATAATATTGATTTCAGCACCCATGCGAATTAGTAGGTCATCTTGTTTTCTAGGGATAACTTTAAAATTGTAAAAATATATTTCAGAACAAGTTCCAGGCATTTTATTTGTATGTTCTGTAATTCCAATAATTTAGACCTTTAGTTTTTGCACTATCAATCATTCTTTGAAGCGTGCTATAAGCATGTACCACTAGCGATTGTTGTGGGATGTGGACATCTAAGATATCAATCATTTGTAAGTCCTTCTTTCCTTATATATAGTTTATTTGAATATCTTTATAAGCCTGTCAATAAGTACTTTTGACTAAAAATATTGTATACATATTATACATATATTTTTTCGTGATATTTTGTTTTATTATGATATAATAATTCTAGTTATGTAATATATGTATAAAATTTATAACTAAAAAGTTATAGATTTTATTAAAGATGAGCCGATTGCCATAACATTTTATATTTAAATTTACTAAGAAGGCTCTTTTATAATAGTATTTAGTATAAAGAGAACCAATGAAATGATAAGATTGGCTTATAGGAGGTCATAATAAATGTTTAAAAGAGTCTTAATTGCTAATCGTGGTGAAATAGCAGTACGTATCATACGTGCTTGTCAAGAAATGGGTATAGAAACTGTAGCAGTTTATTCTGATGAAGATGCAGATGCAATGCATGTAAGATTAGCAGATTATAGTTATAATATTGGTCCAGCTGATGCTAGTGAAAGCTATTTAAATATTGATGCCTTGATGGAAGCTGCTGAAAGAACAGAAGCAGATGCCGTTCATCCAGGATATGGATTTTTATCCGAAGATGCTGATTTTGCAGAAATGGTAACTAAAGCTGGAATGACATGGATTGGTCCATGGGCAGATACTATTCGTAAAGTTGGCGATAAAGATGAAGCTAGAGCTGCAATGATACCATCAGGTATTCCAATGTCAAAAGGTAGTACGCCATTGACTAGCTTAGAAGATGCTATTGAACAAGCAAAAGATGTAGGCTATCCTATTATTTTAAAACCAGTAGCTGGTGGTGGTGGTAAGGGTATGCTTATCGCTAACAGCGAAGAGGATTTAAGAAATATCTTAAATATCATTGATATAAATAAAGTAAAATATTATTTTGAACATTATATTGAACATTCTCGTCATATTGAAGTACAGATTGTAGCTGATAATTATGGTCATGTTATTCATTTAGGTGAACGTGAATGCTCTTTACAACGTCGTAATCAGAAATTATTAGAAGAATCTCCTTCTATTGCTTTAACTCCAGACCGTCGTGCCGAAGTTGGTGCTTTAGCTATTAAAGCAGCAAAAAGTGTTCACTATAATAATATTGGTACTGTAGAATTTTTACTTGATTTGAAAACAAATCAGTTTAATTTCATGGAAATCAATCCACGTATTCAAGTAGAACATGGTGTAACAGAAGCTGTTACAGGTATTGACCTTGTGCGCACACAAATTCGCATAGCAGCTGGTGAATCTTTAGATTTACAACAAGAAGATGTAAAATTTACAGGTCATGCTATTGAATGTCGTATCAATGCTGAAGACCCAGATAATAACTTCATGCCATCTCCAGGAAAAATTGATTTCTTCTTAGAACCAGGTGGTCCTCGTGTTCGTGTAGATAGTGGTGTTTGCGCAGGTCTTTCCATATCTCCATATTATGATTCTTTGATTGCAAAAATCGTAGTACACGGACGTACTCGTGGTGATGCTATTAAAATTATGCGTCGTGCTTTAAATGAATTTAAAGTTGGTGGCATAAAAACAACAATACCACTTCATCAACGTATTTTGAAAAATGAATATTTCTGCACAGGTGATATTGATACAAGATTTATTAGAAATCATTTCTCTAAATATGTTCAACCAATGACACCTGCACAGTTGAAAGCTTCTAAGAAAGCTAAAACTGAAAAAGAAATTATTAATGCTATAAATGCAAGTATGTATTATGCTTGATTTATAAAAATATATAGTAATATACCTAGCCCTGATAACAGAGATAAATTGTTATCAGGGTTTTTTTATTGACAAAATAAATAGAAATGATAAATAATGAATTAATTCAATTTATATTTAGGAAAGGTAAAGGTGGAGATAATGAGTAATTCTCGTGTAAGAATTATTAAAGACCCAGAAGAGAGAAAACAAGAAATCATAGAAGCAGCCTTACATTTATTTTCCCAAAAGGGATATGAGCATACAACTATACAAGATATTGCTAAATATTTAAATATATCTCAAGGATTATGTTATCGTTATTTTAAATCTAAAGCGGAGATATTCACAGCAACTGCTGAATTTTATGCACAGCAGATTTTAATTCAAATAAGACAACCTTTTCCTGAAAATATGAAAGCAATTGATAAATTTAATGTTACGATAAAAAGACTTTTTCAATATATTATCAAACATGGTGAGTTTGAAGCTAATAGTGAAGTAAGTGCCTTACGTGCAGATAGATTAGATAGTATTTCCAGACAGATTATAGAAGTGATTATACCGATAATTAAGCAAGGTAATGAAGAAAAGATATTTAATTGTCATGATATAGAAAAAACGACTAAGATTTTTATTTTTGGTTTGGTACATACTTTTCATGAAGAAATGCCTAAGCAAGATATAAAGAATTATATTAAGTCTTTTTTAAAGTATTTAAAGATAAATTTAGTATTGATTTTAAATATAAAAGAGCCTGAATTACTAGGTGAAGGTTGGGAAAACATTTTATAGATATAGATGAAAAAAACTAGGTGTTATATTATATCAACACTTAGTTTTTTTATTTGACGGTATAGTTTATTTGTAGTAATATTTAAATGAATGAATTTATTCATTCTTGAGATGATATGATAAAATTTGTTATTATATTAGGATTTTTCTGATATTATATAAGTGATGAATAAAATAGAAATGAATATAGAAGGAGGGATTTATGATGAAGAAAATATTTTTTGTGCTATGTTTGTTATTATCTTTATATTTATGCACAGGTTGTGGAAAAAATGAACAAGTTGTGGATAACACTGTTTATGTAAAAACACAGACAATTGATTATGGTGCAAGTAGTAATGAAGATAATTATGCAGGTGTAGTTAAAGGTCGCTATGAAACTAATTTGGCTTTTCAAGTTAGTGGAAAAATATTATCTAGAAATATAAATTTAGGAGATAGAGTATCAGCAGGAGATGTCTTGATGGTCATTGATGATAAAGATATTAGACAGAGTGTAAATGCTTATGATGCTCAAGTAGAGGCTGCTAAATCGCAGTTGAATTTAGCACAATCTAATCTTGCTAGATATGAACAGTTATATGCAGCTAATGCGGTTAGTGCTCAATCTTTAGACCAATATCAAAATGCATATGATAGTGCTTTATCAGCATATAATCAAGCTGTAGCTCAAGCGACACAAGGGTATAATTCTTTGGGTTATACACAATTAGTCGCAAATGCAAATGGTGTTATTTCTAGTGTAAGTGGTGAAACTGGTCAAGTCGTAAGTGCAGGTCAGACTGTAGCTGTGCTTATTCAAGATGGAGAAAGAGAGATTGAAATATCCATTCCTGAAAATAAAATTCAAGATATAAGCATAGGTCAAAATGCGACAGTTGATTTTTGGGCTTTAAAAGGCACTACTGTTCAAGGTGTAGTTAGAGAAATATCACCGATAGCTGATGCCGTAGCAAAGACTTATAAAGTTAGAATTAGCCTTGTAAATCCTCCATCTGATATTCAATTAGGTATGACTGCAAATGTTATATTTACAGGAGCAAATAATGGTGATACAAATATTAATTTGCCATTGAGTGCATTGTATCAAGTGGAAAATAAAACTCAAGTTTGGATCGTCAATGATGCTTCTTGTGTGGAATTAAAAGATATAAATGTAATATCTTTGGGAAAAAATGATGTGATTGTCAGTGGATTAAATAAAGGTGATGTAGTAGTAACAGCCGGTGTGCATAAACTTTATGAAGGGCAATCAGTAAAATTAGCGGATGGTGATACTTTATGAGAAATTTAACAGAAGTTCTTAAAAAAATAAAAATCTAGTCTGGTACTTTATCGTGTGATTTTTTTTGCAGGAAATTTTTTCTTATACGAAATTGGGACGAATGGAAGATCCTTCATTTACGATTAGACAAATGGTAGTATCTGTAGCTTGGCCAGGAGCGACAGCTTCACAGATGGAAGAACAAGTTACAGATAAGATTGAGAAAAAATTGCAAGATACACCAGGTCTTGATTATGTAAAAAGTTTTTCGCGTTCAGGCGAAGCTGTTATCTATGTAAATTTACGTGATGATATAGATAATGATAAGATACGACCGACATGGCTTGAAGTTCGCAATATGGTTGATGACATAAAAAAGGATTTACCAGAAGGCGTTTATGGGCCATATTATAATGACCGATTTGATGATGTATATGGTTCTATATATGCTATCACAGGTGATGGTTATTCTTATGAAGAAATGCGTGAAAAGGCAGAAAAAATAAGACGTATCTTATTGACTGTGGATAATGTCAGCAAAGTAGAACTTGTAGGTGAACAGCCTGAAAAAATATATATAGAAGCTTCATTAGATAAGCTTTCTGAATTGGGTATTAGTCCTCAAGATATCATGCAAGCAGTGCAGACTCAACAACAAATGACACCTGCGGGCATGATTGAAACTCAGACGGATAATGTATATTTACGTTTAAGTGGTCAATTCGCTGATGTGGATATGCTCAAAGAAATGCCTATCAATGCTGGGGGCAAAATTTTGCGTTTGGCAGATATAGCCAAAGTAGAACGTAGATATGTAGAACCAGCAGAACCAAAGATGTTCTACAATGGAAAACCAGCTATAGGTCTTGCTGTTTCCATGGAAGCTGGAGGTAATATTTTAACTCTAGGTAATAATCTACAAAATACTATTGAAGAAGTGCAAAAATATATACCTACAGGTTTAGAGATAAATCAAGTATCTAATCAGCCTCAAGTAGTAAAAGATTCAATAGATGAATTCGTAGGTTCCCTGCGAGAAGCAATTATCATCGTATTGGCAGTCAGTTTTTTGAGTTTAGGACTCAGAACAGGTATGGTAGTTGCGGGTTGTATACCTCTTGTTATTTTAGGCGTATTTGTTGCTATGGAAGCTTTGGGTATAGATTTGCATAAGGTTTCTTTGGGAGCGTTGATTATTTCTTTAGGTTTATTAGTGGATGATGCTATTATTGCTGTAGAAATGATGAGTGTAAAACTTGAAGAAGGTTTAGATAGATTTAGTGCTGCTTGTTATGCGTATAAAGCGACAGCTATGCCAATGCTTAGCGGTACACTAATTACTTGTGCAGGCTTTATACCTGTAGCTTTTGCCGATGGATTAGCATCTGAATTTTGTAGTGCGTTATTTCCTGTAATTGCCATAGCTTTGATTTTATCTTGGATTGTATCTGTAATGGTAGCTCCATTATATGGTTATAAAATAATTAAAGTTAAAGTAAAAAAAGATGAAAAGGGAAATATAGACCCATATCAAAGTAAATTTTATACATTTTTTAGAAAGATATTATGTTATTGTTTAACACATAAAAAAATAATATTGTCTAGCACAGTGGTTATATTTGCTATTTCTATTTATTGTATGAAATTTATAAGTCAGGAATTTTTCCCACCATCTCAAAGACCAGAGCTTGTAGTAGAACTTACTTTGCCAGAAGGTTCATCTATAAAGGCTACAGAAGAACAAGCTGAAAAATTGGCAGCTGTTTTAAGTGAAGAACAAGATAAAATAGATAATTTTGCTTATTATACAGGTCAAGGATCTCCGCGTTTTGTATTGACTTTTGACCCTGTATTACCAAAAGATAATTATGCTCAATTTGTAATTACAGCAAAAGATGTAGAAGCTAGAGAATATTTAAATCAAAAATTATTTAAAATCTTAAATGAAGATTTTCCAGCAGTACAATCAAATATTAAATTTTTACAAATGGGGCCACCTGCTGATTATCCTGTAATGATTAGAGTTTCAGGATATGATGTGGATAAGGTAAAAAATATAGCTGATGAAGTGGCTATGAAGATGCGCCAAGATAGTAATATTTACAATGTAAATTTTGATTGGCAAGAAAAAGCAAAAACACTTCATTTAGAATTAGACCAAGATAAATTGAGAGCAATGGGTATATCTAGTCAAATGGTTGCCCAGACTTTATATACAGAGCTTACAGGAGCAACAGCTGCTCAATTTTATCAAGGTGATAGAACCATTGATATAGTTATGCGATTATCTGATAACGATAGAGATAATTTGGAAAAAGTGCGTAATTTACCGATTTATTTAGGGCAATATGGATATGTACCACTTGAACAGATTGCTAAAATTAGTTATCGTGCAGAAGATGGTGTTATTTGGCGTCGTGATTTAAAACCTACAATCACTGTTCGTGGTAGTATTTATCAAGGAACAGCCAATGATGCAACTGAAAAAATATATAATCAATTAGCTGATTTACAAAAAGATTTACCATTTGGTTATAGCATTGAACCAGATGGCGCTATGTCAGATAGTCAAACAGCTATGGAACATTTGTTAAAACCTATACCTGTGATGGTCATAGCGGTTATTACTATATTGATGTTCCAATTGAGAAGTGTACAGTTAATGATAATGACTGTACTTACAGCTCCGCTTGGCTTAATTGGTGTTAGCTTTGGTATGTTATTGTTTGATAAACCAATTGGCTTTGTGGCAGTATTAGGTATCTTGGCTTTATTTGGTATGATTATTCGTAACTCAATTATCTTGATTGACCAGATAAAGAAACATATGCTTGATGGTGAAAAACCATGGAATGCTATTATTGATTCTGCTGTATTGCGCTTCCGTCCAATAATGCTTACAGCAGCAGCGGCAATACTTGGAATGATGCCACTTGTACCAAGTACACTTTGGGGTTCAATGGCAATTGCTATTTCTTGTGGTTTAGTAGTCGCTACGATTTTAACTTTGCTCATTTTACCAACAATGTATGCAGCATGGTTTAAAATCACACCATATAGTGAAAATAAATTGAAACAGAAATAAAATGTTTCACGTGAAACAAAAAAGTGCAAGTAAGAAATTTCTTACTTGCACTTTTTCATTTATTTAATTAGCAAATCTTTTACGAGGTTTTCTACTAATTGGTGGTTTGAGATACATTAAGGCACTTGTTATGAACATCAAAATTCCAGCGAAAATAAAGACAAATTTTAAACCAAAGAAAGTGCCAATAAAGCCACCAACTAATGGACCGATAGTTGAACCAATTTGTTGAGCTGCAAACATCAAACCAAAGATACGCCCACGTTGTTCGGCTGGACTTTTTTTAACTAAAATAGAATTGATTGATGGGTATACACCAGCATAGAATAAACCACAAACAAATTGCAAGATAGCAAATGGAGTAAGTGTGCTAGGTATGGATTGAATGATTAAAATAAAACCTGTACCAGCAAGGGTTATACACATAGTACGGAAAAATCCATGTGATTGACCATATCTACCCCAAAGCGGTGCGGAAATAGCTCCAGCAAAACCACCTAAAGAAAAGACCATACCAGATAACATGATAACATTATCCATACTATGATGTAGTTCAGCTACATATAATGTTAATATAGGCTGAAGAATTAAAATTGCCATCTGGATAACAACAGCACATTCAAGCATACGTCTAATCATAGGCACTTTTAATAAATTTACTTTTTCTGCTTCTTTAGCTAATGCTAATTGTTCAGGTGTTTTAGCTTCACGAGGTGGTTCTTTAATGAAAATTAAGGTGATTAAAGTAATTAAAGCGAGAGCGCCTGCAGAGATAAAGAAGGAAACTCGCATACCAAATACACTGGCTAATACACCACCGAGTAATGGGCCAATAACTCCGCCAGCAGTTAAAGCACCTTGCATTACGCCCATACAAAAACCGAGCTTTTCTTTGGGAGCATAAGAGGACATAATAGCAAGTTCAGCAGGCCAAAGTCCAGCGGCAAAACCTTGGAGAATACGAGCAAACATTAATTGAATAGGAGAGCTAACGATACCACAGATGAAATAAGTAATAGCAAGACCTATTCCAGCACGTACTGCCATAGGTTTTCGCCCTTTTTTGTCAGATAATTTGCCCCAGATAGGAGCCATAACAGCACTAACGATGAATGTTACGGAAAATATAATGCCTGACCACATGTTTACATTGTCAGATGTTACACCTAATTCATTAATTAAATACATAGGTAAAAATGGAATGAGCATAGTATAACTAGCTGACATCAGTACAACATTGCAAGTCAAAATGGCTAAAACAGCTTTCCAATTCAATTAAATCAATCCTTTCGTAATAATTTCATAGTTTATTAATTATTTTTATAAAAAAATAATTAAATATCTAAGATGATTATACATCAAAAGGTATAAATTAAAAAGCTACTATAGACGAAAAATATTCTTTGGGCTACAATTAATTATAGATTAATAAATAAGGACGTGATATTGTGTATAAATTAGCACCATCATTATTAGCAGCTGACTTTGGTATTATAAAAGAACAATTAGCCAAATTAGATGAAGCAAAAGTACCTTATCTTCATTTGGATATTATGGATGGAGTTTTTGTACCTAATTTATCTTTCGGTCTTGCTGTTGTTGAGTCTATTCGCAAATATACAAAAATGGTTTTTGATGTGCATTTGATGATTATAGAACCAGAACGTTATGTAGAACAGTTCGCTAAAGCTGGTACAGATATTTTCTGTTTCCATATTGAAGCGACTAAAGATGCAAAAGCAACTGTAGAAAAAATAAAGAAATGTGGTATGAAAGCAGCTATCGCTGTTAAACCAGCAACACCAATAAGTGAAATAAAAGATTTATTAGGTGAATTAGATATGGTCTTAGTAATGACTGTAGAACCAGGTTTTGGTGGCCAAAAATTCATGGAAGACCAGATGGAAAAAGTAAAAGAATTAGTAAAACTTCGTGAAGAAAATAATTATAAATATGATATTGAAGTTGATGGTGGTGTAAATCCTGAAACAATAAAAACATGTTTTGCTTCTGGTGCAAATGTAATTGTAGCAGGTTCTGCCGTTTTAGGAGCAAAGGATATTTCTGCAAGAGTAGAAGAATTTGCTCAAATTGCCAAAGAATATAATATTTAATTTTTATCATAAAAAAACGTATTATCCATAAAAGATAATACGTTTTTTATTTGAATTATTTAATTTGCGACAGTATCTGTAGTTGTGTTTTCAGTTACTGGTTGGCGATTTTTTTGACCTGTCCAACCATATTTGATTGTGAGTGTTGTTATACCTGCGATTAACATAAATAATGCCATAGCAAAATATCCAAGGTCAAAAGAACCTGTTTCTGTTTTGATGAAGCCCATCATATAAGGGCCAACCCAACCACCAAGGTTACCACAGGAATTGATAAGACCGATAGCACCAGCAGCTGCAGGGCCTGTTAAGAATGTAGTAGGAACTGTCCACCATACGCCCATAGAAGCATAGATGCCGATAGCGGATAAGCAGATTAAAAATAATGCTACAGAAGGATTGCTAGCAAATGGGCTAAGTCCAAGACCGATAGCACCGATGAACATGGCAATAGCTACATGCCAAACTTTATCACCTGTTTTAGTAGATGTATAACCTGCGATTATTTGTACGATTAAAGCTACAGTCATAGGAATAGCGATAGCGCCACCTAATAGAGAAGTTGACCAACCGGAAAGGCTTTTTAATACAGTTGGCATCCAGAAGTTGAAGCCCCAGAAACCAATTACCCACATGAAATAGATAAAGCAAAGTTTTAAAACTTTTTTATCAGTAAAAGCTTGCATAACAGTATATTTTTTTACTTTTTGTAAACGAGCTTGTTCAGCTTCAAAAGCTTCTGTTAAATATTTTTTCTCAGCATCATTGAGCCAAGATACTTGATCTGGTCTATCTTTAACCCAGAAGAAGAATACTACAGCGAAGAGGAGAGCAGGAACAGCTTCTAAGATGAATAATTCTTGCCAACCATGCATACCTAAAATAGAAGTATTTAATAAAACACCAGCTAAAGGAGCACCGATAATAGTAGATAATAATAGCGAAGTAAGCATTAAAGAAGTAGCACGAGCTCTTTCTTTTGGTGTGAACCAACGAGGGAATAATACAGAATAAATAACAGGATAAAGACTTGCTTCAGATGCACCAAGTAAGAAACGATAGATATAAAATTCAGTTTGAGTAGACATGAAAGCCATGAGAACACAAACGAGACCCCATGTGAACATGATACGGGCAATCCATTTACTAGCAGAATATTTAGCAGCGATTAAAGAACCAGGAATTTCTAAAAGTAAGTAACCCATGAAGAAGATACCAGCACCAGCTCCAAAGATTTCAGGTGTAAGCCATGGTAAATCTTCAGTCATAGTCAAAGCTGCATAAGCTATATTTACACGGTCGATACAAGCGATGATTGAAACTAAGAATACAGGTAAAATAATATGTAAATCACGCTTTCTTTTTAAACTTGCAAAATTGATTTGTTCCATTGTTAAAACCTCCTAATAAAATATTTTGTGTAAAACTAAGTATAAATACAAAAAACCTCCGCCCCATGAAGGGACGGAGGTTATATTTCCGCGGTACCACCCTGATTTTGTCTTAATTATAGACAACAGCTTTCAACGTACATCATAATACGCGTTTCTTATAACGTAGAACAAACGTTTTAGCTTACTGGATTTCAGCTAAAATCTTCAAGGATGATTTTCATTTTTCTTTTGGCTACCACTTTTCAGCAAAATAGTGGCTCTCTGTAAGCTTTAAGGAAAAATTACTTGTTCCTATCTCTAGATTTATACTTTATTTTATATTTACAAATTTACAAAACTCATTGTAAATTAATATAATCTTATATTGCAAAATTGTCAATAGTTTTTTAATCACTTTTTTCAAAAA
>ENA-OQET01001254-OQET01001254.1-human-gut-metagenome-genome-assembly--contig:-NODE-1254-length-11590-cov-3.697374_pt1 | contig 11590 bp, 15 predicted proteins | sample MGYA00242800_ERZ504645 | MGnify/ENA primary metagenome ERZ504645 (study PRJEB26092, sample SAMD00036308) | human gut metagenome | host: Homo sapiens | study: EMG produced TPA metagenomics assembly of... | reverse complement strand
GAATATTATCCGCTCTCTGCGACTTTCAGTGTCAGCGGCAAGGATATATATAAAATAAAACTCGACCAGCCGGTCGAGATAACCGGCGAACAGGCAAGAAGTTCAGCGGTTACGTCAGCTTTATAAGCCCCACCGCCTCTGAATCTGCCTCGTCAAGCATTACTTCGCTTCTCGGTTCAACATCCGGCGGCAGCGAAGTTGAGGCGAAAGCGATGATTGAACAGCCCGACAAGAGCATTATAATTGGTCTTTCGGTTGATATGTCCATAAGCTCGAAACCCAAAAGAACGCCACTCTTGTTCCGGTCGAGTCAATACAGTACGAGGACGGAAAGTCGTATATCTATCTCTATGATCCGGATTCAAAGACCGTTAAGAAAACAGAAGTCACAACAGGACTTTTTGACGGAGAGCACTATCAGATACTTTCCGGCTGCTCGGTAGGGGATAAGATAGTCAAGATACCGTCCGAAGATATTGAAGACGGTCAGAAGATACATGCAAAGTAATGGCACTGACACTTTTTATAAATATAAACGAACTGACCAACGAGCAGTACGAGCGCGAAATAAATTTTCTTTGTCCGCAGAAACGCGAGCGCGTTTTCAGGATGCGCTTTGAAGATGACAAAAAACGCTCGCTTGCCGCGAATCTCGCCGCAAGGCGCGCGTCTGCCGACTTTTTTGGGTATTGATGAGGACGAAATCAGAATAACTTGTGACGGCAGCGGGAAGCCGCTGTGCGATGGATGTTATATATCTCTCAGTCATTCCGGCGACTATGCAGTCTGTGCGGTGAGCAGTTTTCCAATCGGAGTTGACATTGAGAAAAAGCGTGATGTCAATCCGAAGCTCATAAATAAAATATGCGTCAACGATGCCGAGGGAGGATATGTGACAGATACGCAAAACCTGCTTACGCTGTGGTCTGTCAAAGAGGCCTGCTTCAAGGCGCTGAGTCCAAAGGTAAGTACAGTCAGCGATATATCGCTCGAAATAACCGAAAGGGGATTCGAATGCAGCGGAATATCCTTTATTGAGACAGGCATTGTGCACAAAGATTTAGTTTTTTCAGCTCGCGATTCAGTCTAAAAATTTCAAGTAAATGACTTGCATAAATATGAAACAGCAGTTATAATTATTCTATTATCATTGGAGGTTCATTATGAATTTAGTATCAGTTTTAAACCTTGCCAGCGGTACAGCTGCAAACGGTGCGGCTTCCGGCAAGAGCCAGATTTCTCTTATCGTTATGATGGTTCTTCTGTTCGCGGTCATGTATTTTTGTCATGATCCGTCCCCAGAAGAAAAAGCAGAAGGAAGAGCAGCAGATGCGCGACAGCATCGAGGTCGGCGATGAGATCACCACCATCGGCGGTATCGTCGGACGCGTCGTTACTGTTAAGGATGATTCTCTTATTATAGAGACCGGCGCTGAAAGAAACAGAATCAAGATTATGAGATGGGCTATCAGCACCAATAACACCGCTAACGAGAAGCTCGAGGCTGAGAGAGCTGCCGCGAAGGAAGCTCAGGAAGCCGAGAAGGCCGCAAAGATGGAAGAGGCCAAGGCAAAGAGCAAGGCAAGCCGCAAGAAGAGCAAGAAGAACAAGGATGCGGACGCCGAGTAATCTGACATAAAATCAGACTTCCCCTCATACTTTTTAACAAACGGTATGAGGGGGATTTTTTTATGCCTGCCAAAAGGGGAGAGCGAAAGAAAACCAACGATAAGAAAACTCTTCTGATAAGTCTGCTTATCGGCAATGCGCTTGGCGTCGCAATATTTTTTATACTGCTTTCGATTGCCTCTGCGGTGATACTCAAAAAAGGTGTTTCGTCGGGAGCTTATACGCCCGTTTCAATTGTGTGTGCCGCAATAGCGGCGTTTATAGCCGGACTATTTTCTGTCATCCCGATAAGAAAAAACGGACTTCTGTTGGGACTGTGTTCATCAGTTTTGCTCATTGCCTGCGTTGTTGTATCCGCCGCGGCCGCAGACGGCAGTGTAGGCATAAAAACAGCGATTGCGTCGGCGGTTGCGGCCGTATGTGCCTGCATCGGAGGTATACTTGCCGCAAATATGAAAAAGAAAACACGATGACCGTGCCGCAAGGCACGGTTTTGTCTTGTAAAATATAAAAAAGATGGTATAATATATAAGTATTTACATACGAGGAGGAAAACAAATCATGTCCAAAGAAAAGTATTATATCACAACTGCGATTGCTTACACATCGCGCAAGCCTCACATAGGCAATTCCTATGAGATAGTTCTCACCGATGCCATAGCCAGGTATAAGCGAATGCAGGGATATGATGTGTTTTTCCTTACCGGTACCGATGAACACGGTCAGAAGATAGAGGAGTACGCCAAGAATGCAGGCGTATCCCCGAAAGAATATGTTGACAAAGTGGCAGGGGAGATACGCGGTATCTGCGATCTGCTCAACACAACTTATGACAAGTTTATCAGAACGACCGACGATTACCATGAAAAGGTAGTTCAGAAGATATTCCGCAAGCTTTATGACCAGGGCGATATCTATAAGAGCGAATACGAAGGCATGTACTGCGTGCCCTGCGAGAGCTTCTTTACTGAGTCCCAGGTCGTTGACGGCAAGTGCCCGGACTGCGGCAGCGAGCTTGTCCCGACAAAGGAAGAGGCATATTTTTTCAGAATGTCAAAGTATCAGAAGCAGCTCGAGGATTATATCGAGGCGAACCCGAACTTTATCTATCCCGAGAGCCGCAAAAAGGAAATGGTCAACAATTTCATAAAGCCCGGTATTCAGGATCTCTGCGTTTCACGTTCGTCTTTCAAATGGGGCGTTCCGGTCGACTTTGATGACAAGCATGTCGTCTATGTCTGGATAGACGCGCTTTCGAACTATATCACCGCTCTCGGTTATGATCCCGACGGCAGCTCAGAGCTGTTCAACAAATATTGGCCGGCAGACGCGCATATAATCGGCAAGGATATTCTTCGCTTCCACACAATTTATTGGCCGATTATGCTCATGGCTCTCGGTCTTGAACTGCCCAAGAAAGTATTCGGCCACCCGTGGCTGCTTTTCGGAACGGACAAGATGTCAAAGTCCAAGGGCAATGTCATATATGCGGACGATCTTGTGAGACATTTCGGCGTTGACGCCATCAGATATTATCTGCTCTCCGAGATGCCTTATGCCGCTGACGGTTCGATCACTTATACCACCATAATCGAGCGCTACAATTCCGAGCTGGCAAACACGCTCGGCAACCTTGTCAACAGAACGATTGCAATGTCAAATAAATATTTCGACGGCGAGATACTCGCTCCCGAAGCTCCGGAAGCCGTCGATGAGGATCTCAAAAATACCGTTCTCGGCAGCGTAAAGACGGTTGATAAATGCATGGATGATTTCCATGTTGCGGATGCGCTTGAGGCTATTTTCAGCGCAGCAAGACGCAGCAACAAATATATCGACGAGACGACTCCGTGGCTGCTCGCAAAGGATGAAGATAAGCGCGCAAGGCTCGGTACGGTGCTTTATAATCTCCTCGAGAGCATCAGAATAATTGCCGTTCAGCTCAAGCCCTTTATGCCCGATACCTCGGACAAGATTCTTGAGCAGCTCAACACGGATATATCTTCTTATGAGAGCATCCAGTCCTTTGGCGCGCTCAAAGCCGGCGGACGTGTCGGAACGGCGACTCCGCTGTTCAACAGAATCGACGCAGAAAAGATGCTTGAGGAGATAGAGAAGGAGACTTCCGTCTCCGAAGCGGCACTCGAAGAGAAGAAAGAAGAGATTCCCGGAGTTGCAATGATTGGCATTGACGACTTTGCAAAAGTCGAGCTCAAAGTTGCGAAAATTAAGGATTGCGTGCCCGTAAAACGCGCAAAGAAGCTGCTTGAACTGACTATCGACGACGGCAGCGGACTTCGCACTGTTGCTTCCGGAATTGCCAAGTGGTACAAGCCCGAGAATCTTGTCGGACACAATATAATCCTTGTGTCAAACCTCAAGCCCGCAAAGCTCTGCGGCGTTGAAAGCTGCGGAATGATTCTTGCGGCTGACTGCGCAGACGATGATGTCAAGGTGATTTTCGTTGACGATATCCCGGTCGGAGCAAAGATAAGATGATAAACAATATTTTTGACAGCCACGCCCATTACGACGACGAACAGTTTGACGGCGACAGAGACGAATTGATAGCGTCCTTGCCGTCAAAGGGCGTTTGCGCTGTTATAAACTGCGCAAGTGACCTGAAAAGCTCCGCAACATCTGCGGAGCTTTCTGAAAAATATCCTTTTTTCTGGTGTGCGTGCGGAATTCATCCTCATGAGGCTGAAAAAGAATTAAAAAATCGCTAATATTAGCGAAATAGAACAAAAAATAATTGATTTCACAAAAAAAGAAAAAATGCGTCGCAAATAAGGGGAGATTGGGCTCGATTATCACTATGATTTCTCGCCAAGAGAGCTTCAAAAAGAGATTTTGAGCTTCAGTTGAAACTATCAAAAGAGCTCGATCTGCCTGTTATAATCCACGACAGGGAAGCGCACGAGGACACAATGACTTTGCTCAAAAATACAGACCAAAAGGCGTAGTTCATTGTTTTCCGGCAGCGTTGAAATGGCGCAGGAAGTTTTAAAACTCGGAATGTATATCGGTCTCGGCGGAGCAGTTACTTTCAAAAACGCGAAGAAACCTGTTGCAGTCGCAGCGGTAACTGATAGTAGCAAAATCTTGCTTGAAACCGACTGTCCTTATATGGCGCCGGTGCCGCTCAGAGGAACCAGATGTTCATCTGATATGATTGCATATTCTGCGCAGGCGATAGCGAATATAAAAAATATCGATGTACAAATGCTTGTCGATACCGCAACCGAGAATACTAAGCGGTTGTTTGGGATAGAGTTCTGATTTTGTGCGAAGGGAGGGAAAACTGAATCAATAGTCATATTGACTAAAGCTCCCGCTAAAATTATACAAAATAAATGTTTTGTATAATTTAGGGGACTTTATTATATGACTATACAGGTTCTGTGTATGAAACCTGAGGATTTTGTATGCCTGCCGCGATTGGTGCGGGATTATCTGAATTATCTGTCGAGCGTCAAAGGCAAATTCACAGCTTACTGTCTGCGAATACGCCTCGGATCTTCGGCTTTTCTTTGCGTACATGCTCAAGCAAGAAAACCTTTCGCAGTATAAAAACACTCCTATAGATGAAATTGATATTTCAAAGCTTGATATCGATTTTATCTCGCTTGCCCGTATACCGACTGCGTACGGCTTTTTGGAATACTGTCGCGCCGAGCGCGGCAATGATACGGCAGCCAGAGCTCGCAAAGTCGTTTCTATCAAACGCTTTTATCGTTATTTAAAGGTTCAGGGCTACATTGATGAAAACCCTATGCAGGATCTGGAATCGCCGAAAATAAAGAAATCGTTGCCGAAATATCTGTCTCTTGAACAGGCTGTGAGTTTGCTTGAATCCGTAGATGGTAAAAATAAGGAGCGCGATTATTGCATTTTAGTTCTTTTTATGAACTGCGGAATGCGTCTTTCGGAGCTTGTTTCAATCAATTATTCTGATATAAAACCGGATAATACAATTATAATAACCGGAAAAGGAAATAAACAACGCACGGTTTATCTCAATGATGCGTGTGTAAGCGCAATAAAAGACTATATGAAAGTGCGTCCGGTTGACGGCGTGAAAGACAAAGAAGCACTGTTCCTGAGCAACCGAAAGACCAGAATCAGCCCAAAAACGGTTCAGCATATAGTTGACGAGTATCTTGAAAAATCCGGGCTCAGCGGTCAGGGATTTTCAACTCACAAATTAAGACATACGGCCGCTACGCTCATGTATCAATACGGCCATGTCGATGTGCTGCAACTAAAAGAGATTCTCGGCCATGAGAATCTGGCAACGACTGAAATTTATACTCATGTTGTCGACGAACAATTGCGCAGTGCCGTTGATTCCAACCCGCTTAATAAAGTCAAAATCAACCGCAAAAAGTCTGAATCTGATTCTGATGAAAATTAAAAGCTGAACAGCCTGCAAAAAAGTCTGCTTGCGGCGGCGTCGGTTACAGCGGCAAGAACTATAAGAATACATATTATCAAAAAAACGCATACAGTAAATTTTTATGCTCCCCTCCCCTCTTTGTGCTTTAGCTGAAGAAAGTGAGAGGAGCATTTCATATGATGAATTTATTCCGGCACTGCAAGCAAGAAGAAGCGCAAAAATAGCCGGTATAAGCCCGGGATATATCACCAAAACGCAGTACCCAAGCCCGCGCAGAGCAAAATTTGAGTATAGATAGCCCGACAGCATACCTATCCCCACTCCACGTATTATTGGCAGAATACATATCAGCGGCAGCCCGACAGCACACAGCCCGAATACAAATACCGCAAGCATAAATGCGGCGTTGACAGCCAGCGAATTTATAAAATTCATGCCGAGAGACTGGCTGCTTTTTGATCTTATATAAACCGAAAACATATCCGAAAATGCGCCTGAAAGATAGCTATCAGCCTTTTTCAGCGAAAGTGCGCCTATTATCATTCCTGCTGCAAAAAGCAGCATCATAATAAGTATTCTGCGATTCTTTTTCAGTGAAGTTATAACACCGTTCCCGTATTCCTTTGCTGCCGTGTTTATGTCCATAGCATTTTACCTCCATATTTTATCTAATAATATGAGGCTTTGTCCCGAAAAATACCAATGTCCCCGCAGTATCCATGCGAGGACATTTTAGCTTATCTATTAAATTTTTATTCCGTTCAGTTTATCAACGAAATCGGCGGGCTTTACGGTCAGCTCCGCCCATGCGGGTCTGAATCCGCTTTTTATTGCGTTCCCAGCAGATTTGATATTTGACCATGCACAGCAGTAAAACGGGACTTTGCCGCGTTTTATAATCTCCAGCGCCAGTCTGCTTGTCAACGCACCAGCTACGCCCTTCCTGCGATATTCCGGCAGAACATCGACTCCTATCTGCCACATCGTATCGCAGTCGGCTGAAGCTCCGGCAAGCCCTATCAAAGTATTACCGTCGTATGCACCGACGCACAGCACATCTAAATCTTTTCTGTCGGTGCACAGCGCGTTGCTCCACTGCGGCAGATATAAATCCTTGAAGTCATTCGGATACATAACCTTGAGTTCATATCGGCATGGCAGTTCCTGAAGCGACTCCATACGCGGCAGAAAATACTCAGCCATGAAACAAACACGCATACCGTGCGCCTGAAAAGCATCGTTTAGAATATGCATATTCGGTGTTTCAAAGCAGTGCTCCGGCGCAAATCTATTTATATACTGCTCCACAATGTCCTTATATTTCATGTCAACGGATGCTACAATGTTGTTTCCGTATGACACGAGGTCGCATATAAACGGAAGCTTCAAATATTTTCGCGCATTTGGGTCTGCTGTTGATTCAACGATAATATTTTTTGGCTTTTATAAAGTCTTCCGGTGCACATCCGAGGTCTGTTGCGGACTGCGCCATGGCAGTAGAAATAATTTGACTGTTGTTCATCAATTCTAATCCTGTCTTTTAAAATAAAACGCCCCTGAGTTTTTTAATCAGAGGCGTTAAAAAATCTTTACTTCTTGAAGATATCGTCCTGCTCAATGAGCTCGATTCCCGCGCCCTTGAGTATCTCGGAAGCCTTGTCGTTATCTTCGACTCTGATGATAACATAGGCGTTGCCGACCGAAGGCGTGATGAACGCATAAGCATACTCAACGCTTATCTGTGCATCTGAAAGCACCTTGATAGCGCGCGCAAGTCCGCCGGGTTCATCGGGAATGATTATGCCGAGAACCTGAGTTGCGGAAGCGGTCATTCCCTCGCTTCTGAGCGCCTCAACCGCCGACTTGGGGTCGTTGACGATAAGGCGGAGAATGCCGTAGTCCGAGGTATCCGCAACGGAAAGAGCGCGAATATCGATGCTGTTCTTGGCGAGGACTGCCGTTATGTCGGCAAGTCTGCCGGGTCTGTTTTCGACAAAAACCGAAATCTGACTGATTGCCATTTGGTTTTCCTCCTTTATATTTTTCTGTTATCAATAACTCTCGAAGCCTTGCCTTCGTAGCGCGGCAGAGAGTGCGGTTCAACAAGACGCACCTTTGCGGAAACACCGAGAACGGACTGCATGGCGCCGCAAATCTCTTTCTCTTTAGCCTCAATCTGCTTGACCGAGTCAGAGAACATGTGGTCTGACATCTCGATGCAGACGGTCATTATATCAAGATTATTCGCTCTGTCAACTATTATCTGATAGTTCGGATCCATGCCGAGCGAAAGAATAACATGCTCGACCTGAGCCGGGAAAACATTGACGCCGCGGATAATAAGCATATCGTCGCTTCTGCCCTTGGGTCTGAGCATCTTGACGAGCGTTCTGCCGCAGGCGCATTTCTCATGCGTTATTGCGGAAATGTCGCGGGTTCTGTATCTGAGCAGCGGAAGAGCTTCTTTGCCGATGCATGTGAACACGAGCTCGCCGTATTCGCCGTCGGGCAGCGGCTTGAGGGTCACGGGATCGACTATCTCGGGATAGAAATAATCCTCGCATATATGCATTCCGCTCTGCTCGCAGCATTCAAATGCAACGCCGGGACCCGCTATCTCAGAGAGACCGTATATATCATATGCCTTGATTTTGAGCATATTCTCAAGCTGAGTGCGCATATTCTCGCTCCACGGCTCTGCGCCGAAAATACCTATGCGAAGCGGCAGCTCAGCGGGATCGACATTCATCTCTTTGAGTGTCTCTGCGATAAACAGAGCGTATGACGGAGTGCAGCAGAGCACATTTGAGCCGAAATCCTGAAGAATCTGCACCTGACGCTTTGTGTTGCCGGAGGACACGGGAATAGCCGTTGCGCCGAGCTTCTCCGCGCCGTAATGAATACCCATACCGCCCGTGAAAAGTCCGTAGCCATAGGAGACGTGGATGTAGTCCGAGGGCGTTGTGCCCGCAGCGGTAAGAGCTCTTGCCACGCACTCCGACCAGCGGTCTATATCGCCTCTCGTGTAGCCGACAACAGTCTGCTTTCCGGTCGTTCCGGACGAGGCGTGAACTCTGACAAGCTCATCTCTCGGCACGGCAAAAAGTCCGAACGGATAGTGATCTCTGAGATCCTGCTTTACTGTAAAGGGCAGCTTGCTGATATCGTCTATCGAGTGGATATCTTCAGGCTTGAGTCCTATTTCGTCAAACTTTGCCTTATAAAACGGGGATATTTTCATAGCATCTTTTTACGGTTTTTATCAGTCTTGCGCTCTGTATTGCGTGCAGATAATCGCGCGACGCTGTCTCAATTTCCAGGGCTGAAATACTTTGCCATCGTATCATATCTCCTTTTGCTGACTGTCTGCCTTTAATGCGTTTCAGCAGCTTTTTTCGTGCTCATAGCCGAGGCGGAACGCCTCAAGGTTCATATCGAGAAACTTTTCGGGCACAGTGTTCTTTATAGCGTTTATCCATGTTTCGTAGCTTAATTGCATATGGCTTGCCATGGCGCCTATGAGAACAACATTGACCGCCTTTGCCGAACCCGCTTTAACGGCGAGCGAAAGCGCATCAAGCTCTATCATAGAAGCTCCTGTTGCTTTTATTGCCTCGGATATGTTTCTGAGGATACTCCGCCGCGCCGGTTATGACCGGCATCGGGTCGATACACTGATCGTTGACGACTAATTTGCCGTCGGGCTTAAGGAAGCTGAGCCATCTTGCGGCTTCGAGCTTCTCAAAGGCGAGGATTATATCGGCTTCACCCTGCTCAATTGTGGGGCGAAAAAACCTCATCGCCGTATTTAACATATGTAACAACGGAACCGCCGCGCTGGCTCATTCCGTGTATTTCGGAAACTTTGACTTCGTATCCGCTGTCTATAAGCGCGCTGCCGAGGAGTCTGCTCGCAAGCAGAGTACCCTGGCCGCCGACGCCGACTATCATAATTGATTTAACTGCCATTTTTCCCGCTCCTCTCTTATTCTATCGCACCGAATTTGCACAGCTGCTTGCAGACATCGCAGCCGACGCAAAGGGTGAAGTCAATGTGAGCCTTGCCCTCTTTCATGCTTATCGCGGGGCAGCCGATCTTCATGCACATCTTGCAGGAGGCGCATTTGTCGGTGTTGACTTTGACGGGTGGCTTGGTCTTAACATATTTGAGAAGTACGCAGGGACGGCGGGATATAACTACCGAGGGCTCGTCCGCTTCAAGCTCTTCTTTTATTGCTTTTTCTGTTGCTGCGAGGTCATAAGGATCAACGACAACGACGCGGTTTATTCCGACTGCGTGAGTGAGAGCTTCAAGGCTGACTGCCGTTGTCGGGTCACCCTTTATTGTAAGTCCGGTAGTCGGATTCTGCTGATGTCCGGTCATGCCGGTGATGCTGTTATCGAGGACGATAACGACCGAATTGCTTTGGTTATATGCGATGTTTATAAGACCCGTAACACCGGAATGGATAAATGTAGAATCGCCTATAACGGCCACGCGCTTGTGACTGCCGGCTTCGTCAGCCTTGTTCATGCCGTGGAGCGCAGAGACGGATGCGCCCATGCAGATGCAGGTGTCCATCATGCCGAGAGGAGCCATCGAGCCGAGCGTATAGCAGCCGATATCGCCGCTGACATTGACTTTGAGCTTCTTGAGAGCATAGAACAGACCTCTGTGCGGACATCCGGCGCAAAGTACGGGTGGACGCGCGGGAACGTTTATATCGGCCTTGAGATAAGCGTTCTCTTCACCGAGGATAACTTTCTTTATCATGCTTTGCGAATACTCGCCGAGAAGCGTGAACTGCTCTTTGCCGATAACGTTTATTCCGAGCTTGCGGCAGTGATCTTCTATGTAAGAGTCAAGCTCCTCGATGACATAGACTTTCTCGCATTCTGCCGCAAAGTCACGGATTATCTTTTCGGGCAGCGGATAGAGGCAGCCTATCTTGAGATAAGACGCTTTATCGCCGAGAGCCTCTTTGGCGTATTGATAGGCAATGCCGCCGGCGATTATGCCGATTTTTTTGGTCGTTATATTCAATCTTGTTGACGCCGAGGTCAACAGCTTCACTGTCGCCCCATGCTTCGAGAGCCTTTGTTCTCTCTTCAACTATGACATGCTTCTTCTTCGCCATAGCAGGCATCATGACATATTTCTGTGTGTCCTTGACATACTCCTTGAGTCCGTTGTCGACTCTCTCCCCTATCTCAACAAGGCTGCGGGAATGAGAGATTCTCGTAGTGAGTCTGATTATAACCGGGGTGTCGTAACGCTCGGAGATATCATATGCGAGCTTCGTGAAAGCGAGGCATTCCTGAGAATCCGCGGGCTCGAGCATCGGTATCTTTGATGCCTTTGCATAGTTGCGCGAATCCTGCTCATTCTGCGATGAATGCATACCGGGGTCATCCGCAACGACTATGACCATACCGGCGTTTACGCCTGTATAAGAGAGCGTAAACAGCGGGTCCGCGGCAACGTTCAGACCGACATGCTTCATGCCGCAGAAAGAACGCGCTCCGGCTATGGCAGCGCCGCCTGCGGTCTCCATAGCGACC
>ENA-OQET01001253-OQET01001253.1-human-gut-metagenome-genome-assembly--contig:-NODE-1253-length-11593-cov-3.684982_pt1 | contig 11593 bp, 15 predicted proteins | sample MGYA00242800_ERZ504645 | MGnify/ENA primary metagenome ERZ504645 (study PRJEB26092, sample SAMD00036308) | human gut metagenome | host: Homo sapiens | study: EMG produced TPA metagenomics assembly of... | reverse complement strand
ATATTCCATCTTCTTATTTATTATTTTCTTTCTCGATCCATGCAGTCACTTCACGCAGATCTGCCAGTTCTGCCGTGATTCCTTTCTTTACTTCTTCCGGCACAACCGCCACATCCGGTACATAGATCGTATATCCGCCTGCTGCCTTCCCGGCCAGAAGTCCAGGGGCACTGTCCTCAAGAACCAGACATTCTTCCGGATTCTGTCCAATCAACTCTGCCGCCTTCAGAAAAATATCCGGCTTTGGCTTTCCATGTTCTACCATATCTCCGTATATCGCATTTGTAATAAGATGTTCTACACCGGACACATGTATCAGCCTGCTTGCACGCTTTTTCTCTGTAGAAGTCGCTATCACAGCCGGAATCTTATGTGCATCTAAGTATTCTAATAAATCCCGTAATCCTTCTTTATGCGGAACAGAGTCTTTTGTCACTTCATCGAAGTACTCATGCTTCATCGCCCTTGCTTCATCATAATCCAGTCTGTCTCCAAAATATTCTGCAAATTTTTTTCGGATTGATTGTGGATTTCTTCCCCTGAAAGAATCTGTCAATGCAATCGGAATGTCTACGCCCAACTTTTTGCCTGCATAAATCCATCCTTTTGTAGAAAGGCATTCTGTATCAAACATCGTTCCATCCATGTCAAAATTACACCTTTTACCATATACTCTTATGACTCCTTATTCTCACTATACCCGGTAAAGAATTCAGATAATGCATCCAGTGTCTTCACAAGTACCGGAAGTTCGGTATCATCCAGTTTGTCCAGGATAGCCTGTGTCATCTGTCTGTGGTAATCTTCGTGATGATGGTAAGCCTTTACACCTTTTTCTGTCAGCTTGACAAGAACGACTCTTCTGTCTTCTTCACTGCGGTGACGCTCCACATATCTTTTATTCACCAGACTGTTCATAGCAGTCGTAAGGGATCCTACCGTAATATTCAGCTTTCTGGCGATGGAAGACATATTATTTCCTTCTCCGAGTCCGATTGCTTCTATTACATGCATATCATTATTTGTAAGATCCTTGAACTCGTCCGTAATAATCGCCTTTTCTTCCAGCTCCCATATTTCATTGATCAGACTGACCAGTGTCTGATTGATCATCTTATATGCGTCATCCATTCCCATCTTCTGTAATTTCCTTCACTTTAACTCTTCATTCTTTACTCTTGTCTTTTATTATACCCTTTCTAGCATCAGAGAATCAATAACTTCTTTCACAGTTTCCAGATGATCTGCCCTGTATGCATATGCCCCGCAGAAAAGTAATGCATCATCGACATTTCCCTTTGCGGCATTGATCAGTGCCTGCGTAATACAATATGGTGTCGTTCCCGGATTACAGTGTTTCAGACAGCGGTAACAATGTGCGGGAGCGATCCTGCCCTGTTCTTTTACTTTTTTCATAAAGGGATTCAGAATCGCACGTCCCGGCATTCCCACAGGACTTTTTACGATCACAATATCTTCTTTTCCGGCATTCAGATATGCTTCTTTATAGCGGATGTCTGCATCACATTCTTCCGTTGTAACGAATCTGGTTGCCACTTGTATCGCATCTGCCCCAAGGGAAAATTGCATGTGCGGCGCTTTCACTGTCATGAATTCCTCCACCGATTGCTATCGGAATCTTCTTTTCGTATTTATCCGAATAGTTCTGTATGATTTCTTTGATTTTCTGAATCTCCTGATCGTATATTGCCTGTCCTTCATATTCATCCAGCTGATCTTCACGAAATCCCAAATGTCCCCCGGCAAGCGGTCCTTCGATCACTACCAGATCCGGTATTCTTTGATATTTTTTATCCCAGTACTTTAATATGACATTCGCCGACTTTGCAGTAGATACGATCGGCGCAAGCAGAATGTCCGAATCCCCCACATATTTCGGAAGTTCCGTCGGAAGTCCCGCTCCCGATACGATCAGATCTGCGCCTGCTTCTACCACCGCATGCACATATTCTTCATAATGCTCCATGGCAACCATCAGATTAAATCCTATGATTCCATCCGGTGCCAGTTTTCTTGCTTTTTCATATTCCGATTTCACCGCTCTTAAGTTTGCTTCTAATGGATTCTTTTCAAAATCTTTTTCTTTAAAGCCGGGTTGAGCGGCAGAGATGATCCCTATGCCGCCCTCTTTTGCAACTGCTCCGGCAAGATTTCCAAGGCTGATCCCTACTCCCATACCACCCTGGATAACCGGAACTTTTGCCATCTTTGTTCCTATTTTCAATGGTTGTATTTCCATATCTTTTTCCTCATCATATCATAGAATCTATGTGTCCATACCTATTACATATTTCTGAAGCGCTCGTATCTATGTCTTATCAATTCCTGTTCTGACATGCTTCCATATTTCATCAGAAATTCTTCTATTGCTTCATTTATCTGCATGATCACAGAATTCATATTCTGAACCGTATATGTTTGCGGTTCTGCGAAAACACGTTCTACGATTCCCTGTGCTTTCAAATTCTCTGCTGTCAGCTTCATCACTTCTGCGGCTTCTTTTGCTTTAGAACTGTCTTTCCATAGAATGCTTGCGAATCCTTCCGGCGAAAGAATCGAATAGATAGAATTCTCCAGCATCCACACTTCATCCGCAGTTGCCATCGCAAGTGCTCCACCGCTTCCGCCTTCACCGATAATGATAGATACGACCGGAACCTTTAATCCGGACATCTCATAGATATTTCTTGCAATCGCTTCTCCCTGTCCGCGCTCTTCTGCTTCCAGTCCGCAGAACGCTCCCGGTGTATCGACCAGACAAATGACAGGTCTGGCAAATTTTTCTGCCTGTTTCATCAGTCTTAATGCTTTTCGATAACCTTCTGGTTCCGGCATGCCGAAGTTTCTTTCGATATTTTCTTCGTATTTCTTCCCTTTGCCTGTGCGATCACCGTTACCGGCATACCATGGAACCTTGCCACACCGCCAATGATTGCTTTGTCATCCGCAAAATATCTGTCACCGTGGAATTCTACAAAGTCTGTAAAGAGCGCATCAATGTAATCACTTCCTACCGGACGGTCTTTTCGTCTGGAAAGTTCTACTCTCTGCCATGCCGTTAATTTTTCTTCTTTCCTTCCGTCTGCCACCAGATCCTGAGCACATTCTTTTCTATTAAATCTGTTCCTTTTCCATTCTCATGAAGTGCAAGGATTTTAGAAAGTACTGCTTTCATCTGCGGACGTTCTACAATGGCATCCAGGAACCCATGTTCCAGTAAGAACTCTGCTCTTTGGAATCCCTCCGGAAGCTTTTGGCCGATGGTCTGCTCGATCACTCTTGGGCCTGCGAACCCGATCAGAGCTTTTGGCTCTGCCAGGATCACATCCCCGAGCATCGCAAAGCTTGCGGTTACTCCGCCAGTCGTGGGATCAGTCAGTATGCTGATATAAAGAAGTCCGGCATCACTGTGGTGCTTCAGTGCTGCGGATGTCTTTGCCATCTGCATCAGAGAGACGATTCCCTCCTGCATGCGGGCCCCTCCGGAGCAGGCAAATAAGATGACCGGAAGTCTTTCTTCTGTTGCCCGCTCTACTGCCCTTGCTATCTTCTCTCCAACTGCTTCTCCCATGCTGGCCATCAAAAATCTCCCATCACAGACTCCGATAGCCGTCTCACGGCCGTCAATCTTTGCTTTTCCTGTTATGACTGCTTCTGAAAGCCCTGTCTTTTCCTGCAGTTTTTCCCAGTTTTTCTTCGTATCCTTTGTATTCCAGAGGATTCCCTCCCTGAAGATCAGAATCCCACTCTTCAAAAGAACCTTCATCTGTAACCATCTCGATCCTTCGTCTCGCATGCACGCGGAAATATCCCCCGCACTTCGGACAGATGTAATGATCTTTCTTTACATCCTCTGCAATAATTGCTCCTCCACACTTGTTACATTTGCGGAGTAATCCCTCCGGTACTTCCGGTCGTCTGGTAAATGTAATATAATTCTTTCTTCCGACAGCAATTCTGGTTTTCTTAAATACGTTGTCCAGCTTCATCAGCAGTCACCTCTACAGTCTTTCAATAAATTCAATATCTATATTTCCCTCAATGTAATCCGGATGATTCACAATTCCATACTGATAATCCACATTCGTGTCAATTCCTTCTATAATGACCTCACCCAGCGCACTCTGCATCTTGTGGATTGCTTCCTGACGGTTCTTCGCCCATACGATCAGTTTTGCCACCATGGAATCATAATATGGCGGAATCGTATAACCACTGTATATTGCAGAATCGATGCGGATTCCCTTTCCTCCCGGAAGATACATATCCGTGATCGTTCCCGGAGACGGGCGGAATCCTTTCTCCGGATTCTCTGCATTGATCCTGCACTCGATCGCATGTCCGGTCAGTTTAATGTCTTCCTGTGTATAGGACAGCTTCTGTCCGGATGCGATACGGATCTGTTCCTTTACAAGATCTACACCGGTTACCCATTCCGTTACCGGATGCTCCACCTGGATCCTGGTATTCATTTCCATGAAATAAAAGTTCCCGGATTTTTCTAATAAGAACTCGATCGTTCCGGCATTCTCATACCCTGCTGCTTTGGCGGCTTTCACCGCCGCATCTCCCATCTTTTTTCTCAGTTCATCTGACAATGCAACAGATGGGGATTCTTCAATCAATTTCTGGTGATTACGCTGGATGGAACAGTCTCTTTCTCCCAGATGGATCACATTGCCATATTTATCTGCCAGAATCTGGAACTCAATATGTCTTGGATTTTCTACAAAGTGTTCAATGTACATCGTCGAATCGGCAAATGCCATCTCGGTCTCTTTCTGCGCCGTCTGAAATGCAGATTCAAACTCTTCCGGTGTCCAGGCAGTACGCATGCCTTTTCCTCCGCCGCCAAGGGCAGCTTTTATAATAACCGGATAGCCGATCTCCTGTGCCAACGCAGCACCTGTCTTTGCATCGTAGACCGGTTCCTTACTTCCAGGTATGACCGGAACGCCTGCTGCCATCATCGTATTTCTCGCAACCTGTTTATTACCAAGGCTTGCAATGACTTTAGAATCCGGTCCGATGAATGTAATATTGCATTGCTCACATAATTCTGCAAATTTACTGTTCTCAGACAGGAATCCGAATCCGGGATGAATTGCATCTGCACCACTGATGATCGTTGCACTGATGATATTTTCCATACTGAGATAGCTGTCTTTTGACGGAGCAGGACCTATGCAGATTGCTTCATCTGCAAGCTTCGTGTGCAATGCTTCTTTATCTGCCTCGGAATAGACCGCCACAGTCTCTATTCCCATCTCACGGCAGGCACGGATGATACGCACTGCAATCTCTCCCCTGTTTGCAATCAATACTTTTTTAATCATCTTTCCTTACACTCCTATGCTGCTTTTTGTTTATCCAACCATGAATGTCAGTTCTGCACTGACTACTACCTTTCCATCCACACTTGCGACTGCCTCGCCGACACCGACAGGCCCTTTTCGCCGGATGATCTTCGTCTCCAGACGTACCTTGTCTCCCGGAATGATCTTACCTTTGAATTTACATTTATTAATTCCGCCGAAATATGCAATCTTTCCTTTGTTTTCTTCCAGACTTAAGATTGCAACCGCACCGGCCTGCGCCAGCGCTTCCACAGTCAGTACTCCCGGCATCACCGGTTCTTCCGGAAAATGTCCGGCGAAGAATTCTTCTCTGTAAGACACACATTTATATCCCACTGCGTATTCTCCCGGTACATAATCCTCAATGTAATCCAACAGAAGAAATGGGTGGCGGTGCGGGATGATTTCTTTTATCTGATTGATATCCAAATGATTCATACTGTCCTCCTACACGATGCGGAACAATGGCTGTCCATATTCCACACCTTCCTGATTATTTACCAGAATCTCTGCGACTGTTCCGCTGTAATCGCTTTCGATCTCATTCATCAGCTTCATTGCTTCTACAATTCCGAGTGTCTGTCCTTTTTCTACTCTGTCACCGACTTTTACGAAACTTTCCGCATCCTCCGCAGGTGCTGCATAGAATGTTCCTACCAACGGGGATTCCACCACATTTCCGACAGGTGTTTCTTCGGCAGACGTTCCCGATATCTGATCTCCTTCTGCTGCTTTTTTTATCTCAGCAGCAGAAGTTGTTACCGCATTCACCGGTGCAGACAGATTTTCCGTCACATAGCATGTATTTTCTTTCTTGCTCAAATGCAATTTGATTCCTTCTTCCTCATATTTAAATCCTGTCAGATCTGACTTTGACACGGCATCTATGAGTTCGATCATTTTCTCCATTTCCATATGCTTTTTGTCCCTCCTGTGATTCTCCGCTAGCCTTCATACCGCTTCAACAATAACACTGCATTATGCCCTCCGAATCCAAGCGAGTTGGTCAGTACATAATCCACTTTCTTCTCAATCGGCGCACCAATTGCATAATTCAGGTCGCATTCTTCATCTGCGGTTTCTGTTCCGACAGTCTGATGAATGAAGTTATCCTGAATTGTCTTCACACAGGTAATAAACTCTACACCTCCTGCTGCGCCAAGCAGATGTCCGATCATAGATTTTGTAGAATTGATCACAACATCCTTTGCCGCTTCGCCGAGTGCCAGCTTAATTGCACGTGTCTCGAACAGGTCATTATGATGTGTACTGGTTCCATGTGCATTGATATAATCTACCTGAGAAGGTTCGATCCCGCCTTCTTCCATTGCAAGTTCCATTGCTTTGGCTGCTCCGCTTCCGTCTTCTGCCGGAGAAGTAATGTGATATGCATCTCCCGTAGAACCGTATCCGACAAGTTCGGCATAGATGACTGCACCACGTTGTTTTGCATGTTCCAGTTCTTCCAGAACAACTACACCTGCACCTTCTCCGAGAACGAATCCATCCCTGTCTTTATCAAATGGTCTGGATGCCTTCATCGGATCTGTAGAAGTCGAAAGTGCTGTCAGACTTGTGAATCCTGCGACTCCGGTCTCACAGATACATCCTTCCGCTCCACCCGCCAGCATCACTTCTGCGTCACCATACTGGATCGCACGGAATGCATCACCGATGCAGTTTGTTCCACTGGCACATGCTGTGACAACATTCGTGCATTTTCCTTTCAGCCCAAGCTGGATGGAAATATTACCTGCTGCCATGTTCGAGATCATCATCGGAACCAGCAATGGATTGACTCTTCCCGGTCCTTTGGTCCGGATCTTTTCATATTCTTTTTCTACTGCCTGAAGGCTTCCGATACCGGAACCTACGATCACACCGACACGGAACGGATCTTCTTTTGACATATCAAGTTCGGAATCCTCGAATGCTTCTTTCGCCGCCGCTACCGCATACTGGGAAAATGGCTCCATTCTTCTTGCTGCCTTAAAATCCATTCTGTCTTTTGCCTGAAAATCTTTTACCTCGGCCGCAATTTTCACCTTATATTCCGTAGTGTCGAATTTTGTGATCTCTCCGATTCCTACTTTACCTTCTTTGATACCGTCCCAGAACTCCTCTACGGTATTTCCGATCGGAGTCACTGCTCCAAGTCCTGTCACTACAACCCTTCTCTTCATATATCTTAATCTCCTTTACATCACCATACCGCCGTCTACATGCAATACCTGTCCGGTAATATATCCCGCATCCTCTGACGCAAGAAATGCAACCGCATTCGCCACATCTTCTGCTTTTCCGAATTTTCCAAGCGGAATCTGTGCGGCAGACGCTTCTTTTATCTTTTCCGGAAGTACTTCTGTCATGTCGGTCTCGATAAATCCCGGTGCAACTGCATTGACCGTGATTCCTCTGGATGCCACTTCTCTGGCTGCTGTTTTGGTCAGTCCGATCACACCTGCTTTGGACGCCGCATAATTTGCCTGTCCTGCATTACCGCTGACACCTACAACAGATGCCATATTTATGATGCGTCCGCTTCTCTGGCGGATCATCTGGCGGAGTGCAGCTCTTATTGTATGAAATGTTCCCTTCAAGTTTGTGTCCAATACCTTATCAAAATCTTCTTCTGACATCTTCATAAGGAGTCCATCCTTTGTGATTCCTGCATTATTAACCAGAATATCAATTCTTCCCTGCTCCTTGATCACCGTCTCGATGAATTCTTTACAGGCATCAAAATCGGCCACATTACATTGTATGATCACCGCTTTACCGCCTGCAGACTCAACTTCATTCTTTACTTCTTCGGCTCTTTCTCTGGAACCGTTATAGTTGATCACAACTGTTGCTCCTTTTGATGCAAGCTTTACAGCGATTGCTTTTCCGATTCCTCTGGATGCTCCGGTTACAACCGCAACTTTTCCTTCCATTGTCTGATCCATCTTTACGATTCCTCCATCCTGTTTCCACCATCTGCGAGTTCCTCACAGACTTTATCCACATCCTCCCACTGGGAAATGTGGAATACTTTCACATTTCGATTGATTTTCTTAAGAATCCTTCCAGTGTCCTGCCCGGTCCGATTTCGACGAATGTATCCACACCATCTGCGATCATGCGCTCCATGCTCTGCATCCAGCGCACCGGTGAACTGATCTGTGTCGTAAGAAGCCCCGGAGTTTCTCTGATATCCGTTACTTCTTCTGCCGATACGTTTGTCACATACGGAATCTTCAATTCATGAAATCTGGTATTCTCCAGCTCTTCTGCCAGCTTCTCTCCCGCCGGAACCAGCATCTTCGAATGAAACGGCCCGCTGACATTTAACATAATTGTCCGTCTTGCACCTGCTTCTTTTAATTTTCCGGCTGCTTCTTCCACAGCCTTCGTCTTGCCGGTGATAACAATCTGTCCCGGACAATTATAATTTGCAACTGATACATCTGCTATCGGTTCGATCACTTCTTCGATTTTCTCTGCATCCATGGAGATGACCGCACACATAGCACCTTCTCCTGCCGGCACCGTATTCTGCATCAGAATTCCTCTTTTTCTCACCAGACGGATCGCATCCATATCATTCATCCCGCCGGCAATTGCGATCGCCGGATATTCACCGAGACTTAATCCTGCCGTAACATCTGCTTTCAACCCTTTATTCTCTGCAACTCTTGTCATCGCAAGACAAGTGGTAACCATCGCTGCCTGCGTATATTCCGTCAGATCCAGTTTGTCATTTTCTTCAAAGCAGAGTGCTTTCATATCCAGACCAAGCTCCTCACCTGCCTGATCGAATATGTATCTTGCGATCTCACTGTTCTCATAAAAGTCGGCTCCCATGCCGGCTTTCTGAGCTCCCTGTCCGGGATAAATAAATGCAGTCCTACTCATAGAATCCTTTTCCTCCGATCAATGCATCTGTCTCATTCACCAGTTTCTGAACCAGCTCTTTACATGACATTCTTTCTTTTACCATACCTGCAATCTGTCCTGCCATTACACTTCCGTTCTTTACATCGCCTTCTACAACTGCTTTTCTAAGTCCGCCAAGTGTAAGCTTTTCTAATTCTTCAAATCCAGCTCCGGCGTTCTCCAGTTCCAGATATTTTCTCGTCATATCATTGCGAAGGGCTCTGACCGGATGTCCTGTGGTTCTTCCTGTTACTTTGGAATCAATATCCTTCGCTTTGATGATTCTTTCTTTGTAATTCTCATGTACCTGGGATTCATCTGTAACGACAAAATGTGTTCCCATCTGAACACCTTTTGCTCCCAGCATAAATGCGGCGGCGATTCCTCTTCCGTCTGCAATTCCTCCGGCAGCAATAACCGGAATATTGACTGCATCCACGATTTGCGGAACAAGCACCATCGTTGTACTCTCGCCGATATGTCCGCCGGCTTCACATCCTTCTGCTACCAGGGCGTCTGCCCCGCAGCGTTCCATTCTCTTCGCCAGGGCTACAGAAGCAACAACAGGAATAACCTTTACTCCGGCTTCTTTCCACATCTTCATGTATTTCTCCGGATTACCTGCACCGGTGGTCACAACTTTTACACCTTCTTCAACGATTACCTTTGCAACCTCATCTGCATAAGGACTCATCAGCATGATGTTGACACCGAACGGTTTGTCTGTCAGTTCTTTTGCCTTGCGTACCTGATCTCTTACCCAGTCTGCCGGAGCACTTGCTGCACCGATGAGTCCCAGTCCGCCGGCTTCGGATACACCTGCTGCCAGATGATATTCTGCTACCCAGGCCATACCGCCCTGGATGATCGGGTATTCAATTCCTAATAATCTGGTTACTTCTGTCTGCATAATCTCTATACTCCCTGTCTTTTTATAATCTCATTTTTATGTTACTGTCCTGTATTTCTTACTCTTTGTGAGCATTTACGTACTCTACAACATCACCTACTGTTACGATCTTTTCCAGATCTTCGGATGGGATCTCGATTCCGTATTCATCTTCCAGTGCCATTGTCAGTTCAAAAAGATCCAGGGAATCTGCTCCGAGGTCATCTTTGAATGATGCATTTTCTGTGATCTTGCTTTCCTCTACTCCTAAGTTGTCTGCTACCATTTTTTTGATCTGTTCTAACATGTTTTTGTTCTCCTTCTCATATTTGTTTTTACTGTTTTTACCATTCCAGAATACTTGCGCCCCAGGTAAGTCCTGCGCCAAATCCCGCGAGGATAATCTTCTGACCTTTTTGCAGCTTTCCGGCTCTGTTCAGTTCATCAAGAAGAATCGGAATGCTTGCGGAAGATGTATTTCCGTATTCTTCCAGATTCATCGGAAAATTTTTCCAACGGCTCGCCCAGCCGCTTTGCGATTGCTTCTACGATCCTTTTGTTCGCCTGATGTAAGATATTAAAAGCTGATTTCTTCCTGAGCCACATTAATTTTTTTCCAGCACTTCTTTTACTGCCTGCGGCACACTCTTTACTGCAAACATAAATACTTCTCTTCCATCCATCTGCATCAGATATTCTTTTTCATCCGGCTTCGGCAGATCTTCCGGCGATAACACGCTTCTGTCATATCTGCTCCGGCAGCACAGTGCTTCTCCTTTGGAACCATCGGAGTGTGTCACTGGAAGATAATATCTCATATCTTCACTTTTCAGTACTGCTGCTCCGGCACCATCCCCGAACAGGATACATGTTCCGCGGTCCTTCCAGTTCGTCAGGTTCGACAAACTTTCACTGCCAATGATCAGAGCCGTCTGATACACACCCGCATTCAGATACGCCGCCGCTGTATTATAAGCAACTACGAATCCGGTACATGCCGCACTCAGATCAAAACAGGTTGCACGCTTTGCTCCGAGTTCTCTTTGCACTTCACAGGCTGTACATGGAAGTATTACATTTGAAGAAATCGTAGAAACGATGATCAGATCCACGTCGTCTGCAGTAATACCTGCATTTTCAAGTGCCTGTCGTCCGGCTTGGACGGCCATGGATACCGTCGTCTCTTCTCTGATGATATGACGTCTCACGACTCCGGTTCTCTCCCGGATCCACTCATCACTGGTATCAACCAGTTTTGCAATGTCATTGTTATCCATTACAAATGATGGTACGCAAGATCCTGTCCCACATATTCTTCCAGTCATTCTAAATACCTCTGATTTATTTTGATTCTAAATTATTTTGACTGTCAAAGTATATATCAAGAAATTTTGTTTGTCAAGTATTT
>ENA-OQET01001252-OQET01001252.1-human-gut-metagenome-genome-assembly--contig:-NODE-1252-length-11599-cov-3.012552_pt1 | contig 11599 bp, 18 predicted proteins | sample MGYA00242800_ERZ504645 | MGnify/ENA primary metagenome ERZ504645 (study PRJEB26092, sample SAMD00036308) | human gut metagenome | host: Homo sapiens | study: EMG produced TPA metagenomics assembly of... | reverse complement strand
ACACATTACAATCACCATCATTTGGAAAAAGTAGGGTTTATATCATTTATGATACTAGCCCATTTTGTCTATCACAATTAAGCTGTATCTAATGATGTTGAAACGAGTCATTAGATGACTCGTTTTTTTAATAAAGGGGGATTTTATGGAAGAGTTTAAATATTTAATACCTGAAGAGAGTATAGATGCAATTATTACCAATGTTGAAAAATTAAGGGAAATTGAAAATCATTTACGACATGTTTTTTCAAATTATGGATACAATGAAGTATTAATGCCGTCATTTGAATATGTTGATTTATATACAAAACTAGATTGTGGTTTTACTGTTGATAAGATGTTTCAATATATCAATCACGAAGGTAAAAACGTTGCCATGCGTTTAGATTTCACAATACCACTAGCTAGATTATATGCCAATAGTGCCAATACAGGTGAAGCACGCTATAGTTATTTTGGAAAAGTTTATCGTAAAGAAACAATGCATAAAGGAAGAAGTAGTGAGTTTTTCCAAGGTGGTGTAGAGTTAATGAATAAATCTGGACTTCAAGGAGATAAGGAAGTCATGACAATGATTCAAGAATCATTACCAGGAATTTCTTTAAAAAAATATTCTTTTGGAATTAGGTTCTGCTAAATTCTATAATCGTTTATTAGAATTAGTTGGAAACCAAAGAAATGAACTTGAAGATATTTTAAGATTAAGAGATATTAGTGAAATGAAACGTTTTATTTCAAAAAATGATTTTGAAGAAAGCTTAAATCAATTGCTGTTATCTTTACCAACATGCTTTGGAAATATTGATTTACTTCATCAAATGATGGATAAATGTCAAGATTCTGTTTGTTAGGGGCATTACAAGAATTAAAAGATCTTTATGAATCATTAGATAGTAAAGAAGGAATTATTTTTGATTTAGGAATGGTTCCAACCATGAAATATTATACAGGCTTTATGATTAAAGGATATAGTGATCAAAGTGCAAATCCAATTTTATCAGGAGGACGTTATGATGATTTGCTTCCTAGATTTAATGTTGATAAAACAGCTGTTGGGTTCTGCTTTCATATGAATCATATTTTAAAAGCCATTGAAAAAGAGGGAGAGTAACATGATTAAAATAGCTATTACTAAAGGAAGAATCGAAAAACAAGTATGTAAACTGCTTGCAGAAGCAGGTTTTGATATGGATCCTATTTTTAATAAAGATCGGGAATTATTAATTGAAACAAAAGATGGAATTTCAATGATTTTTGGTAAACCCAATGATGTTGTTACATTTTTGGAACATGGGATTGTTGATATTGGTTTTGTAGGAAAGGATACGTTGGATGATGTAGATTTTGAAGATTACTATGAACTTCTAGATTTGGAAATAGGAAAATGTTATTTCGCAGTAGCTGCTTATCCAGAATATCGAAATAAAGTATTTAATCGTCGTAAAAAGATTGCCAGCAAATATACAAATGTTGCGAAGAAATATTTTGCTTCTAAACAAGAAGATGTGGAAATTATTAAATTAGAAGGGTCAGTTGAACTTGGACCAGTGACAGGTATTTCTGATGCCATTGTTGATCTTGTGGAAACAGGTTCAACTCTTAAAGCAAATGGTCTAGAAGTAATTGAAAAAGTAAGCGATATTTCAACAAGAATGATTGTTAATAAGGTAGCTTTTAAATTTAAGAAGGATGAAATTATGAATATTGTAAATCAATTAGAAAAAGTAATAGGGGGAAATTAAGATGCTTAAAGTAATTGAGTATGATGGGAATTTAAAAGGAATTGCACAAAAATTAAATAATCGAAAAGAAGAAATTTCGATAGAAGTTAATAATGCTGTAAATGATATTATTAATGATATTAGAAAAAATGGAAATCAAGCCTTGATCAACTATTGTCGAAAGTTTGATGGTTATCAAATTAAAGATGAAAATGATTTCGTTGTTTCAAATCAAGAAAAAGAAGAAGCTTTAAAACAAGTGGATCAAGATTACATAAGAATCCTAGAAAGAACAAAACAACAAATTACAGAATTCCATAAAATCAAATTGATAAATCATGGTCATTATATAAAGATAACGGAGTGATCATGGGACAAATGGTAAGACCAATTGAAAGAGTTGCTTTATATGTTCCAGGTGGAACAGCTGCCTATCCTTCAACGGTTTTAATGAATGCCATTCCTGCAAAACTTTCTGGAGTTAAAGATTTAGTCATTATTACACCGGTTAAAGCAGATGGCAAAGTTAATCCTGTAATTATCGCAGCTGCTAAAGTATCAGGAGTAGATACTATTTATAAATTTGGGGGAGCACAAGGGGTTGCTGCTATCGCTAATGGAACAGAAACAATTGAAAAAGTAGATAAAATCGTAGGACCAGGAAATATCTTTGTTGCGACAGCTAAAAAATTAAGCTATGGGGTTGTCGATATTGATATGGTGGCAGGTCCAAGCGAAGTTTTAGTTATTGCTGATGAAAATGCAAATCCTAAATATATTGCTGCTGATTTAATGTCACAAGCAGAACATGATAAACTTGCTAGTGCAATGCTTGTAACAACAAGTAAAGAACTTGTTGAAAAAGTCAATGTTGAACTCAAAAGACAAATGGCTTATTTATCACGTAAAGAAATTATTGAAGAATCTCTTCAAAATTATGGAGGAGCAATTCTTGTAAAAGACTTAAAAGAAGCTTTTGAAGTATCTAATTATTTAGCGCCAGAACATTTAGAAGTTTTAGTTGAAAACCCAGTCAATACACTTCCTTATATTAAAAATGCAGGTTCTATTTTCCTTGGAGAATATTCACCAGAACCTCTAGGTGATTATATGTCAGGAACAAACCATGTTTTACCAACAGGAGGAACAGCTAAATTCTATTCAGCGCTAGGTGTTTATGATTTCGTTAAATATTCATCTTATAGTTATTATCCCAAAGGTGTTTTAGAAACATTTAAAGATGATGTTCAAACTTTCGCAAAAAGTGAAGGTTTAGACGGACATGCAAATAGTATTGCTGTACGTTTTGAGGAGGAATAATCATGAGAGAAGCTAAACTAGAAAGAAATACAAATGAAACACAAATTAGTTTAGAAATTAATTTAGATGGTACAGGGAAAGCAGAGATTCAAACAGGGATTGGTTTTTTTGATCATATGTTGACTTTGCTAGCTTTCCACAGTGAAATGGATATCAAAATGATTTGTCATGGTGATTTAGAAGTAGATAGTCATCATAGCGTTGAAGATATGGGAATTGCTTTAGGTAAAACTATTTTAGAAGCTTTAGGTGATAAAAAGGGTATTACACGTTATGGACATTTTACAATTCCTATGGATGAAGCACTAGTAACATGCAATTTAGATATTTCAGGAAGAAGTTTCCTTGTTTTTAATGTAGATATTCCTAAAGTTAATTTAGGAAATTATGAAAGTGAAATGACAGAAGAATTTTTTAGAGCGGTTGCTTACAATATGAATGCAACATTACATTTAAATGAGGCTTATGGAAATAATGTTCATCATGTAATCGAAGCATGTTTTAAAGCTTTTGGAAGAGCTTTAAAAGAGGCGGTACGCATTGATGAAAAAAATAAAGATAAGATTGTTTCTTCAAAAGGAGTTTTATAAATGATTGTTATTATTGATTACAATGTAGGAAATTTAAAAAGTGTTGTCGGTGCTTTTAAAAGAATTGGACTTGAAGCTGTTGTTTCTAGAGATGAAAAAGTTATTAAAGAAGCTAAGGGAATTGTTTTACCTGGAGTAGGAACTTTTCCTACTGCGATGAAGAATTTAGAAAAGTATCATATAGTTGATATTTTGACAGAGCGAAAAGAGTCAGGAATTCCTATTCTTGGGATTTGTTTAGGAATGCAAATTTTATTTGAAAAAGGGTATGAAGTAAAAGAAACAAAAGGACTAGGATTTATTCCAGGTTCAGTACGTTATATGGATATTGATGAAAAGATTCCTCATATGGGATGGAATCAATTACATATAACAAATCATCAACCAATTTTGAAATATGTACATGAAAATGATGATGTTTATTTTGTACATTCATATATGGCACATTGTAAAGATGAAAATCTTGTAGCGTATACAGATTATGGAACTACTAAAATTACAGCTTTAGTGCAAAATAAAAATGTCATTGGGTGCCAATTTCATCCTGAAAAATCAGGAATGGTTGGGCATAAAATATTACTTGCGTTTAAGGAGATGGTCGAATGTTAGTTATTCCAGCAATAGATTTAAAAGATGGACAAGCAGTACGTTTATTTAAAGGAGATTATAATCAAAAAATCGGTTTATAGTGATCATCCAGAAGAACTTGCTCAAACTTTTGAAAAAGCAGGAGCTATTTATTTACATGTTGTAGATTTAGATGGCGCTAAAGATGGTTTTGCTAAAAATTTAGAAACGATTAAAAAAATTAGAAATAGCACAAAAATGAAAATAGAACTTGGTGGAGGAATCCGTGATTTGAAAACAGTTCAACTCTATTTAGATAAAGTAGGAATTGATCGTGTTATTTTAGGAACTGCAGCTTTAAAAGACCCCGAATTTTTAAAAGAAGCATTAAGACAATATGGCAGTGAGAAAATAGTTGTCGGTGTAGATGTTAAAAATGGTTTTGTTTCTACAGCAGGATGGTTAGAAACAAGTCAAATGCCTTATATTGAATTTATTCAATATTTGGAATCTATTGGTGTTGGTTATATTGTAGCAACAGATATTTCTAAAGATGGAACTTTGACAGGACCTAATTTTGAAATGTATGATGAAATCGCTAAAAACAGTCAAATTCAATTTGTTGTTTCTGGAGGAATTAAAGATTTTGATAATATTCAAAAAGTTGCTCAAAAAGATTATTATGCATGTATCGTTGGAAAAGCTTATTATGAAAAGAAAATTGATTTAAAGGAGACAATCAAATGCTTACAAAACGTATAATTCCTTGTTTGGATATCAAAGATGGGAAAGTGGTTAAAGGAGTTAATTTTGTTGGGTTAAAAGATGTTGGAGACCCTATTGAACTTGCTAAAAAATATGACGTACAATGTGCAGATGAAGTTGTCTTTTTGGATATTACAGCTTCTTATGAAGATAGAGGCATTATGAAAGATATTATTGAACGCGGGGCTTCAGAACTAACAATTCCTCTAGCAGTAGGAGGTGGAATTAGAACATTAGATGATTTTAGAATGATTCTTGCCTCAGGTGCTGATAAAGTTTCTGTTAATTCTGCAGCAATTGTTAATCCTCAACTAATTAAAGAAGCAGCTGATGAATTTGGGGTTCAATGTGTAGTAATTGCTATTGATGCCAAAAAAAGAGAAGATCAAAGTGGATGGGATGTCTACGTTAAAGGTGGAAGAGAAAATACAGGTTTAGATTTAATTGAATGGGTAAAAAAATGCGAAAGTTTAGGCGCTGGAGAAGTATTGCTTACTTCGATGGATGCTGACGGAACTAAAGCGGGTTATGATATTGAAATGCTTAATGCTGTTTGTAAGGCTGTTGATATTCCAGTTATTGCTTCAGGAGGTTGTGGAAGCATTCAAGATATTATTGATGTTTTTGAAAAGACAAATGTAGATGCAGCATTAGTGGCTTCACTTTTCCACTTTAATGAAGCAACTGTTGAAGATGTAAGAAATGAATGTAAAAAACATGGTATAAATGTAAGGAGAACAAGATAATGAGACCAGACTTTAATAAAATGGAATTAATTCCAGCAATTGTCCAAGATTATCAAACAAAAGAAGTATTAATGTTAGCTTATGTCAATGAAGAAGCTTATGATAAAATGTTAGAACTTAAACAAACTGTTTTTTATTCAAGAAGCAGACAAAAGTTATGGCATAAAGGAGAAGAATCAGGACATTTTCAAGATATTAAAGGAATGTATTTAGATTGTGATTTAGATACTTTATTGATTTATGTCAAACAAACAGGAGCGGCTTGTCATACTGGGGCTTATTCATGCTTCTTTAATGAAGTACAAGCTTATGATGCAAGAGATATTTTTAGAGAATTGGAAAAAACAATTGCTGATCGTAAAATTCATCCAGTTGAAAAATCTTATACAAATTACTTATTGAATGAAGGGGTTGATAAGATTTGTAAAAAAGTGGGTGAAGAGGCAAGCGAAACAATTATTGCAGCAAAAAATGATAATAAAGAAGAATTGGTTGGAGAAATATCTGATTTATTATTCCACACTTTTGTTTTAATGAATGATCGAGGTGTCAGTTTAGAAGATATTCAAAATAAACTTAAAGAAAGACATCAAGTAACTGGAAACAAAAAAGAATTTCATACAAGAGGAGATTATTAAATCTTCTCTTTTTATGTTTCATATTATGAAAAAATGTAAACGAATACATGAAAATGAATATAATAATAATCAATGATAAAGGAGGAATTCAAATGGGATTTAAAGAAGGATTTTTCTGGGGAGGAGCAACAGCTGCAAACCAATATGAAGGTGGATGGAATGAAGGCGGACGAGGTCCAGCTTTAACAGATTTTACAACAGGTGGAAGTGTCAAAGAACCAAGAAAAGTAACTTGGATTGATAAAGATGGGAACGCTCATGCAACACCACAAGTTCATTTTGATGATGCTTTACCAGAAGGCGGAGATCATTATGCATGTTTAGATGATTATCTATATCCAAATCATGAAGGTACAGATTTCTATCATCATTATAAAGAAGATATTAAATTATTTGCAGACATGGGATTCAAGATGTTTAGAATGTCTATTTCTTGGTCAAGAATTTATCCAAAAGGAATTGAAGAAACACCTAATCAAGAAGGTATTGAATTCTATAGAGATGTATTTAAAGAATTAAGAAAATATAACATTGAACCATTAGTCACAATTCATCACTTTGATACACCAATTTATTTAGTGGAAAAATATGGCGATTGGCAAGATCGTCAATACATTGAATTCTTTGTAAAATACTGTAAAACAGTCTTTACAGAATACAAAGGACTTGTTAAATATTGGTTAACATTTAACGAAATTAATAACACATTAAATGTTATTAATATGTTTGGTAATGGTACAACTAATGAAGATTATAAAAACGTTTAACACATTTACATTATCAATTTGTTGCCAGCGCAAAAGCTGTTAAATTAGGACATGAAATTGATCCTGAAAATAAAATTGGTTGTATGTTAGGTGGAGCAATTACTTATCCTCATACATGTGATCCCAAAGATGTTTTATTAAATCAACAAACAATGGAAGAAAATTTCTGGTATTGTGGAGATGTTCAATGCTTTGGTGCTTATCCTCCATTTGCAAAGAGAATTTGGAAAGAACATAACATTATAGATTTAGATATCACTGAAGAAGATTTAAAAGTCTTAAAAGAAGGTGTTGTTGACATGTTTACATATAGTTACTATATGACAAACAATGTGACAACTCATGAAACAGAAGATACAGTACAAGGTAACTTTGCGGCAGGTATTCGTAACCCATATTTAACTTATTCAGATTGGGGATGGGCTTTAGATCCATTAGGACTTCAATATTCGTTAGAAAAAATCTATGACCGTTATAGAATTCCACTAATGGTCGTAGAAAATGGACTAGGTGCTTATGATACAGTAGAAGAAGATGGATCAATCCATGATGATTATCGTATTGATTACTATAGACCACATATTGAAGCAATGTCAGCTGCTTGTGATAATGGGGTTGATTTAATTGCTTATACAACATGGGGATGTATTGATTTAGTTTCTGCTGGAACTGGAGAAATGAGAAAACGTTATGGTTTCATTTATGTAGATAAACATGATGATGGAACTGGTGATTTATCAAGAAGACCAAAGGATTCATTCTATTGGTATAAAAAAGTAATAGAATCAAACGGAACTGATTTAGATTAATTTAACAGATAATTTATGAATAAGAGAAAATAGAAATATTTTCTCTTATTTGTTATAATAAGGAAAAATGGAGGATAAAATATGAGAGTTATAGATTATCATATGCATACACATTTTTCAGGGGATAGTGAGGCAAATCCTAGAGAACATGTTTTAAAAGCAATAGAAATGAATTTAGATGAAATCTGTTTTACAGATCATCGTGATTTTGATTATCCAATAGATTCTTTTGAATTAGATGTTGAAAACTATTATCAAGAGATTCAAAGTTTAAAAGAGGAATTCAAAGATCAAATAAAAATTAAATGGGGTATTGAAATGGGATTGGATTTAGATCATCAAGAAGAAATTGAAAATTTAATTCAACAATATCCTTTTGATTTTGTTATTGGATCTATTCATGTGATTCATCATACAGAATTTTATTATGGTGAATTTTTTTAAAGGAAAAACCAAGGAACAAGCACATCGTGAATTTTTTGAAGAAACATTAAAATGTGTAAAAGCTTTCGATTGTTTTAATGTTTTAGGCCATTTAGATTATATTGTAAGATATGGACCTTATGAGGATAAAACTGTTGATCATCAAAAATATCAAGATATTATAGATGAAATCTTTAAAACGCTTATTCAAAAAGGAAAAGGTATTGAAGTCAATACATCGGGATATCGAGATTTAAAAACATGTGGATTTCCTAATTTCGAACAGGTACAACGTTACTATGATTTAGGAGGACGTATTATTACCATTGGTACTGATAGTCATACAAGTGATCGTGTTGGTGAAAATTGTTTAAATGTAGCAAAAAAATATCAGGAAATTGGTTTTGACGATGTCAGTACATTTACGCAAAGAAAAAGAGATTAACACAATGTTCTTTTTTTCTAGATATGGTATAATATAGAAACAAAAGGAGTGAAGAAGTATGGAATTATATACTAAAGAAAGTTTAAAAGAAGTTATTGAAAAATCAAAGGATGAATTTTATATGCCAAAGGCATTATTTGATCATTATAAAAGTTTAAGATTAGAAACAAAACTTGCTTATGTTTCAATTCTAGAAACAATGAAAAATAAAGCGGGTTATACAACTGAAAATACAGCTTATATTAAAGTGGATAATCCCCAAATTCAAGTAAATCTTGCAAAACTTGCTAATAAAGAAGTTAATCAAGAAAAAGTAAATAAATATTTAAAAGAATTAGAAGAAGTTGAATTAATAAAGGTAGATAAACAAAATATTTTTGTTTATGATGTTTTATCATGATTCATTTTTAACACAAAGATTTATTAAAATTATGGTGATTATAAAAATCAAAAAGTAAGACAAGCTTATGGAACGTTATGTTCCATTTTGTCCATTATATGCAATATTGTTTTAGTTATTTTTAAAATAACAATTGGTTTAATTGTTCATTCGGTTGCTATCCAAGCAGATGGTTTAAATAACTTATCGGATGTAGGAAGTAATTTAGCTTCTTTATTTGGCTTTAAACTTGCTAATAAGCATCCTGATAAAGACCATCCCTATGGTCATGGACGTTATGAATATATTGCAGGAATGGTGATTGCTTTTTTAATTTTAGTAGTAGGTATTCAATCTTTAAAAGAATCAGTTGTTAAGATTTTTAATCCTGAAAAAGTTATGTTTTCATTTGTTGCAGTAGTGATTTTAATATTTTCTATTTTAGTGAAGCTATGGATGTATTATTTTAATAATCAAATTGGCAAAAAAATTGATTCATCATCTTTAAAAGCTGCAGGACAAGATAGTTTAAATGATGTTGTGACAACATTTGCAACACTTGTTTCTTTAATACTTACATTGATAACTGATTTACCAGTTGATGGAATTATTGGGACAATTGTTTCTTTAATTGTTATTTTTGCAGGAATTAATGTATTTAAAGATACAATCAATCCTTTATTAGGATTGGCACCTGATAAAGCCTTGATAGATGACATTGAAAATTTTATTATGTCATATGATAAACCTTTAGGTATTCATGATTTAATGATGCATGATTATGGACCAGGAAGAATGTTTATGACACTTCATGTGGAAGTAGATTGTCAAGAAGATGTTATGAAAATTCATGAAGAAATCGATGATATTGAAAGAGCAATTCAAGAAAAATATCATATTCATACGACCATTCATTATGATCCAGTGGATGTGCATAATCCAAGGTTATTAGCTTTAAAACAACAAGTTTTAGAAATTGTAAAAGGAATAGATGAACATTATTCGATTCATGATTTTAGAATGGTTCCAGGAAAGAATCATACAAATTTAATATTTGATGTTTTAATACCAGCTAATGATCAAATTAGTCATCAAATTTTAAAGAATAAAATAAGTGCTGAAGTCAAACAAATCAGTGACGAATATCATTGCGTCATTGAAATTGATCATGCTTTTGTTTAAAGAGGAGAAATCCTCTTTTTATTTATTGTGATACTTGTATATACATAATAAAATAATGTTTATGAGGAGGATGTTTATGAAAAAAGTAATGTTAGGTGTTTCTTTATATCCAGAACAAGAAACATTAGAAGAAATTGATGCCTATTTAAAAAAGCATCGACTTATGGTTTTAAAAAAATATTTACAAGCATGTTTTCAGTACCAGGGACAAAAGAAGAAATTATTGCTTATTTTAAAGATTTTACAAAAATCGTTCATAAATATGGCATGATTGTTTCTGGTGACTGTAATAGTGAATTATTTCATAGATTAGAAGCAACAGAAACAGACTTTCGGTTTTTTAAAGATATTGGGGGTAGATATTTTAAGAATGGATTTTAGTTTTAACGATGAAAGGGATGCCACTCTTATTAATAATAAAGAAGGTATTAAAATTGAAATGTCTACAAGTTTTATTGATGTCATTGAAACAGCTATTAAAAATGGAGTTAAACCAGAAAATATTTCTACATGTCATAATTTCTATCCAGAAAGATATACGGCTCCAAGTTTAGAAGCTATTAATGATATTAATAATTATTGGAAAGCTAAAAATATTCCAGTAGCTATCTTTATTTCAAGTTTAGTTAAAGGAAGTCATGGACCATGGCCAGTGAGTGATGGTCTTCCAACCATTGAAGAACATCGAGATATGCCGATAGAAATTCAATTAAAACACTGTTTAGTTTTAGACAATATAGATGAAATAATCATTGGAAATGCCTATGCTAGTGATGAAGAATTTAAAGCAATCGATCAAGTAATGAAACAAGTGTATGTTGACATTCCTAAAAATGAATCTTTAGGGTTTTTAGCAGATTTTGTGCCCCATGGTTTAACTAAAAGAATACCTTTTAAGATTCATTTAGATAAGGGTATTACTGCTTTGGAAAAAGGAAATTTTATTTAATTATCCAAGTCATAGTGATTTAGGTGATTGTATGAATTATATGTTACGTTCACGTTGGACAAGAATGATTTATAAAGGAAAAGAAATTCCGTGTCGTCCTTGTGATAAAGCGTACTATACAAGGGTGATGTTGTAATTGTCAATGACAATCTTGTACATTATCGAGGAGAAATTCAAATCGTTTTAAAAGAAATGAAGGTAGATGGTCAAAGAAATTTACTAGGACATATTGATGAAAATGAAATCTTTATTTTAGAACATATTAAAGACAAAGATGTTTTTATCTTTGTTGAATAAA
>ENA-OQET01001251-OQET01001251.1-human-gut-metagenome-genome-assembly--contig:-NODE-1251-length-11604-cov-1.933868_pt1 | contig 11604 bp, 12 predicted proteins | sample MGYA00242800_ERZ504645 | MGnify/ENA primary metagenome ERZ504645 (study PRJEB26092, sample SAMD00036308) | human gut metagenome | host: Homo sapiens | study: EMG produced TPA metagenomics assembly of... | reverse complement strand
GCAGTACGGTGATTTTACGCTGCAAACCGGCGGATATTCCTACGATGGCCTGATCACAGAGTTGTCTGCGTATGCCAAGGCGGATTCGGTGCGGCTGACCTTCCCGGAGGGAACCACCGCCATTGCTATTGCCCGGAAAATGGAGGAAGCCGGTCTGTGTACTGCCGAGGAGTTTTTGGAAGAAGCCAACACCGGAGATTTCAGTGAGTACACCTTCTGGCAGTATGTCCCGGACGATGCCCCCGACCGCTTTATGAAGTGTGAGGGCTACCTCTTTCCGGACACCTATGAGTTTTTGACGGACGATACCGTGCATCATTATGTTGCAACGTTCTATGCACACTTCGATAAGCAGTTTACGGACGAGATGTACAGGGAACTGGAAAAGCAGGAGCTGACCCTGCCCGAGGTCATTACACTGGCCTCTTTTGTGCAGGAGGAAGCGGGCAACGATCAGGATTCCAATGTGGCGCAGGTGTTCCGCAACCGTCTGGCCGAGGGTTCGCCCTACCCCAAGCTCCAGAGCAACACCTCCAGCTATGTCCAGAGCGATGAGGACAACAACTACCTCTGGAACTGGGTGGCTCCGTATTATGGCGGCTGGGAGAATATCCCCGAGAACATCCGGAATGCCTACGATACCTACACCTGCACCGGCCTGCCCGCCGGGCCGATCTCAAACCCGGGCCTTGCCGCGATCCAGGCTGCTCTGGCACCTCAGTGTGATGAGGAAGTCAGGGACTGCTATTTCTTTGTTACGGACCTTTCCGGCCACTACTATTACGCCAAGACCTATGCAGAACATCAGGCCAACTGCCGGAAAGCGGCTGAAGTCAATCAGAGTTTGAAGAAGTAAGTCCCTCTCATTCCGCTATGCTGAAAGCTCTCCCAAGGGGCGAGCCAACTGCGGCTCCGGAGTCAGGTTTGCAGAAACCGATCCGGTGAGGCGGCATCGCGTCAGCGATGACAGAGAGGGTGCTAAAAAGAGAGGACGAGTTTTATGTTACAGATCCCGGAACTGCTGGCCCCGGCAGGCGACTTGGAGCGCCTGCGTTATGCCATCAACTATGGAGCAGACGCTGTTTATTGCAGCCTGCCGGAGTTCGGTATGCGGTCGGCTCCTGCCAATTTTACGCCGGAGCAGCTGGCCGAGGGTGTGATCTACGCTCATGCCCGCGGCCGCAAGGTCTATCTGACCATGAACACGCTGCCCACCAATGAGGAAGCTGACCGCCTGCCCGAAGCCATCAAGGCTGCTGCTGCCGCCGGTGTGGATGCCTTTATCGTGGCCGATCTGGGCGTGCTGGAAGCCTGTAAGCAGTTCGCCCCGGAGATCGATGTCCACATGTCCACCCAGACCGGCATCACCAACTGGGCCGCTGCGCGTGCCGCTTACAACATGGGTGCAAAGCGTGTGGTGCTGGCCCGTGAGATGAGCCTGCAGGATATCGCCACCCTGCGCGATAAGACCCCGCCGGAGCTGGAGATTGAGGCGTTTGTCCACGGAGCCATGTGCATGAGCATTTCGGGCCGGTGCCTGCTCTCCAATTACATGGCAGGCCGGGATGCAAACCGGGGCCAGTGCGCCCAGCCCTGCCGCTGGAAGTATTACCTCAGCGAGGAGACCCGCCCGGGCCAGCTGTATGAGATCGGCGAAAATGAGAACGGCAGCTATATCCTCAATGCAAACGATCTGTGCACAGCTCCCTTCGATCGACCTCATCTGCAAGGCAGGTGTGGACAGCCTGAAGATCGAGGGCCGTGCCAAGACGTTCTACTATGTCGCCAGCGTCACCGCCGCTTATCGCAAGGCTCTGGATCAGTATCTGGCCGACCCGCTCAACGATAACTTTGAGCTGAGCGATGACGTTCTGGCCGAGCTGACCCGTACCAGCCACCGGCACTACTCCCCGGGCTTCTACTTTGGCCGCGAGCAGGCCCGCCAGGCAACCGACAGCGCTACTTATATCCGTGAGTGGGAGTTTGTGGGCACTGTGGAAAGCTGGGAGAATGGTGTTGCCTCCTGCCAGCAGCGCGGCAAATGGAGCCTTGGGGATACGTTGGAGGTGCTCTGCCCGGATGGGCGCAGCATCCCGCTGCACCCGGAGTGGATCAAAAAACGAGGCAGGGGAGAGCGTGGAATCCACCCCCCACGCCATGGAAAAGTACACCATCCCCACCCCGGAGCTGCCCCCCATGAGTCTGCTTCGCCGGAAGGTAGAAACTCTTGACAAATGATTCCAGAAGCAGTAAAATAATAAGGTCAAAATGAACGATGTCCTCTGGCTCTAGTGGTCAGAGGACAGTTGAGGGCTCGTAGCTCAGTTGGGATGAGCGTTCGGTTCGCATCCGAAAGGTCGAGGGTTCGACTCCCTTCGAGTCCATACAGCAGAAAAACCGCTCTGTCGTAGCTATACGGCAGGGCGGTTTTCTTGTTTGCAGTTCTATGAAACAGTGAGGACTGTTCCGATGGATCTGGAGCCGGTTCAAAGGTGGAAAATTACTGCTCTTCAAACCTTGAAAGTGCTAGAATCAAGGTTTCATGCGGACAAATGCCGTGATACATTCGATATGACTTTCGTTGTCCAAACACAGATCGATATCTTTTTCAACGATGGGCAGTCTGAATTTGATGGATTTTGAGCCACTGACCGTTGGACTGACGCTCCGGGTAGATATGGACTTCGGAAATCAGGTGCTCCATCAGCTTTTTTCGTTCGACAGGATTCATAACATTGTAGAGCTTCTCAAAGCAGAGCAGAATCTTGTAAATATTGTCGCCGGTGATTTTGTCTGCTTCGATGGCCTGTTTCTTTGCACGGGCATCCAGCAGGTTGTTTTCTGCATCCTCGATTTTATCGTACATCTTGTAAAGCCGCTCGTCAAGGTCAGATTTGCGGATGATATAGTGGCGCTCATCCGGGTCGAGCGTGTCGATCTCCTCCATGATTTTGGATTTGACGGAGTAATACTGCCGCAGCATTTTTTCGGCGGCGACAATTTCCTGTTCAATGGCGGTGGTGTCTACTTTGCTGTTGATCTTTTCCTGCATCATAGCGGCAAACTTTGGATTGCTGACCAGTTTGATGATAACCTCCACCACGGCGTTGTCCAGAACTTCTTCCTGAATTTGCTTGTTGAAATCGCATTTTTGCCCACGCTGCATCTTGCGATGCTTGCAACTGTAATAAGAGAAAGATTTATAGGGTGTGCCATCTTTCTTTCGTTTGGTGCATTTGTTGCTGTACATTCCAGCACCGCAAATGGGGCACTTGACAAGGGCGGATAATAAATGCGCCTGTTCCGTCTTGCTGCGGTTGACTGGTTCGTATCGTTTAGACTGCGCCAACAGCTTGACCTGTGCGGCGTTCCACAATTCTTCTGATACGATGCCCTTGTGCAGGCCGTCCACCAGCAAATAATTCTCCTGTGGAACCTGATGATATTCGTTCCGGGTGCCGTGGATCTTTTCGAGTTTACGGCGACCAAAGGCAATCTTTCCGCAGTAGACGGGGTTCTTCAGGATGGCACGAATCAATGTTGCGCTGAAAAGGGGAGAGGTGCCATTTTGACGAGCAAGTTTCTGAAAGCCGTGGGTCTCCAGATATTTGGAAAGACCATTTGCACCTGTGTCCGTGTTTACATATTGCTCAAAAATCGTACGAATGGCAGGGGCTTCATCCTCATTGATTTGCAGCACACCGTCAACCAAACGATAGCCATAAGGCGCAAAACCGCCGTTCCAGCGACCTTCCCGTGCCTTCTGAATGCGGCCTTCCATGGTTTGGACACGGATGTTCTCACGCTCGATCTCAGCGACAGCAGACAAAACGGAAATCATCAGCTTGCCAGCGTCTTTAGAAGAATCAATGCCGTCCTCCACGCAAATCAGGTTCACACCAAAATCCTGCATTACCTGCAAGGTAGACAGTACATCGGCAGCATTGCGGCCAAACCGGGAGAGCTTGAACACCAGCACATAGGCAACACCATCCTTGCCGGATTTGATGTCATCCATCATCTTGCAAAAGGAAGCACGGCCTTCAATAGATTTTCCCGATTTGCCGGCATCCTCATATTCGCCAACGATCTGGTAATCGTTGAAGTCAGCATAGGCTTTCATGCGAGCCTTTTGTGCATCCAGCGAATAGTCATCGATTTGCATGGTGGTAGATACACGAGTGTAAATATAAACTTTTGTCTTTCCCTGTGACATAAGAAATCCTCACGGCTACCGTTATTTCTTGTCGATTTTCTGCTCTAAGAACTGGATGGAATCCAGGTAGTCTTGTTCCACGTCGCTGAGCGTTTTAGCCTTGTATTTCCGATATTCAGTGGTGGCTTTGTCCACGGCCTGCTTGTGCGTCACAGTGCCGTTTCCGACAAGCAACTGCTCACCGCTCATTGTCAGAATGCGGTCAAGGTGATTGGCCCAATCCTGCATGGTCATGGGCTGTTCGCGCTCTGCCTGACGCTCTGCGAAATCCAGATAACCGGAAACAAGCTGTCCCATGGCGCGAAGCTCTTTCTCGTTCAGATAGTTTTTGGCAATGGTAGCTTCTCGTAAGGTGGGCTGATTTCCTGCAAAAGTAGTCAGACCCATAAATTCCTTTTCGGCATCTGCACGGTTGTAAATGACCTCGGCGGCAGTCTGACCGTGGATGGCATAATGAATTTTATTCTGGACTTTTTTGAAGAACTGGACGGAGATTTCTGCTTTTGGGTCGTAGTCAATGCTGGTTGCATAGATTTCCAGAACCTGGCGATAAAACACTTTTTTCGGAAGCACGGATGTCACGGATGCGTTCTAACAGCTCTTTGAAATATCCACCGCCGCCCAGATTTTTCAGGCGTTCGTCATCCAGCGCAAATCCCTTGCGCATATATTCCTTCAGGATGCCAGTTGCCCAGATACGGAACTGTGTGCCTCGTTTGGATTTGACACGATAACCAACAGAAATAATGACGTCAAGATTGTAGAATTCGACCTGATAGGTCTTTCCGTCTGCGGCAGTTGTTGCAAATTTTGCAACAACTGAATCTCGTTCAAGCTCACCCTCTGCAAAAATGTTTTTGATGTGACGGGAAATTGTGGATTTGTCACGTTGGAACAACTCAGCCATCTGGTCAATGGAAAGCCAGACGGTGTCACCGTCAAAGGTAGTATCAATTTTGGTCAGGCCATCTTCTGTGGTGTAAATGAGAATGGAATTTTTAGGAGAGTCATCTGGACGATTCATTTTAAGCACCTCGTTCCGTGTATGTAATACAGTGGAAGGGGAGACCTTGCCACTGTGTTGGGACAAATATTACAAGAATATTATATCATGCTGCAAGAGTGGTATCAACAGCATCTTGTTGATTTTTGTTGTTGGTTGAGGATACTGCGTTGTCTATTTCCCAGACCGATGCGTATTTCTCAATCACATCGGCTAGAAAGGTTGCGAATGCGCTCCATTCATCGAGTGTGGGCGTAGAGCATTCCGAAGGGGTGGGATTGTTTTCTACACGATGAAAATTATTCAATAGGGCAACTCCATTTTCTTGTAGCAGAAACTTAGGACGTCCTGCGGATTCCTTCAGAAATGTTTCTGATCTATCCGATTAAAATTTTTAAGCGTTCCAGCTTTTCCTGTGCATTCTCTTTCCGGAAGCTGACCCCAATGCAGGAAACAGGGATGCACATTTCCAGCAGGCGGTCATAGATGCGGGCATGGGCTGTATCTTGTGGGTGCCGTATCTCGTCCAGCGTCAGGTTGGTGGTGACAATCAACGGCTTCTGGCTGCGGTATTCGGCTGTCCACGATGTTGTAGATCTGTTCCAGCGCATACTCGGTGCCACGTTCCATACCGAAGTCATCAATAATAAGCAGGGGATAGCGACAGAGCTTGTCGATGGCTTCATTCCGCCCGGAAAACTGCCGTTTAGTTCGTTTAGGATTCGGGTAAAGTTCGTCATACGCACAGGCACTTCCTGCTCCATCAGAGCGTTCGCAATGCACCCGGCAAGGAAACTCTTGCCTGTACCCACACCGCCCCAGAGAAGAAGCCCAAGGTTCTCTGAACGCATGGTCTGCCATTGCTCCACATAGCGGTGTGCATAGTGCATCTGAGGGCTGCGGCCATTGTCGTTTTCAAAGGTCCAGTCCAGCATTGCCGAGTCGGAAAATCCATCGGTTTTCAGCCGCCGCACAAGGTCGTTGTGCTTTTGCTGGTTGATAAGGGCTTCCTGCTTTGTCCTCTCGATGCGCTGGCAACTGCATTCGATTGGGTGCTTGTTTTTGCCCATCAGGGCAATGCCCTTTGCAAAGAATGCTTCTTTTGGGGTATGACATTTTCCGCAATAAAGCAGGCCATCCTCGCCATAATAATCCTCAGTGTTTTCGGGAATAATGGAAATGGACTGTTCCAAAGTTTTTTCAATCGTCTCTATAGGCTTTCTCCTTCCTTGAATGTGTAGTCCGGGATGCCCGGTGCTTGCTTCTGTTCTGACTTTTGCCGTTTTGCCCAGATGCGCAGGGTGGCGGCATGGTCGACGTACTTTCTGCCGGTGGACTGGATATAAGCGGACAACTGCTCAATCAGACTGTCCAGCCCTGCAAAGTCAGCCTTGAGCCGCTTATACTCCTTTTCCGTCAGAAAGACATTCCGGTATTCTCTCAACGATAGACAAGCATTGTTTGATTTTATCAGGTGGTTATCATTCAGGTTGTTCTTATTACGTTGGTTAGGTGTGCAATTTTTGCGCAATCATACTGTGCAGAATTGCACAGTCAGCTTGTGCGCTGGTGCATACTGTGACTGCGCAATTCTGCACAGTATGCGGAACTTTGAGCAGAATGTGGCTGGGTTTAGAAAAGCCGTAGCGCACTCGTTCGACAAGGTCAGTTTTTCCAATTCTGTAAAGGCGCGTGTCACGCTGGAAACGCAGCACCCTAAATCCTTCGCCAGATTGGAAAGCGGATAGATCACATAAATGCGTCCCCGATCGTCCACCCAGTTGTTTTTCTGGGAGAGTGTAGCACGGTCGAGCAAGAGTGTGTAGAGTATTTTTGCCGTATGACTTAAATCGGCATCCAACAAAAATCGGGCATAGGGCAGATACTGCGGCAGTGGCATATTGGGTCTCAAATAATCCGAAATTGCATTCACCTCCGTTTTTACATCTGAATTCGTGCTAGACTATTTGAGAGTTCAGGTTTCCATCATTGTTCAGACGATCTTTTACCATCTGAAGATACCGGCTGGCACGGTCGATAAAAACCAGCAGTTTCTCATTGTTCTTCGGTTCGGTAAGAATATCGGGGTATTCACGAAAACACATTTCCCAACGCCGGACAAAATCTTCCTGCGCTCCCTGAATCTCGCACATCATGGCTTCGCCATCTGCCAAACGGCGAGGTGAATAGATGCTCTTGACGGCATCCTTGAGATTCTGTTTTTCTTCCTTGTTGAGTCCTTTCTTATGCCCCTGAATGTCTTGCTTGAAGGTCGTTATAAACTCATTGCCCTTTGAAGGCGAAGAATACGAATCCGTGATACTGGAATCCCGTTCGCCTTTAGGCTTACGAAGCTCTGCCACAACTTCGGGGCGCTTTTCCTTTGGAACCTTTGCAATCGAGGAAATTTCACGGTCGGTTGCCCGGATCTTTCCACTCAGGATTTCTTTCTGCGCTCCGGGTACTGCCTCCTCCGCAGCTTCCACACCTTTTGCAAATTGCTCTGCACGGTAAACATAACTTTCGGATGTTCCATGTTCCGCAGCGACCTTCGACCGTGAACCGTGCTTTGTGCGGTCTGGTTCATTTTGAACCAGACCACTTTCAGATGCCAAAGTATACTGATTGCCGTGAAACGATTTGATTTGCTTTTCCGCTTCTGCCTGCTTTCCGATCAGGAACTTTTTCTGTTCTGGGGTCAGGTTTCGCCGCCCAAGCTGATTTTTACAGATCCATACGAGTGCTTCATAACGGCTGGAAAATTCTTTTTCGATGACTTCAAATGGAATAAATGGATATTTCCGAAGAATTTGATAGCGTGTATGTCCATCCACAATATAGCCGTTCCACGTGATGATCGGATTCAGTACACGTTCTTCTTTTAGGATGTTCATTTCCAGTTGGTGGGTTTCCTCAAACGACGGAGGGTTGATTTGATTCTGGAACTCCGGATCGATTTTAAGCTGGCTCAGTTTTGTCATAGGCAAACCATCCTTTCTGAAATTGAGTTTGTTTTCTTATGCCGTTCTCTCTGCATGGATTTCCTGCCCCCTTCCAGCGGCGTTTTCCGGCTCTCCTTTTCAGGATCTTCGCCGGGTATCCCATGCAGACGGTCATTAGGTTCTCAAGGTTCGATGAGGGGCTTAAAACTAGATTAGCACGTTCATAGAAGATTTTTTCAGGACATATTACGTCCGATTTTCACGAAAATCGAGTTGAATTTTCTACTAAAAATCGGACATTCTTTGTCAGCACTTGCGAGAAAGCAATGAAGAATGTGCTTCTGTGGGCTTAGTGTATCACATCGTAAATTTTATTTTTAGGAACTGGTAGTTCCGGTTTTTAAAAAATACGAAGTGAATTTCAAGGCAAAAATCGGAACTATTGGTTCTGGTTTTGCGTATCAACGTAATTTCAAATTTTGGATGCCGTTCTCTCTGCATGGATTTCCTGCCCCCTCTCGGCGGCGTTTTCCGGCTCTCCTTCTGGTCATCGCCGGGTATCCCATGCAGACGGTCATGCGGTTTTCAAGGTTCGATGAGGAGCTGTAGAAAGCATATCACAATGAAACAGAAATTTTTAGGAAGCATTCCTTCCGGTTTTCAGTGTATTTTAGGAGAAACCCAAGGAAAAACCGGAAGGAATGCTTCCGCTTCTTGGAAAATGTTCTGGATAGAGCATACCATAAAGTCACTCGATTTTTTAGGACCTATTAGTTCCGCTTTTTACTTTCAAAACCGGAAGTAATAGTTCCGGTTTGATGCAATATTGGATGAATCAACGCTGATTCTTCTGAAACAATTTTTTCTCCAAGAAAATTTGCTTATTCTGTATCAGCGGAAACGTGCAGCCGGCGCAATTTTGTGCTGAATATCGGGTTTGGGCGAAGCCCAACAATCGTTTTTGAAGTCAGATTTGAAAAATCTGATTCAAAACTTGTGAGTTGGCACCAACTCGCCCTGCTTGCTGCGGTTGCAAACTCGAAAATTTTTGTGCAGAAAAATAACCGCCCGCTTCAAGTTGAACTTGAAAACGGACGGTCCTGATTGCAAAATAATTTTCAAATTTGGAAGTCGCGTTGAGAGGCTTCATAGCGCTCGCAAGCAGGGCAGACGTATATACAACGTCTGCATCTGCAAGCAATGTGTCTGTCTATACAAACACCATTTGCGTTGCAAAACGCTTGTTGGGGAACACCCAAACCCCTGAACTGCATCCGGTGGATGCAGGCTGTTTTAAGCAAATAAAAAGGGAAAACTGTTTTACTTCTTGCGGAATTCCCCATACAACCACTCTGCCAATGCCGACATAATAGCCTTATACTTGCTGGTGTCCTCAAACAGGGAAGAGAAGGTGTCCTGCGCTTCAAGATAGCTGTCCTGTGCGGCAGTATCAAAAGCCTTGGGGAAGATGCTCTCGGTAAAGATCTGCGGGTCGGAGCTTCGCGCCAGCTTTGCCAGCTTCGGGTCAGCCAGCAGACGGTCGTGCAGGGCAGTAAGCAGCACCCGGTCGGCATTGGTGAACTCGCCCTTGAACTTCTCGTTGATCTTCAGAATGATTTCGTCCAGCGGCTCCTTGGGGTCGTGGCTGAGAGCACCCTTCTGGGTGACCGGCTCGTAGACGCCCTTTGCGTGTTCCAGCTCAATAGCACCGGCAAAGGTCTTTTGCAGCTTGTAATACTCCAGCTGCAATTTGCCCTCCAAGTCCAGCGGAGAGACCTCGTCCGGCGGCAGCAGCTTGAGCAGGTAAGCGCAGAATACGTTCTCCTTGTGCAGCTCTTCATCGAACATCCGTGCCACCTGTGAAACGTAGCCGTACCACTTGACAAGGCTGCGCAGCAGACGGCGGAACTGATATCGCTCGGCCTGCGTTTTCTGATTGTAGCGGTCCGCCACGGGCTTCAGGATGCTGCTCATGCGGCCCACGGCGTTTTTATTCTGCTTGGTGCTGCGGAAATACTCCTTGGCAAAGGCTTCCACGTCTGCATCGGAATAGACGGCAAAGCTCCGCAGCTCCTTCTGAGTCTTGTAAATAAGGTCGGTGTTGACCTCCTGCTCCAGAAAAGTCTCCTGATAAAAGGGCTGGAATGCCTCCCGGATGTCCTCTGCCTTGTTCACAAAATCCAGCACAAAGGTGTCGGTTTTGCCGGGGCAGGTGCGGTTCAGGCGGGAGAGGGTCTGCACCGCCTTGACGCCCTTCAGCTTTTTGTCCACGATCATGGTGTGAAGCAGCGGTTCGTCAAAACCGGTCTGGTATTTTTCTGCCACGATGAGCACATTGAAGTTGTTGTGGAACTCCTTTTTGGTCTGGCTCTCTGCAATGTGGCTGCCGTCGGCGCGGACGTTCAGGGACTGCTCCGTGTACTCCACGCCGCCGTCCAGTACGGCACCGGAAAATGCCGCTAAGATCTGCACATCGTCATAGCCCTGCTCCGCAATATAGCGCTTGACCTCGTGAAAGTACCGCACCGCCGCCAATCGGGAGGAGGTGACTACCATCATCTTGCCTCGCCCGCCGATCTTGTGGCTGGTGGTCTCCCGGAAGGTCTCTACAATGATCTTTGCCTTCTGGCTGATGTTGTAGGGGTGCAGCTCTTCGTACTTGCGGATCAGCTTCGCCGCCCGGCTGGCGGGCAGTCGGGGTTGTCCGGGATGGTCTTGGCGATCTTGAAGCAGGTGGAATAGGTCATGTAACTTTTGCAGTACATCCAGAATGAACCCTTCCTCAATGGCCTGCCGCATACTGTAAATGTGGAAGGGGTGGTGGCTGCCATCCGGGTACTCGGTGCCGAACAGTTCCAGCGTGGCGGCTTTGGGTGGCGGTAAAGGCAAAGAAGGACAGGTTCTTGTGCCGCCCGTGGGAGGTCAGTTCCTTCACCAGCGCATCCTCCGGGTCGATCTCGTCCTCCGCTTTGCCCTCCAGCTCGGCATATTCCCGCAGCGCGTCCTCGGTGTCGGCAAGGGCGGCTTTCAGCTTTAAGGCAGAGGTGCCGGTCTGGGAGGAGTGCGCTTCGTCGATGATAACGGCATAGTTCTTCCCGGCGGTCTTGTTTACCTCAGTATAGATGACCGGGAACTTTTGCAGCGTGGTGATGATGATGCGTGCGCCGTTGTTGATGGCATCCCGCAGATCACCGGAGTTTTTGTCCTCGCCGATGGCTTCCACCGCACCCAGCGTATGGTCGAAGCCGGAGATGGTCTCCTGCAGCTGTGCGTCCAGCACGGTGCGGTCAGTAACTACGATGACACTGGCAAACACCGGCTTGTTCTCGGTGTTGAACAGGGAAGCCAGCCGGTACGCCGTCCATGCAATGGAATTGGATTTGCCCGACCCGGCGCTGTGCTGGATGAGATAGTGCTGCCCGGCACCCTTCTGCCGTACATCT
>ENA-OQET01001250-OQET01001250.1-human-gut-metagenome-genome-assembly--contig:-NODE-1250-length-11604-cov-4.846127_pt1 | contig 11604 bp, 11 predicted proteins | sample MGYA00242800_ERZ504645 | MGnify/ENA primary metagenome ERZ504645 (study PRJEB26092, sample SAMD00036308) | human gut metagenome | host: Homo sapiens | study: EMG produced TPA metagenomics assembly of... | reverse complement strand
CCTGAAGGGTTTTGGAAGCCGGGTCAAGACAGACTGCTTCTCTGTTTGTGTGAACAGTTACGCCGGTAAGACCTGCAAATTTGGCAGGTGTGTTTACTACAAGCTCTTCACGGGTTTCAATAAGGTTTCCTACATAATAAGGAAGCCCGCAACCGGCATAAGAAATGTCCTTATCTTTTGTGAGAATTGTAACTTCTGCATCACGGTTTTCTCTTTTTAATTTTGCCGCTGTTTTTGTTCCGGCTGCGACACCGCCAATTACGAATACCTTCATGCGTTTTCCTCCATTTTAATCTTTCATAGAAAGTAGATTTTCCTGTTGCTTCAGCTTTTCGTAGATTTCCAGATAATCTTCTGCAAAAATGCTGTTTTTCCTCCAGATGAAAGTAAAATCGTGAACAATGTCCAAATCTTCCATCTGTATTTCACACAATCTGCCTTCGGCCAGTTCTTTTTTTACAGCAGTTCTGTAAAGAAAAGAAATACCGCAGCCCTGCTCTACAAGCTGCTTGATCAGTCCAATACTTCCGGCTTCCACAAGAGAGTCAAAGCTTTCTACCTGCATTCCTTTCATCTGAAGATAATGCTCCAGAATGTTTCGTGAACCGGATCCGGCCTCCCGGGTGATAAGCCTGTGAGAAATCAGGTCATCAAGTGTATAAACACCTTTTGCAAGAGAATCTTCGGGAGAGCAGACAGCTATGTAGCGTTCTCTCAGATAAAGTTCGTGATGATAAATATCCCTTGGAAAATTTCCCTCAACAAGTGCAAAATCAATCTTTCCTGTTTCCAGTTCATGAAGAAGCTCTTCTGTGTTGGCGACAGAAAGATGAAGAGAAGCGGAAGGGTAGTAGTTTAAGTAAGCAGCGGCAATTCCGGAAATCTCAAATTCTGCTATTGTAAGGGTAAGTCCCATTTTAATCAGTTGATTTTCTGTGCTTTTCTGCATTTTTTCTCTGAGGGAAATGATGTCATGCTTCATGGTAGCAGCAGAATTTTTAAGCATTTCTCCGGCAGAAGTAAGCTGCATTTTTTTCCCTTTGCATACAAAGAGAGGAACTCCGTACGCTTCCTCAAGCCATCTGATGTGCTGAGATACTGCGGGCTGCGTCAGGTTCAGCCGTTGTGCTGCCCGGGTAAAATTTAAATCCTTACATACCTCCAGGAAGGTTTCCACTCTGAAATCCAGCATGATTGTGTTTCCTTTCTCATTTATAATAGTAAAAATTAACGATAATGTAAAATCATATATTTTTATTAAAATCATAATATATTGTTATTGTATAGTTTTACCAGAAGGCCCGTATTTCCGCCCTTTTCTGCTATTCTACGCCGCGCAGCTGAGCGTTTGGCACATATTGCCTTACTATTTCCAGCGCCTGGTTCATGATATCCTTGTTATAACCTCTAAGCCCCTGCTGGAGCAGATCGCCGGAATCCACAAACTGCTGGAGGTAATAATTCTTGGCGCCCCGGATCCATTTCCCAATGGATTCAAAATCCGACCGCTGGTGGAACTCCCGTACCACCGTAGTCCGGAACTCATAGTCCACCACGCCGCTCTTTAAAAACTCGACCGACTCATTGATCCGCATCACATCGATCTTTTTCACGCCCGCCGTCTCGCCGTACCGGGACGGCGCGTTTTTGATGTCCATGGCGACGTAGTCGATTTTCTTCTCTTCCACCAGCTTTTTCAAAATCTCCGGCCGGTATCCATTCGTATCGAGCTTCACAAGATATCCCAGTTCCTTAATTTTCGTCACGAACCGCTCCAGATCCGGATCCAGCGTCGGCTCACCGCCCGTCACGCAGACGCCGTCCAGCACGCCGCGCCGCTTTTCGAGCACTGCAAAAATCTCCTCCTCCGGAATCACCGGCTCCCATTCGGGATGCTGCACGAGATTTCCGTTCTGGCAGAACGGGCAGCGGAAATTACATCCGCCCGAAAACAATGTGCACGCCACCTTGCCCGGGTAATCCAGCAGCGTCAGCTTTTGAAATCCATGTATGACCATATGCTATCCTCTCTGACCGCAGGACTCCGAACTTTCGTCCGCCCTGCAACAGAAAAAGCGGAACCATAATGTCCGCTTTTCCATTTATCTTCTATTGGTAATTATTTGCCGTAACGCTCTGCCTGGGAACGGATCAGGTCCAGATCATCAAAATAGTTGATTTTCATGGCTGCTTTGACATCCGCCAGTGTCTGAGCGGCAACTTTTTCCTGCCTCTTCGCTGCCTTTTTTCCAGCATCTCATAGATCGCCGGAATGTCTTTTTCCAGCTCTTTTCTGCGGTTGCGGATCGGCTCTAAGGTCTCCTGCAGTACATTGTTCAGGAACTTCTTCACTTTGACATCGCCAAGGCCGCCTCTCTGGTAATGTGCTTTCAGCTCGTCGAGATTTGCGTAATCCGGCAGATAGCGCTCGAAGTGCTCCGGCTGGCAGAATGCATCGAGATAAGTAAATACGGTATTTCCCTCGATCTTGCCCGGGTCGGTGATCTTGATGTGATCCGGGTCGGTGTACATGCTCATGACTTTTTTTCTTGATCTCATCCGGCTCCTCGGACAGGTAAATGCAGTTTCCGAGCGATTTACTCATCTTCGCTTTTCCATCGATACCCGGCAGACGTCTGCAGGAATCATTCTCCGGCAGCATAATCTTCGGCTGCACAAGTGCTTCGCCATAAACTGTATTGAATTTGTGGACGATCTCCTGTGTCTGCTCGATCATCGGCATCTGATCCTCTCCAACCGGAACGGTCGTTGCCTTGAATGCAGTGATATCGGCTGCCTGGCTGATCGGGTAGGTGAAGAATCCAACCGGGATGCTCGCCTCAAAGTTTCTCATCTGGATCTCCGATTTTACGGTTGGGTTTCTCTGCAGTCTGGAAACCGTAACGAGATTCATATAATAGAAAGAAAGCTCGCACAGTTCCGGAATCTGAGACTGGATAAAGATGGTGCTCTTTTCCGGATCAAGTCCGCAGGAAAGGTAATCCAGTGCTACCTCCAGAATGTTCTGGCGCACCTTCTCCGGGTTGTCCGCATTGTCGGTCAGCGCCTGTGCGTCTGCAATCATGATGTAAATTTTATCGAATTCACCGGAGTTCTGCAGCTCCACGCGGCGGCGCAGTGAACCAACGTAATGTCCTACATGCAGCTTGCCGGTCGGTCGGTCGCCGGTCAGTATAATTTTTCCCTTTTTTTCTTCCTGCCTTCCTGATACGTAATCTTCGCAGTCCGCTTCCGTCTGAAAATTCTCAGCCCTGCGGACCTTCTACATACCCTCTATAATACCGTCTTTTTACAAACACTGTCAATGGTCTTTTCCTGTAAAATCCCTCAAAATATCTATTATGAGACAAATCGTTCAACAGCCACGTACAGCCTTCCCTTTTTCGTCTGGTTCTGCACGCCCACATAGCGGAATTTTCCCATATGGCGCACGGTCACGAGATCGTCCTCTTTTAATGACTCGCTCGGCGACGTCACCAGCTTTCCGTTGATAAACACCTGGCCGCCCTCGATCAGCGGCACCATTTTGCTCCGCGAACTGCTGAACGCCAGCGACAGCACCGCATCGAGCCGCACGGAAGCGACGGAGCCTTCTTTCCGCTCGGTTTTCGGCTCCGTCAGCTCCTCCGGCAGTCCCGCCTCGACTTCACAGTACACGCTCGTATGGCGCACTTTTTTCAGCTCCGCACAGATGTAGTCCGCCATATCCGCCATACAGATCAGATACGCCTGGTTTCCATCGATCAGAATGTCTCCCAGCTTATACCGCTCCACGCCGAGATTCATCAGTGATCCTAAGAAATCACGGTGTGACAGCGCATCCGCAAATTTTTCATTCAGCGGGCTGATGCGCACGACTGCAATCGGAAGCATCGACGCATCACCGTCCTCTGCATAGGATGGCAGAAACAGCGCCGCTTTCCGCTCTGCCGCCTCGTATCCGCCGGACAGCACGTAACGCACGCCCGGAATTTTATTTACCGTACGGTAGAACAGATCCTGCTCCGCCAGCGTCAGAAACTCCGTGTGCGACGGAACATCCCTGTGATAACACTGCTCTGCCAGATCCTGAATCCGTCCGACCAGCACTTCTTCCTCATTCATGGTAATCCCCCTTTGATACACCGCGGGCTGCCCCTGTTTTCTTTCGGGCAGCCCACGTATCACACTTTATTTATCCAGCAGCATCGACAGCCCGATCCGCTTCTTCGCCAGATCAAGGCTGATGACCTTCACTTCCACGATATCGCCGACGCTCACAGCCTCCAGCGGATGCTTGATGAAGCGTTTCGTCATCTGGGAAATGTGGACGAGTCCGTCCTGATGCACGCCGATATCGACGAATGCACCGAAGTCAATGACGTTGCGCACGGTTCCCTTTAAGATCATGCCGACCTTCAGGTCCTTCATATCGAGCACGTCGGTGCGCAGGATCGGGCGCGGCATCTCGTCACGCGGGTCACGGCCAGGCTTCTGCAGCTCTTTGATGATATCGCGCAGCGTAATCTCGCCGACACCGATCTCCTCTGCCATCTTTTTGTAATCTTTGATGAAGAACGCCGTCGGTCCCTCGCTGATCTGCTCTGTCTTCATATTTAACTTTGCAAACAGCTTCTCGACTGCCTCGTAGCTCTCCGGATGAACGCTTGTGCCGTCCAGCGGATTTTTGCCGCCGGTGATGCGCATAAAGCCCGCGCACTGCTCAAACGCCTTCGGTCCGAGTTTTGCCACTTTCAGGAGCTCTTTTCTGCTCTCGAAACGGCCGTTCTCCTCGCGGTATGCCACGATGTTTTTTGCTATCACCTTGCTGACACCGGAAATGTATTCCAGCAGCGACGCGGATGCCGTATTCAGATCGACACCGACTTTATTCACGCAATCCTCAACGACACCGCCGAGCGCCTCGCCGAGCTTCTTCTGGTTCATATCGTGCTGATACTGGCCGACACCGATCGATTTCGGATCGATTTTGACAAGCTCTGCCAGCGGATCCTGCACACGGCGTGCGATGGAAGCGGCGCTTCGCTGTCCGACATCAAAGTTTGGAAATTCCTCTGTTGCCAGCTTGCTTGCGGAGTAAACGGACGCTCCCGCCTCGTTGGTGATCACATACGCAACCTTCTCCGGGATCTCTTTTAAGATCTCGACGATGATCTGCTCGGACTCACGGCTTGCAGTTCCGTTTCCGACAGAAATCAGGGTGACGCCGTATTTGTGGATCAGATCTTTTACGGTCGCTTTTGCTGCTGCAATCTTCTTCTCGTTCGTCGGCGCGGTCGGGTAAACCACGGTGGTGTCGAGCACTTTTCCGGTCGCATCGACAACGGCCAGCTTGCATCCCGTACGGAACGCCGGGTCCCATCCAAGGACAACCTGGCCTGCGATCGGCGGCTGCATCAGAAGCTGCTCAAGGTTCTTTCCAAAGACCTTGATCGCGCCATCCTCTGCCTTTTCGGTGAGCTGATTTCTGACCTCACGCTCGATGGCCGGAGCGATCAGACGGTTGTAGGCATCCTCGATGGTCGCCTGCAGAACCGGCTTTGTCTGCGGATTCTCTTTGGTGATGATTTTTTTCTCGAGATAACGCAGGATTTCTTCCGTCGGCGCCTCAATTTTGACGTTCAGGAATTTTTCTTTCTCACCGCGGTTCAGTGCCAGCACACGGTGTCCGGCAATTTTCGATACCGGCTCGGAAAACTCATAGTAATTCTCGTAAACGGACTCTGCTTTCTCATCCTTTGCTGTCGAGACGATCAGGCCCTTCGCCTCGGTTCTGCGGCGGATCTCCATACGGTAATCGGCCTCATCGGAAATGCTCTCGGCGATGATGTCGCAGGCACCAGCAATGGCGTCTTTTGCCGTTTTGACTTCCTTTTCTTCTGAAACAAAAACCTCTGCCTCTTTTTCGAGCGGCTCTTTTGTCATCTGCAGAAGAATGATATTCGCCAGCGGCTCCAGTCCTTTTTCTTTTGCGATCGTCGCACGCGTCCGGCGTTTCGGGCGGTACGGGCGATATAAATCCTCTACAACCACGAGAGTTGCGGCCTCTTCGATGGATTTTTTCAGTTCTGCGGTCAGCTTGCCCTGCTCCTCGATGCTCGCAAGGACAACAGCCTTGCGGTCATTTAAACTGCGCAGGTACATCAGACGGTCGTACAGATTTCGCAGTACCTCATCGTTTAAGGAACCCGTTGCTTCTTTTCGATATCGTGAAATAAAAGGGATCGTGTTTCCCTCGTCAATCAGTTTCACTGCAGCTTCTACCTGCCACGGTTTCACGTTCAGCTCGGCTGCCAATACCTGATTCATATCCATAGGTAAATTCCTCCTGTTGTCTCTTCCAAAACACGCTGTTCCTTCTCTGTTTTTCCCGCATAAAAAGCGGGACCCTTGGCGGAACAGCCACTCTATTACCTTATCAATAGGTCTTGTTTTTGTCAACCTTACATGATAAAATCTTTACTATAGCTTTTTTGACAGACTGCGTGTGAAACCGCGCTTTTTTGCAGAAGAAAGGACATTTTATGACACCAGAAAATTACGATCCAAACACCAATGAGTCCGGAGATTCCTATCAGTCCTCCCATCCGTACGGCGTGCCTGAGGGCCAGCGTCCCGGACCGTATCAGCATTACCAGCAGCAGCCTCCCGTACAGCCGCCGCGCAGGACGGGTTCGCAGGCCCTTGCGGCCGCTTCGATGGTCATGGCGATCTGCTCCTTTTTGTTCATGCTCAACATGGGTTCCCTGTTTTTCGGCTCGCTCGGCGTGATCTTCGCCCTTTTAAGCCGCGGCGCAGGACGCATGAGCGGCACGGCAAAAGCCGGTCTGGCGGGCTGTACCATCGGCATAATTGTCGGTATCTGCATGTATGCTTTCCTGCTTTTCAACATGGTCAGCGGCGGCAGCACCAACCTGCTTGAGCGGTATTACAATCAGTACATGCAGGAATACCAGATGACACCGGATAACGGAACAACCACCGACGGAAATACCATCTAGGTACCAGAAAGGATTTTTCATGAACGGACAAAAACAGAAATTTTCAGAACTGAAAAAGCAGGCCCGTGAGGCCATGGCAGGCCGATGCGGCACGCTGGTGGGCGCAACCGCGATCAACCTGTTTCTCACCTTCTCCTGCTCCCTCATCCCGACGCTGATTTTTTCAGGCACAACGCTGTACGATATCATTTTCCTGAATCTGACGCTGTTCCTGTTTTCCCTGCTCCTCAGCCTCTTTCAGGCGGGCTACTTAAAGATCTGCCTCTCAACGCTGCGCGGGGAACCGATTTCCGTCGGTGATATGCTCTACGCTTTCTATCACCACCCGGACCAGTACGTGCTGATGTTCCTTATCATCAACGGCATCAGCTCCGTGATCGCCCTGATTTCCAGCATTCCGGGCTTCCAGTATCTTTCCTCCCCGAGTGCGGAACTGACGCTTGGAACAGCACTTTCCATCGAAGCCGAGCTTTCTTCTCTGATGAACGTTTACGTTTACAAGCTGATCGGCTCTCTCGTTTCCACGCTGGTGCTGGTTCCGTTTTCCCTTTCCACCTTTGTGATGAACGACGCTCCCGGCATCGGCCCGATCCAGGCGATCCGTCAGAGCTTTGCGATGATGAAGAAGAACTTTTTCCGCTACATTCTGCTTCTCTTAAGTTTCTTAGGGCTTGAGATTCTCGCATCCTGTTCCTGTGCCATCGGCTTTTTGTGGGTAATGCCCTATATGCAGATCACGATGGCTGCGTTCTATCAGGAACGGAAAGATGTCCTGTATCCGGCATCGGAACCGGTGGGATATGATACGGATTCCTTTGGATCCGGCACAGATCTTTAAAAATAAATTTTAAGATAACTAAAAAGACGTTCATCACCCTCTGCTTTACGGCTGTGAAACGTCTTTTTAGTTATGTCTATTTCGAGATCTTAAATTCTCGCGCGGATTCTGCTCTGGATTCCGTCGAGTTTCTCTGCTTTTTCTCTGTACTCCTGCTCTGTGATTTCGCCGGTAATAAATGCGAACTCCTCGGACAGACTTGGAACTGCTACGATTTCTGCTTTTCCGAACAGCTCCTCGATCTCACTCTGGCGCTCTGCGGCGTGGCCGGACACGCGGACGAAGAAGCGGCTCTTTACATCATCGATCTGCAGCAGGTCCAGTTTTTCCTCGCTCCAGCTCATCATGATGTTTCTGCCTTTGTTCTTTGCGCAGTCTACGACATCGGCTACAACGGCACTTGCGGTCGGAAGCTTTCCTGCTCCGCTTCCGTAGAACATCGCATCACCCAGTACATTTCCGTGGATGAAGATGGCGTTGAAGACACCGTTTACGCTGTACAGCGGGTTTTTCGCGTCAATCATCACCGGGCTTACCATGGCGTAATACTGATCACCCACCTTGCGGCTTGTTGCGAGCAGTTTGATTGCGGTTCCCATCGAGGTCGCATATTTGATATCCTCTGCGGTGATCTTTGTGATTCCCTCGGTGTAAACCTCTTCGTAATTGACTTCTTTTCCATAAGCAAGAGAAGAAAGAATCGCAATTTTACGGCACGCATCGTAGCCTTCTACATCTGCTTCCGGGTTGCGCTCTGCGTAGCCGAGGCGCTGTGCCTCTTTTAATACATCCGCGAAATCGGAACCGTCGCTTGCCATTTTGCTTAAGATATAGTTCGTGGTACCATTTAAGATGCCAGTTACTTCATCGATCTCATCTGCAGTCAGGGAGGAGTTTAACGGACGGATGATCGGGATACCGCCGCCGCAGCTTGCCTCAAACAGATAGTTTGCGCCGTGCTCTTTTGCAATTGCAAGAAGCTCGGTACCGTGTCTTGCCACCAGCTCTTTGTTGGATGTGCAGACGCTCTTTCCAGCCTCCAGCGCACGTTTTGTGAAGGTGTAAGCCGGCTCAACGCCGCCCATGACCTCGACAACAATATCAACCTCCGGATCGTTTGCGATCACTTCGTAATCATGTACCAGCACTTTTTCCACTGGATCTCCCGGGAAATCTCTTAAATCCAGAACGTATTTGATATTAATCTCGTTCTCTGCTCTCTTGTTGATGCTGTCATGGTTCGTGTTGATGACTTCTACCACGCCGGAACCAACGGTGCCATATCCTAATACTGCAATCTGAATCATCTCTTTTGTCCCTCTCTTGCTTTTTCTTTTTCAGGACTCCTGTCCTAAGATTTTAAAATAATGAACTCCCTGTCTGGACTCAATCTCGTTGATCATCTCCGAGGCGTCTCCCCGGTCTTCCGCGATATCCACGCTGATTGTCAGTGACGCCACGCCGTTTAACGGAATCGTCTGATGAATGGTCAGAATGTTTCCGTGAAACTCGGCGATAATCTTCAGCACATCGGAAAGCAGTCCCGGCTCATCGTCCATCTGCAGAATAAACGTAATCGTTTTTCCTTTTGCATTGTCATGAAAAGGAAGAATATCATCTTTGTATTTATAGAAAGAGCTTCTGCTGATTCCCGCTTTTTCCGTTGCCTGCTGCACGGTAAGCTCCTGCATATCCATCAACCGTTTGGCCTCGATGACCTTCAAAAGGACCTCGGGAACCGCTTTTTCTTTGATTACATAGTACTTTGTTTTTTCTTCTCTCATGGCAATCCTCTACCTTTATACTCTTTCCAGGAAATACATTTGTTTTCACAGGAAAGATCGTATCATATTCCGACACAATACGCAAGGAATTTTTTCGAATCGCTTTTCAGAAGCCAATGCTTCCGCCGCCGTGGCTGTTTCCGCTTGACGAAGTGTGAACGGTGCTTCCACCGCCACCTCCGCCGCCAGAAACGCCTCCGCCGTGGTTGCCATCATCCTTCTGGATTTTGTGCATCGATACATGGCGATCGATCAGTGCATCCCTGCGGTCTCTGATTTTCACGCGCTTCAGATCCGCATAACTCTTTGCACCACGGTTTTTCTTTCGTCGATAGCTCTTCCAGATTCCAAAATAAACAAGAATTCCTGTCGCAGCCGCTGCGATAACAGAAATAAGAGCTTCCGTGCTGTTGATTTTGCGGTAATGAATAATGGAACCGTCTTCTGTAATCAGATAGTCCGCATCGGAAACGCCGCGGTCGAAGCATTCCTGCGTCATCGTAATCATTTTTGCAAAGGTTCCCGCATAGTCGCCGTCTTTCGCGTAGCCCTGCGCCGCCTGCAGGATATCATCAATTTCCGCATCGGACATGTAATACTGCATAATACCAGAGGTCGAAATCACAATCTGGCGCTGTCCCATATCGATGAGGAAGCAGACACCGTTTGGCTCTTTCGGATACTTTTTGTCATAAAAATCATCTGCAATCGCCTGACAGTCCTCGGAACCGCTGCTGCGCTCGGTCAGGATGACCATATGAATTTCCGTATTGTTCTCGAACTCCGCGCAGGATCTCTCGAGGTCCTGCTCCTCCGCATCAGAAAGAAGCGATGCATTGTCGTAGATATGCTGGGATTCGGCTTTTACGGTATTCACAGAAAAAATCCCGCACAGCAGAAGGGCCGCAAAAATCCCGAGCAGATATTGTCCTGCTTTTTTCATTCTTCCATGCGAAATACCCTCCTATCAGCATCACAATCAGAACCAGAAGAGCACTCACAGCCGACGTCAGAAGGGCTCTCTTCCGCTCATAGGGAAAATCGCCGTTGATCGTTCCGGTCTGGCCGTTCATCGCATAGTAGTAAACCTTCCCGTCTTTTCCCGGATACGTCAGTGTCCAGACCGGAAACAGTACGTAACGCCAGTCCTCCCGCTTTGGAGAAAGCTTCATTTTCTCCTGCTCGAGGGAGAGATACTCGTTCGCCTCGTTCCGCATTGCGCCGCGCGCCATCGTCTCCAGTTCTTTTTTCAGTTCCGGTGCGATCTGCGCCTGTTCGATATCACGTTTTTCCGCCTGAAATCCGGAAAGATAGCCCATAGAAAACGGCTGCATCTCCTCCAGACGATAGGGCTGCACGCATTCGATCAGATCGCGGTCGGCCTTGTTCAGTGCATTGCGCGACAGACCGTCCACGCGGACCTCGCCCTCCCGGCGGACATCGTAGATGCTGGTCTCTTTGTACTCCACATCACCGGTCTGCCAGACTCTCACCTTCCGGCCGCGTGCCATGTAATCCGTCTCAAAGTCTCCGCCGTAAATCCAGTACGGGAAATAGACACCCGTCATCTTCTGTACCTGGTTTTTCTCGAAAAAGTCCTTCGGAATAAAGCGTTTCTTCCGCGCAAATGACAAAATTTCTCGATTGCCTGCTCCTTGCTGATCTTAAACGGCAGCACGAAATCCGGCATATATTCTCCCGAGAGCCGGCCGGAAAGCACCACCGGGTTGTGGCAGTAGAAACAGTATGTCGCTGCCGTCGTCGCATCGGTCACAATCTCGGCGCCGCAGTTCGGACAGGTGTAGACAACTGCTTCGCCCCTGCTCTGTTTCCCCTTTTTGGTTTCCTCCGTACTGCTTTCCTTCTGTGCATCGGATGCTTCCTGTGCACCGGCAGCATCGTCCTCCCCCGTTCAGCGCTCCGCTGCTTTCGGGTTCGCCTTTTCGGCTTCTTCCTGTGT
>ENA-OQET01001249-OQET01001249.1-human-gut-metagenome-genome-assembly--contig:-NODE-1249-length-11616-cov-2.590304_pt1 | contig 11616 bp, 14 predicted proteins | sample MGYA00242800_ERZ504645 | MGnify/ENA primary metagenome ERZ504645 (study PRJEB26092, sample SAMD00036308) | human gut metagenome | host: Homo sapiens | study: EMG produced TPA metagenomics assembly of... | reverse complement strand
GGTGGAGATTTCCCTTGGAATTGCCGAGTTCCGCCCCAATATTTCAACAGATATCCAGCAGGTGATTTCCTTTGCAGACCAGCAGCTTTATGAGGCGAAGAAGCATAGGAAGAAGTCGGTGAGCAGGATGAATAACGAAGGTGCGTGAGGCAAAGAGAAACCACCAGTTGAACTAACTGGTGGTTTCTGACGAATCAATGCTTAAAATGGGAGAGCAGTTTTTTTAATACACCTGACCGTTTAGAGGTACTGTCTGTGGCGGGGGCTTCCTGGATGCGGTGGCAGAAGTCAGCCAGGGTGGTGCACTGGGGGCATGATTAGTCTGGCTTGTTTTTTGGAATTGGGTAATATTGTTATAATTTTTTTGGTAAGGCTCTCAAATTCCGGAAGAAAATGTGAGATAATCGTAGTACCACTTGAAAGAAGGCGGGAATGCTTCAAGAGGCGAAATATCAAGCTTCTGCGCAAACGCCTGGGTCTGCGCAGTAATCTCTTCTGAAATTTCCGGGATTTTCTTGTATTTGCGATACCAGATAAAAATGTAATCAGACTCACGCTCCATTACGATGGCCAGCTCGCGGCCCTGAATATTGTACTTAGTACATTGGTTCATGATCAGCTGCCAGGAATCAAATTCACAATGGAAGTTTCTGGCACGGTTTCCGACAAGGGATGCGCTGTTATTTACACGGTAACGGACAATCTGCTCGTGGGTGAGCCAGATCCTGTCGGCAGTGAATACGGCTTCACTGTAGAAGGAACGGTCGTTGACACAGACCAGGTTGTTGAAGCGAAGTCCTTTTTCCAAAATGAAATCCCGTTTGTAAATGGCATTCCATGGAACTACACTGATGTGGCTGAAAATTTCGGGCGCCTGGTGGAAATTCAGAACCTTGTCGAAGCACTCAGCGGGCACATCAGACAGTGCAAAAAGCGGGGTATCGGAAAGCTCGCCAGTCTCATTGTCAAAGCAGACGGCGCAGCCCTTTACCATGTCGGCATCCGCCTGTTCAGCAATGGACAGGTATTTCTGGTAGACGCCTTTTTCTACAAGGTCATCTGCATCAAGAAAGTGAAGGTAATCACCATGGGCTTCTTCGATTCCCTTATTTCGACAGGCTCCTGCAAACCGGGTCTTTTCGTTGAGGAAAAGGCGGATGCGGGAGTCTTTTTGCTGGTAATCTTTTATGAGGGCAACAGAAGCGTCGGTGGATGCGTCATCCACACAGATCACCTCCAGCTCCTCTGGATTTCCCAGATCCTGCTGCAATACACTGTCCAAAGTGGCTGTGATGTATTTCTCAGCATTGTGAACCGGGATGATAGTGGTTAATTTCATAGGTAAATCCTTTCGTAAGGAATGGGTTATAAAAAAGCATTCCCACAAATTGTGACGTACATCTTGCAGAAAGCCTTTTTCAAACACGCTCTAGAGCATTCCCTTATCTTTATTTTTGCCAGAGCTTTGCGTCAGCTTCAATCCGGTAAGCTCGGCAGGCAATTCCAGACTTCCTGTATCCTTTAACATTCTGCAAAGAAATGCAATCTGGTGCCTGTAAGGTCTTGAGGTACTGTAGCGCTCTGGGTTAAAGGTGTCAAAAGTATAGGACGCTTTTGGCGCAGCAGCCAGAAGCGTAGCAACCGTTTTTATACTATCTGTGGAAGTGATTACGACTTCATCGAATCTTGTCTCTCCCATGCACTTCTTATATTCTTCCTTCCCCAAGTCCAAAATATGGGATAAGGGATAAAATGAGAAAAGTCCCATCCGGCTGGTGAGCACACTTGCCAGCTTCCAGCGGTTACCTTTCTCGGGATCCGGCTTCAATGGCAGGCTGGAACAGTCAGGTGATAATTGTGCCAGATATTTGGCAGAGTCTGTATTGCGGAAATCATTGTATGCAAGCCAAAATTCTTTTTCCGGTGCCTGTGCAGCCAGGGCATTAAAATCCCGAACCAGATTCTGGGAAAGCTTCCGCCCTGTAAAGAACAGGACGCGTGTGCGCAGTGCCGGTGCATCATCAGAAGAAGCTGGAGCATAATAGGGCAGCGGTCGTCCGTTTAAGAGAGAATCTGCAATATCTGTGAGAAGATATTGTGGGGATTCCTCGAAAGTAGTGGCTTCTCCGGAGGAATTCTTTGTGGTCTGTAAATCATGATTGTTTTCCATTTGCAGAGAGCTTTTTTTCGAAGAATTCCAATCGTATTCCTGGGAATCGAACCCATGACCTGTATTGGAAGTAAACTGGTCGACAGGTTCAAAATGCAAAGCTTCATTTGCGGGCATCTTCTCAGAAATCAGTTCTAACTGCCTGATATATCGTACTAACTCCGGCACATTATCAAATGCAGGATATTCCGGGTGAAATACATCGCAAAGTGTGGAGTGCAGATTGCAGGAATGATTTTTTAAACAGGCTCCAGAGCTCTCGGGCAGACAGGAAGTGGTTTCCTGCAGGACAGGAGCAGCTGGTACAGTCTGATGGTCACTGGTTGCATTTTCGTGTCGAAGAAATGTACCGCACAGAAATCGTAGAATCTGTGTGCCTGTGGTGAATCTGGCAGAAAGTGCATTGTGATAATCCGATATAAAAATATCACACGCCGCAGCGAAATCCGGTACATCGAAATCTTTTGGCATTTCTTTTATATGTCTAAATTCAGAAAAATCAATTTCCCTTTCATGGTCCAGATGCAGATACAAAACCTGATGATCGGAAAGTTCACAGTCAAATATGTAGAGGGCTGCCATGAAATTCCGGAATGCCTGCTCAGTGTCTGCAATATAGGACCCTGGAAGCAGCGGTGCATACAAAATAGTCTGCATGGAATCCATCTGCAAGCTGCGGCGGAGCTTTTCCCTGTGTGATTCATTGGGAATCACCGGAATGTGGGTGGAAGAACCGATAATGTAAGGCGTTTTGCAGATATTAGCTGTCATACATTCCTGCAGGTAAATATCCCGGTTTTGTACATTGTTAAAATACAGGCAGTCTGCCATAAACATAGTATGCTGCCAAAGCCCTGTATCAGCGGTGGAATCCGGTGTGTTCAGAACGGTTTCCGGATACAGATTGTGTCCGCAGTAAAGCAACACAAACTGCCCCTCTTCCTTCCGGAAATAGTAGGGCAAAGGTCCGTCTGTGATCACGTAGCCGGAGAGTGCAAGTGCCTTGCCGTATTCTTCGCTGTCCGGGCACACCAGAGTAATATTCTCAGACAGTGCAGTGCTGTCAGAAAGATAGCGGTTCGAAGAGCCTGAAACAAGGCATGCTTCTCCTGAGTCAGGGAGACAATGATCTGGTGCTCTCCCAAAAATTCCTCAGAAGATGCACAAGTAAATTTTCAATATCCAGGTAGGAATTTCTTTTCCACGGCTGGCTTCCAGAAGAATCTGCTCCGGATCAGGAGCAAGGCTTCCGGTATAGGCAAAGCCATAAAACTGAGAGGAAGTTTTTTCCCGGTGGATCATCTCAGCAGGCTGATAGCTGGGAGATGTTTTGTGAGAAAGCTTGTAATCCTTTATCCAGGCTTTCTGCTGCTGTACGGTCATTCCGTTGCAGGCTTCTACGAAAGAGATCATTTCCTGTCTGGAACCATAAAGACAGAGCAGTCGCCCAATATGTGGCGGAAGTGAATATCGGACATAATGATTGTTCTCCCAGTCTGGAATATTGGATTCCATATAATCGAAAAGCTCATTGATCAATTGCAGCTTCAGTTCTTTCTGGTCAGTCTCATAGTTGGTGAGAAGCTTCCAGAAACGGTAGAAAAAATGGCGCACAGCAATGAAATCCAGCTCTGTCTGATATTGCTCAAACAGCCCCAGCTTCTCCATTTCTTCCTTCATAAAAATAATGGCATTCCGGATGTGAAGGGTGGAAGGCGTGAGACGGCTGAGGAATCCTACATTTTTTTCTGTAATTATAGAAGCACTGATCCACGTATCCGATGAACGGGCTTTCACAGCCAGAAGATAGGCCACCGGAGATCTTCAAACCGGATTCCTTCTGGAAAACAAAGTCCGTTAAACAGGTTTCTGTGAATGAACTTGATCCATGGGTATGGAGAAATCGCAGGCAATTCATAGGGCTTGTCTGCAACCCGGAAATTCTGATTATGGCAGGATGCAATGTATTCCTTACGAATTCCGGTCTCAGAGTCTACATTATAGTAACGGAAAAGAACCAGGTCGTTTCCGTCGGCGGTAGCTTTTTCATAAAGAAGTCTGCAAGCGTCAGGCTCTACGAAGTCATCGCTGTCTACAAACCAGACATATTCTCCATGGGAATGGGCAAAACCGTAATTTCGTGCCCTGCTGACGCCGTGGTTCTCTGTGGAAAATATAAAAAGCTTCTCCGGATTTAACGACTGATAAGCCTGCAGAATCTGCAGGCTTCCATCTGTACTGCCATCATTGACAGCTACGATCTCTATTTCCTCAAGTGTCTGTGCCAATAAGCTGTCCAGGCACGTACTCAGGTATTTTTCCACGTTATACACCGGTAAAATGATGCTGACTTTAAAAGACTTCATCAAAAACTCTCTACCCCATTCCTAATTCCGATATTTCAAGTCAAAATTGCAGTTATTTCGTCAATCTTTTACCTATAATAGTACCAGTTCGACAGGGGGATTTCAAGGGGAAAAGGAAGGGAGTGAACAGTAATTTATTTGTTACTGTTCACTCCGTTCACAGTAACGCGCTTCGCGATGCACAGAAATCATGCAATTCGCATGATTTTCGCGCCGCAATTCTCGGGTTTTCTGTGAACTTTGTTCACAAAAAACGCCTCGCGGAACGTTACCAGTGAACAGTAACATTTATTTTCTGTTTATTTCGTTCTCACCAAATGAACACATTTATATAGTACCATGGGAAACGAGAAGGAGGGTTTTTACTTATGACTGACAAGGAGTATTATGAGCTTATTCAGCCGTATGAGGATGCGATGAAGCTATTGCTGACACGTCTGGAAGTGCTGAACCACTCTATTTATAAAACAAAGACGGGGAAACCCGTTCATAACATACAGTACCGGATCAAAAAGAAGGACAGCATTGAGGAAAAACTGGTGCGTCATGGCTTCGAGCCAACCTTGGAAAATGCCAAGGATCAGTTGCAGGATATTGCGGGGGTGCGTATTATCTGCTATTTTGTTGGGGGATGTGAATAATCTGGTAAACATGTTAAAGAAGCAGCCCGACCTTATTTTCATCCGTGAGAGAAACTATATTGAGAACCCCAAGCCCAACGGTTATCGCAGCCATCATGTCATTCTCGGCGTAAATGTCTGCTGTCTGGATGCAAACGAATACTATCCAGTGGAAGTCCAGCTGCGCACCATCTCCATGGACTTCTGGGCCGCCATGGAACACCGCGTCTCCTACAAGAAACAATACGACAACAAAGAACAACGTGTAGCCGAACTCCTCCAATACTCCAATATACTGGAAAAGATGGAAAAGGAGTTTGAGAAATATAATGATCATCCGGTTGAAATGTGAGCAGCAATCTGATAAAATAAAGAAAACATTTGTTCGAAGGAGGCTATAAACATGGTGTTTGTAAATGAAGCATGGAACGGAACTGGTGAAATTGTAGTTTACAGTAACTATCATAAATATTGGCTGGACAGAGAACGAAAGATAAAGAATCCATTGTTTGATGTGTTTAGCGGGAAAATATTGGATTTGAAGGATAAGAAACCATCGGCGATTAAATATTTTTACAATTTACTGGATTGTGAGATATGCCCCGGAGTAACTATTTGTGTGGTACCTTCCAGTAATGCGGAAAAAAGAGAATCCGGAATTGGAAAACTAGGAGAAATGCTTGCTGCCAATGGAAGGGATAATAAAGTATATTTTTTAAGAAGAAGCCATTCAATCAACAAGCTTGCAACAGGAGGAAGCAGGAATCTGTCAGTTCATATGCAGTCTATTGATACGGTAGAGGATATAGACATAAGCGCAGACATTGTATTATTGATGGATGACGTAACTACAACTGGAAACTCTCTGTATGTCTGCAAAGAAATTTTATTAAATCGTGGAGCCGCTAATGTAGAAATGTTTGCATTGGGTAAGGCAATATAAAATGGAAAAGCTTATGGAAGAAAAGAAAACAACACTATGGCAGGAAATAAAAATCTGTCGAGTTGATGAAACAAATTATCCACATGATTTGAAAAAAAATAAAAGACCGGCCAGAGGTTTTGTACTATAGAGGAAATATTGATATTTTGAATGAGCATAAAAGTATTGCGGTTGTAGGATCACGTAAGATATCGGCTGTAGGTGCTAAGTTGGCTTATAATGCGGGCAGTATTATAGGCAAAAATGGTTTTAATCTTGTAAATGGTCTTGCACTTGGCTGTGATGCAGAAGCTCTAAAGGGGGCTCTGGCAGCAGGGGGGAAATGCGCAGTGGTTCTTCCTTGCGGAATAAATGAAATATATCCGAAATCTAATCAATGGATTGCAGAAGAAGTTTTAAAGCAGGGCGGATGTCTTATTAGCGAATATCCCGAAGGAACAAGACCTGAGAAATATCGTTTCGTGCAGCGCGACCGACTTCAAAGTGGCATGTCTCAGGGGGTTCTGGTAGTAGAAGCTATGGAAAAAAGTGGTACTATGCATACTGCAGAGTATGCAAAAAAACAGAATCGCCGCCTGGCTTGTTATTATCACGGTTTGTTGAAATATTCTACAGGAAATAATGTTTTGGAGAATTTATATCAGGCAGCAGTGATTAAAACCAATGAGGATTTAGAGAACTATTTATGTGAAATTGCAGATATAGAAGAATATACGCAATTGAGTTTTGATTTTGTATAACTATTTCCCCACGAGAAACAGAAAAGCAGCATTGTTTCTCGTGGGAATTTTTATGTTCTGTTTTAGTACAAATTTTATTGAAAAATATTCTACATCATTTCTACTTTTTTATCTTATTTTTTGTACGGAATAAATGGCAAAAATGCCGTAGTTCGCATACTCTTTTCATATTCTAACAGTTGCGAAAGACCCTGACTTTTGCAGCTAAATGGATATAAAACACCCGTCAAACCCAGTAAATACAGGGCTTGGCGGGCTTTCTGCTTTGTCAGATTTTCATGGTGTTTTTTCTATTTTTGGGTCTTTGCTAAAACTTTTTTTATTTCCCCTAGCGTACGGATACGTTTTCCAAAATCAATATCTGTAACTCTTTCGATATCTTTTAAAACTTCATCGTAATAATCAAACAGATAATAGTTTTGCTGGATTAGGCTGCATTTGGCTTTTGACAGAGATTCCAAAATAGTTCCGATGCTGTATTTTCGCTCCAGTTTATTTTCCAGTATTCTAGCGATTGTCAAAGCTACAAAACAGGTAAGGAAATGTGCTTCGATATGTTCTTTTGTCCAGACATACACGAGTCTGGCTTCCAGTTCACTTTTGGTTACTTTAAAAGATTCCTCAATTCTCCATAAACCTCGGTACATATCGATAATCTCGTCGTCAGATGTCTCCATTTCGCTGGTTAAGAGCATGTAGTAACCATCCAGTGATTCTTCCTCCCGGATTTTGTCCTCATCAATGTCCAGCCCAGAAGAGGCGGTAAGGATTTCTCCGGTTTCTTTGTCATAGTCTATTTTTTGACATATTTTGCAGCACCATAAGACGTGGCTCTTATATAATTCCCTGGATTTTTTGCCAGGTCTCTTGCTTTTGTCAGTGCAGCTTCACGCTCTGCTTTTGCTCGTTTGGCATATTTTTCACTCCAGAAGACAACTTGTTTCTCATTTACCTGCTTTTTTATTTTTTTGCCCGAAACAGAGGATACTTGGATTGTTCTTGGAGACTTGCGGGATTTCCGCTTGTATTCTGTACCAAGCCATTCATAACCTTCCTGTTCCAGAACATAGTCCTTGATGCTTTTTTCTGCGCCCCGGATGGACATACTGAAAACATATCCGTCATGAGTGGGCGTGTTGATCGTGTACCAGATGTTATCACCTGTTGTCATTCCTTTGTCAGCAACGGAAATGACTCTGCCAAGATCAAACTGCTTTTTGATGCGTCCAAAGTTAGGTCTGTAGGTCAGACAGTCATTGGTATTTCCGGGGAAAAAGTTCATAAGTAATAGGAATTCCCTGATTATCCATGAAAAGTCCCATCTGCACAATTGGATTTGGACGATGTTCTTTTGAAACTCCTTTACGGAGAAAATCGGTTTGCTCATCTGTCTCAAAATAGTAGTTTGTAACATCATAATAGATGAGGCTGGTATCCCTGCCATAATTCTCTTTGATATGGTCATTTAGCCAGATCTGCAAGTTTTCTTTATGTTTGTCAAGGAAAGACAGACAGCGGTAAACATCGTCTAAAGAGTAGTCTGTTTTCTCAAAGAAATGTTCCCGATCATCATAGGAAGATTTCTTTGAAGCAGGGAAAAGAAGTCTGGAATAGACCAGCATCTTCATGATGGTATTGGCATCATACTGTTCTTTTGAGCGGCGCTGCCGGTTCGTTAGGAAAGTATGGAGACCGAGCTCATGGTAGATCTGGCTCAGTGCAGCATAGCCAAAGTTTTTTCTCAGCTTGTCACCTAAACAAAGGCGATCAGAATCGTAAAAAGTAAAGTGGATGGGAGCCTGTCTGGCTGCTTTTTCAGCTTTTAGCGGCTCGACTCTTTTTTGAAAGTGAGCAATAGGGTCATCATATTTTTTTTGCTAATTCGTCTAGCCGGCCAATAGATTCTACTGTTTTCTGGCGGGAGCATTTCTTAGCTTTATCGTAATAGGTGTCAACAATGGAAAGGCGAATCCGACCATTCAGGTTTGGTGTTTTTTTGAGGTACATAGCAAGCACTCCGTTTCGTATAATATTTATTGCACCACAAAACTGATACAAAACGCTAGTAAAATATGACGAAATTTAAAAATAAAAAAAGCCTGAAAGCAAGGAAACAAAAGGCTTTACAAGCGATAAGTGAGCATATGTTACTGCAAAACTGTGGTGCATGGCGAATCTCGTTGGGCTGCGGTTTCGGTCGTTCGCATCCTTCAAAATGAAAAGTACAAGGGAGATCTGCTTATGCAGAAGTATTATATCCGGGATTTTCTTACGAAAGAGCTGGAAAAGAACGATGGAAAACTGACACAGTATTATGTGGAAAATGATCATGAAGCAATCATAGAGCGGGAAATATGGGACGCGGCACAGCTGGAAATCAACAGAATCAAAGAGTTTAAACGGAATCATCAGATCCGGGAATTGGGAAGCAGCAGTCTGGAACCTTTTTATGGAAAAATTTTTTGTGGGTGCTGTGGCGGAAGGATGGTGAAGAAGAGTAGAAAAAGTGTGTGGCGTTGCATAAATTCCGGCAAAGAAAAGGGTGGATTTTGTAAAGCCAAGCCTGTTGAGGGGCATAAGATGGAAGAATACGTAAGCGCTGCCTGGGCACAGCTGGTATCCCAGAGAGAAAATCTTCTGTCAGGTTGGGAGAAAGATATTGCTCAGGGAAATGCCCTGGAGCGCTTACGCGCAGCACAGATGAAAGAGCTGACCGAAAAGTATCCTGACTGGTTCCAGGTGGCGAAGAATACGAGAATGGTGATCGGGGAAATTATAATTGGGGGTGATAAGGGGTGTGAGATTTTGTTTATGGATGGCGTAAGGCTGGTGACGGATTAGAGCGTGTTTGAAAAATCATTCCCGTTACCAGGGGAATAGGCTGTGAAGAAAGAAAGCAAAAGAATTTAGCAGACTTTCGAAAAATACTTGTAAATCAAGAACTTCAATGTTATTATGATAAAAAGCATATTTCTCATATAGTTCAAGGCATATCCGCCATCTGATTTATCTAATCACACATCAGAAATCCATGCTTTTTACCCATTAACGAAGAAGAGCAGGAGTTCTGAATGAAAGGTATGTATGCTTAGCTTGTCTTTTCTGACTCCTGCAAAGAAAAGGAGGACCAGCCTATGGTAAACAGAAACTACAAGGTCACGATATTCCGGATGCTATGAAGGCAGTAACAGGGAATTGATGGAACAGTGCCAGATACTAAGGGAATATGCAATATATGTAGCGCGGGTTCGTAAATATGCAAAATATATGCAACTGGAAACAGCTGTAAAAAAAGCTGTAGATGAATGTATTCAGGAGGAAATTCTGGAAGAATTTCTTCGGAAAAATAGAGCGGAGGTTATCGCAGTGAGTATATTTGAATATGACAAAGAAGAGGAAGAACGTAAACTGAGAAAAGCTGAGTTTGAGGCTGGTGAGCAAAGCGGAATACAAAAAGGAATACAAAAAGGAATACAAGAGGGAATACAGGAAGGAAAGGAATTGAAAACAAAAGAAATTGTCAATTCGTTACTTCAGGATGGAATGGGCATTGAAAAGATTGCGGCTTTACTGAAAATTAGCAAAGAACATGTTTTGGAATTAGCAGGAAGGAGCAAAAATTTATGAAAAAGAATTACCACCTCCACCGGCTGATTCGATTTTTGCCTGATGATTTCCCTGCTTCTGCTGTGCAGTGCAAGCCAGGTATTTGCTGCAGCAAAGGTAAATCTGAAAAACACCAAAATCAAATTATCAGCCACCAAACTCACCTACAATCAAAAAGTCCAGCGCCCGAAGGTAAGCGTCACCTATAAGGGCAACGTCCTGAAAGAGAAGAAAAACTATGTTCTGAAATATTCCAAGGGCTGCAAAAAGGTAGGCACCTATACGGTTCAGATTATTGGAAAAGGTGCTTATGCCGGAAACGTGAAAAAGCAGTTTACCATTTTGCCTCCAAAGACCCAGGTAATGGGTGGTTATGTTGGAAAAAAGACTGTCAGTGTGATAATAAAAAGGCAAACCGCTCAGACCAGCGGTTACCAGCTGCGCTATGCCACAAATTCCAAATTAAAAAATGCGAAAACCATAACAGTCAAAGGAAACAAAAACAACACCGTTTCCCTCAATGGACTGAAAGCCGGAACTACATATTATATGCAGGCCCGTACCTACATGGCCATTAAAGGAAATAAATATTATTCCAAATGGTCTTCCACAGACATTGCAAAACAAGCGGAAAGTCAAAAGGAAATACTTCAAATACAACGCCTACCCCTAAGCCGGTTCCGAAATTAACGCTCGAAGAGGGAAAAGCAAATATAACCCTGGAAAGCGGAAGATATTATGAGATTGAAACGTCAAATGGAATCAAAGACATTAATATTTCTGATCCGGCTGTTGTATATTCCACAGATGAAGCTGAAGGCGGAAATAGCCGCTTATTTGCGACACTTGAGCCTGGGAAATGCGTGATTACCATCACGGATATTTATGGACAAAAAATTACTTCCACGGTTTCAGTTACCCAGAAGCTATACAATCCGCATATTGAGACTTCTTATGTAGTGACATCTGAAACCGTTGACAGCACACTTCCTGTTCCCACCATCAAGTCAATAGATTATGGTGACGGATGGGTGGATGTGAACTGCCCGGGAACTTTTTTCCCAGTCAGATCCCTATGTTGGTTACGAAGGTTATCTTTCTTACAATGATAAATTTGCATACAGTGTTCAGGATATGCGAACAATCGGTGAAGATGACGGGATAGGAAGTG
>ENA-OQET01001248-OQET01001248.1-human-gut-metagenome-genome-assembly--contig:-NODE-1248-length-11618-cov-2.422069_pt1 | contig 11618 bp, 12 predicted proteins | sample MGYA00242800_ERZ504645 | MGnify/ENA primary metagenome ERZ504645 (study PRJEB26092, sample SAMD00036308) | human gut metagenome | host: Homo sapiens | study: EMG produced TPA metagenomics assembly of... | reverse complement strand
TGAAAACCATGGAAGCCCAGCGCCGCCCGCTCTATCTGGCGGCAGCGGATGCTGTGATCCCAACAAGACCACCCTGCGGATGCCGTGACGGCGGCAATGGAGGCGCTGGATGAAAATTTTTAGTCATTAACGGTCCCAACCTCAACCTGACCCAGTTCACGGAGCCGGGCATGGAGGGGCAGATCGATTTCAATACACTGCTGGATTATATCGAGGCGGGCTGTGCCCAGATGGATGTTCAGGCGGACTTTTTTCAGTCCAACCACGAGGGCGACCTCATCGATGAGATCCAGTCGGCGGCAGGCCGGGCCGATGGCATCATCCTCAACCCGGGCGGCTACGCCTATTACAGTGTGGCCATTCTGGAAGCGCTGCAGGTGTGCGGCGTGCCCGCCGTGGAAGTGATGCTGGCCGACCCCAGCGGCAAGGAGCCCTTCCGCAGCGTGGATGTGGTCTCCTTTGGCTGTCAGGGCCGCTTTGCAGGCGAGGGGGTCAGCGGATATCTCCATGCCTGCGCCTACCTTGTGCAGCTGCTCCGGCTGGATGGCGGTGCGCAGACGCACCTGGTGCAGTAACAACCCTCTCAGTCTCGCATCCGCTCGCCAGCTCCCCCGAAGGGGGAGCCCTTGGCAAGTAGGGCAGGCTGTGCAGCAAAACGGAAAGCATAGAGACAAAACAGAAGGGAAAAGAAACAAGATGATCATTTCGACCAAAAAAGGCACCCCCAAGGAAGAGCTGGAAAAGATCGTAGACAAATTCGAGAAGCAGGGCCTGGATGTGACCCTGATCACCGGCAAGGATTACAATGTGTTCGGTCTGGTGGGCGATACCACCAAGATCGATGAGCGCGACGTGCTGGCCAACCCCTGGATCGACAACGTCACCCGTGTGTCCGCCCCCTATAAGCGGGCCAACCGCCTGTTCCACCCCGCCGATTCCATCATCGACTGCGGCGGCGTGAAGATCGGCAGGGGCGAGAAGATCGCCGTGATGGCAGGCCCCTGCAGCATCGAGGGCGAGGAGCAGGCACTGCGCATTGCCAACGGCGTAAAGGCGGGCGGTGCAAGCCTGTTCCGCGGCGGCGCTTATAAGCCCCGCACCTCTCCCTACTCCTTCCAGGGTCTGGAGACTGAGGGTATCCTCGATATGGTCAAGGCCCGGGAGGCCACCGGAATGCCCATCGTGTCCGAGCTGATGAGCGAGGACCGCATCCCCGAGTTTGAGGAATATGTGGACGTGGTGCAGATCGGTGCCCGCAACATGCAGAACTTCCAGCTGCTCAAGGCCGTGGGCAAGATGCACAAGCCTGTGCTGCTCAAGCGCGGCCTGTGCAACACCATCGAGGAGTGGATCATGAGCGCCGAGTACATCATGGCAGGCGGCAACGAGCAGGTCATCTTCTGCGAGCGCGGCATCCGCACCTTTGAAAAATACACCCGCAACACGCTGGATCTTTCCGCCGTGCCCATCATCCACGAAAAGACCCATCTGCCCATCGTGGTAGATCCCAGCCACGCCACCGGCAAGGCCAATCTGGTGGAGCCGATGATGATCGCCGCCGTGGCTGCCGGTGCGGACGGTCTGGAGGTAGAGGTGCACTACGACCCCCAGCACGCATGGAGCGACGGCGCACAGTGCCTGACCCCGGACGCCTTTGCACAGGCCATGGCAAAGTGCCGTCAGGTGGCTTGGGCCATCGGCCCGGGAGATGTAAAACGTTTACCCCCTCAGGCGCTGGCGCGCCAGCTCCCCCAAGGGGGCGCCTGAAGCGCTGCCCGGGGGAAATTGCAAAAGGATAACACCGCTATGCTAGTAACCATCAGACCTGCCCCCGGCGGCATCGGGGGCGTGATCGCCGCGCCGCCCAGCAAAAGCATGGCTCACCGGGCGGTGCTCTGCGCGGCGCTGGCAAAGGGAACCTCCCATCTCCATCATCTTGCTTTCAGCAAGGATATCTCCGCCACGCTGGGCGCGGCGGGCCGACTGTGCGCCCGTGTCACCACCGGTGAAAACGACGCGGTGGTGGAGGGGCTGGCCGCTTTCTGCCGGTTGATGCCCCCGTGGACTGCTGTGAGAGCGGCAGCACCCTGCGCTTCCTCATCCCACTGGCCGGCCTGACCGGGCAGGAAGTGACTTTTACAGGCCGTGGGCGGCTGATGGAGCGGCCCCAGTCGGTCTACAAAACGCTGTATCAGCAGCAGGGCCTGCGTTTTGAGCAGGACGCGGACCGCCTGACCGTGGAAGGTGCCCTGACACCGGGCGAATACGAGCTGGCGGGCAACGTGTCCAGCCAGTTCATCAGCGGGCTGCTGTTTGCCCTGCCCCTGCTGGGCGGCACCAGCACCCTGCACCTCATCCCGCCTGTGGAGAGCCGGAGCTACATCGATATGACCCGCGCGGTGCAGCACGCCTTTGGCGTGGAGAGCCGCTGGTTGGATGAGAATATGCTGGAAATCCCCGGCGGGCAGCACTATCTTCCCTGTGATTACACCGTGGAGGGCGATTACAGTCAGGCGGCTTTTCCTGCCGTGCTGGGCGCTGTGACCGGCGGGGTGGCCATCACCGGCCTGTCTGAAGAGACCTTGCAGGGCGATGCGGCCATTCTGGAGATCCTCCGGCGGTGCGGTGCAAGATTCACCCGCACCGGGCAGGGCGTGGTGTTTGAAAAGGCCCCGCTCCACGGAACGGACATCGACCTTGCCGACTGCCCCGATCTTGGCCCCGTGCTGATGGTGCTGGGCCTGCTGTGTGAGGGAACCACGGTCATCCGCAACGCCGAGCGTCTCCGCATCAAGGAGAGCGACCGCATTGAGGCCATGGAGACCGAGCTGCGGGCCTGCGGCGGTCAGCTGGAGAGCGAGGGCGGCACCATTACCATCCATGGCTGTGCCGGAGCGCTCCATGCCCCGGAGCGGCCGCTTTCCGGCCACAACGACCACCGCGTGGTGATGAGCCTTGCGGTGCTGGCGCTGGCCGCCGGGCTGGCTCTGCCCATCAGCGGGGCCGAGGCCATTGCCAAGAGCTGGCCGGATTTTCTGGAAGCCATCAAGCCTTTGGGCGCGGAGGTGGAACATGTTGGATAAATCAAAGCGTTATCTCATTGTGGGCCTGGGCCTGCTGGGCGGCAAGTACGCCTTGGAGCTGAGCAGGGCCGGGTTCCATGTGGACGGCATCAACCGCAGCGAGGGCCATCTGCAGTATGCCCTCGACCACGGCTATATCGCCAGCGGAAAGACCCACGATTTTGAGGATCTGGTGCGTCAGGCCGACCATATCATCTTCGGCTTGTACCCCACGGCCCTGATCGAGTGGTTCCGGACCTACGGCCACCTGCTGAAGGAGGGCTGCATCTTTACCGATGTGTCGGGCGTAAAGACCGGTCTGGTGGAGCCCATTCAGGCTATGTGCAGGCCGGGCGTGGAGTTCATTGCCAGCCACCCCATGGCGGGCCGTGAGACTTCCAGCGTGGAGCACGCCGCCGAGGTGAATTTTGCCCCGGCCAACTTCATTGTGACCCCCACGGAAAAGAACACCCCGGAGGCCGTTCAGTGGGCCAGGGAACTGGCCGAGGTGCTGGGCTTCAAGCATATCTGCACCCTGACCGTGCAGGAGCATGACAGGATGATCGGCTATGTCAGCCAGCTCTGCCATGCCATCGCCGTCAGCCTGATGTGCGCCAACGACAATACCTCGCTGTGCGAGTACACCGGCGATTCTTTCCGGGACCTGACCCGCATTGCACGCATCAACGATAAGATGTGGGCGGAGCTGTTCCTCTGGAACAAGGAAAACCTCATCTCCGAGATCGACCAGTTCAGCGGGGCGCTGAACGAGATGCGCAACGCCCTTGTGGCCGATGACCGGGAAAAGCTGGAGGAGATGTTCCGCCTGTCCACCCGGCGCCGCGCGGCGTTTGATAAGAAAGCGCCGTAACCTTTTCAGCACACGGCACTGCTGCTTTTTTTCCAGCTCCCCTGCCAGGGGAGCTGGTGAGCAAAGCGAGACTGAGAGGTTTGGCACAACACGAAAAATGAGGTGTACCGAATGCCCAAACAGGAAGGCCAGAAATCCAAGCTGCTGGCGCTATTGCGCATTTTTGAGCAGCAGACCGATGAAAACCACCTGCTGAACGTGCCGCAGCTGGTGGAGCTGCTGGAGGCGCAGGGCATCCGCTGTGAGCGCAAGAGCGTGTACAGCGATATTGAGGCACTGGGTGCGCTGGGCTATGACATCAAGCTGCGCCGGGGCCGGGGCGGCGGGTATTTCCTTGCCAGCCGCACCTTTGATCTGGCGGAGCTCAAGCTGCTGGTGGATGCCGTGCAGGCAAGCCGGGTGGTGTCCGGCACCACGAGCAGGCGGCTGATCCACAAACTGGAAAAGCTCTGCTCCAACTACGAGGGCAGCCAGCTGCAGCGTCAGGTCTATGTGGAGGGCCGCCCCAAGACCGACAGCAAGAGCCTGCTGTACAGCATCGATGCCCTGCATGAGGCCATCAACAACGGTAAAATGGTGGAGTTCCTCTACAGAAAAGCCGACAGCCGCGAGAAAGAGAAAAGGATCGTCAGCCCGTGGCAGCTGGCCTGGGAGAACGGGTGCTACTACCTCATTGCCTTTGCCGATGAAAAGGGCATCCGCCATTATCGGGTGGACAAGATGAGCGGGGTACGGGTGCTGGATGCGCCCCGGCGGGGTCAGGAGCAGTTTGCGGATCTTGACCTGCCTGCCTATCTGCGCAAGCACTTTGGAATGTACGGCGGGCCGGAGCATCGCGTTACCCTGCGGTGCACCGCGGATCTGGAAGGTGCCATGCGGGAGCGCTTTGGCGCAACGCCCATGTTCCTGCCGGAAGAGGATGGGTCTTTCCACTTCGATGTTCCCATCTGCGTCAGCGACCAGTTCTACGGCTGGGTCTGCGGCTTTGGCGGCAAGATAGAAGTGGTCGCCCCGCGGAAGTGCGGCAGGGAATGCGGAAGGTGGCCGCCCGGTTGGCAGAACAGCATCAATAACAAAAAGGACTGCGAAAGCAGTCCTTTTTGCGTGTTTACGGCTCCTTCAATTCCAGATCACTGGGCAGGATCAGATCCAGCGCGGCGGCAGGTTCAGCCACAAGGCGGCGGCTCTGGTGGAAGATGGCCTTTTCCAGTGTGTTGCGGGCAAGGCGGCCATTGCCGGCGGTGCGGGCATCGGCAGCCTGCCAGCGGGCATAATAGCCCAGCAGGGGCTCGGTGCAGCTTTCGGCCAGACGGTACCCCTTGTTCCTTGCCTGAACATGGGTGATCTGCAGCAGCTCTTCAGCGGTGTAGTCCGGGAACTCGATCTTGTTGGGGAAACGGCTGGCAAGGCCGCTGTTGGCGGTGAGGAAGGTCTCCATCTCCTTGGTGTAACCCGCCAGAATGACCACCAGCTCGTCCCGGTGATCCTCCATTCCCTTTACAAGAGTGTCGATGGCTTCCAGCCCGAAGCTGTCCTGTTCACCCCGGTAGAGGCTGTATGCTTCGTCAATGAAGAGCACACCGCCCAGTGCGCTCTCGATGACGCTGTTGGTCAGGGGAGCGGTGTGGCCGGTGTAGCGACCCACCAGGTCGGCACGGGTCACCTCCACCAGCTGCCCGCCCTTGAGGGCACCGATGGCTTTCAGGTATTTCGCCACCAGCCGGGCAATGGTGGTCTTGCCGGTGCCGGGGTTTCCGGTGAAGATCATGTGCATGGACAGGCTGGCCGTTTTCAGCCCGGCAGCGGCCCGGCGCTGCTGCACCTGCAGGTTGTCGGCCAGACCGAACACATATTCTTTTACGGGAGCAAGGCCCACCAGCTCGTTGATCTCGGCCCGGATGGCATCCAGTGCGCCGGTATAGGCCGCAGGCAGCAGGTCAAAGAGCGGTTCCTCCGGGCCATCGTTCAGCCGGAACAGCAGCCCTTCCGGACGGGCGGTCAGGGCCGCCGTGCCGGACAGGGTCTTGTCCGTGCGCAGGCAGTATTCGCTCAGGGCACGGAAGATGCGGTCACAGCATTCGGCCAGCCCGGCGGACCCTTCTGCGCGGTGCACTGGGCCGCGACATAGTCCCGCACGTCGGCCCCGGCGGAAAGGGTCAGCCCCAGCCGGGTGCGGATCTTCTGGGCCAGCGCGTTGAGCTGCTGTGCGGCAAGGGCGGCCAGATCCTCCCGGGTGTAGGAGGCCGTTTCGCAGACATCCCCCAGCGCCGACACCAGCGCCGCACCGAATTTGTCCGCCAGTGCCTCCCGGCCCTTGTGGGAGTAGAAGATGAGGTATTTGCCGCAGGGGTCGATGCGGCTGACGGCTCCCGGGGCCAGCGCCGTGCCTGCATCCACAAGGATGCCCTCTTTGTTCACGAGATACCGGCTGGACAGGGGGGCACTGCCCTTGACGGCCAGATCAGACAGGGTCTTCAGAAAGCCGGGATAGCAGCTCTCGTAGTGTTCAAAGGCAAGGATCTCCCCGGGCGCGTGCAGGGCGGCGTAGAGGTCCTGCAGGAAGAGCTTCTCGGCTCCGGAATTGGGGTAAAGGGCCAGATCCAGCGTGGCGATCCTGTCGCTCTGCAAAAGACCCCGGGCCGCCATGCAGCGGGCAGTTTCTTCCAGCGCGAAATGCCGGCCTGTGCCTGCCCCGCCTGTGAGTAGGATGACGTTGCGGGCGGCGGGGGCCTCGGTGCCCAGCACAAAGGGGCGGCGCATGGCCCGCACCACGCTGTCCACAAAAGCATCCTGCCCCAGCACCGTCTGCCTGACCTCGGCGGCAAGGCCTTCAAAGCTGCCCAGGTGCTCCGGCTTCACGTCGGTGGTGCCCCTGGCCAGCAGGCCTTCGTCCTCCATGTCCCGCAGCATCTGGCGGCTGCTTTCCAGCGCGGCGGTGGTGGCATCGCTCTGGGTTTTGAGCTGGGCGTTCTGCTGCTTCAACAGCTCGTCCAGCCGTTTCTGCTGTTCCAGAAGCGCCGCGTTCAGGTCAGGCAGGGCGGCGCTGCCGCCTGTTTTGGGTGCAGAAGTGCCGGGGGCGGCCTTGAATCTGCCCCCCGGGCCGAACACGCCGTTCATCAGACTTTCCCAATCATCGGTTGTATGCCATAAAAGTCCCCTCCGTGCAGTGTTTTTTTCTTTTCAGTATAGTGGAGTCTGGTACGTTTTTGCAAGGAAAGGGTTGAAATAAAGGACAAAGTTCGTTACACTATTGTCAAACGAAAGGATGAATTGCCATGGAGCCAAGAACACCTGCTGAATGGAAGACGCTGTTTGAGAGCGAAGCCTTTGCCCGCCAGACGGAATATTACGGCCCGCTGGGGGTGGAGTATACCCCCGCCGGGACGCACCTGCGCCTGTGGGCTCCCACGGCAAAACAGGCAGCAGTGAACCTGTACCGCCGGGGCACCGGCGGGGCCTGTGTGGGCACCCTGCCCCTGCAGCAGCAGGACAAGGGTGTGTGGAGCGTCTATCTGCCCGGCGACCAGCACGGGAAATACTACGATTTCACCCTTACCACCCCGTTTGGCACCTGCAATGCAGCGGACCCTTACGCCCGCTCGGCCGGGGTGAACGGGGTGCGCAGCATGATCTTTGATCCGGCCCGGGTGGACCCGCAGGGCTGGGAGCGGGATGTGCGGCCGGTGATCCCGCCGGCCCGCCGCAGCGTGTGGGAGGTCGGCGTCCGGGATTTCTCGCAGGACCCGGCCAGCGGCGTGCACACAGCCTGGCGAGGCAAATTCCTGGCCTTTACCCAGCAGGGCACGACCCTGAGCAGCGACGGCATCCACCCCACCTGCCTGAATTACCTCAAGCGGCTGGGGGTGAGCTATGTCCAGCTCATGCCCATCTTCGATTTTGGCAGCGTGGATGAGAGCCGCCCCCTGACCCGGCAGTATAACTGGGGCTACGACCCCACCAACTTCAATGTGCCCGAGGGCAGCTACTCCACCGACCCCACCCGGGGGGAGGTGCGGGTGCGGGAGTGCAAGCAGATGATCGCGGCCCTCCATGCGGCGGGCATCGGCGTTGTAATGGACGTGGTGTATAACCACATGTATCGTTCCGATAATGTGCTGAACCGGGCGGTGCCCCTCTACTACTTCCGTCAGAACGACGACGGCTCCCTCTCCAACGGCAGCGGCTGCGGCAACGAGTTTGCCTCCGAGCGGCCCATGGCCCGGCGCTATCTCATTGATTCGGTGCTCTACTGGGCACGGGAATATCACATCGACGGCTTCCGCTTCGACCTCATGGGTCTCTATGACGTGGACACCATGAACGAACTGCGGGCCACGCTGGACGCTCTTCCGGGCGGCAGAAGCATCCTGATGTACGGTGAGCCGTGGCAGGGCGGCGGGAGCCAGCTCCACCGGTACGAGGCCAACAAGGCGAACCTCGCCATGCTGTCCGAGCGCATCGGCATCTTCTGCGACAACACCCGCGACGTCATCAAGGGCGGCTGTTTTGACGCCCGGGAGCCGGGTTACGTCGAGGGCAGGCCGGGCAGCTTCTGGGACGTCGGCGGGGCCGTGGCCGCGTGGTGCCGCAGCGACAAACTGCCCGCTCATTCGCCCTCCCAAATCGTCAGCTATGTCTCTGCCCACGACAATTTCACTCTCTGGGACAAGCTGATGCTCGTCCGGTACGCCCGTCCCGAGTACACTGCCGCCGACTCGGCGGCGCTGGCCCAGAACCGGCTGGCGGCGGGCATCTACCTGACCAGCATGGGCCTGCCTTCTGGCAGGCGGGCGAGGAGTTTGCCCGCACCAAGAAGGGGCAGGGCAACAGCTACCGCTCCAGCCCGGCCCTCAACCGGCTGGACTGGCACCGGGCCGAACAGTTCCACAGCCTTGTGGATTACTACCGCGGGCTCATTGGTCTGCGGGCGGCGTTGCCCCCGGCTGGGCGCGCTGGACAAGGCCAGCCCTGCCGCCATCGAGTTCTTCCAGCTGGAACAGCCTCTTGTGGGCTGGCGGCTCCCCGCCCAGTGGGGCGACGGCGCAGCGTGGAGCGCCCTGTGCGTCTACTATAACCCCACCGAGACGGCGCAGGTCGTCACCCTGCCCGGCGGCAGCTGGAAGCTGCTGAGCGACGGCATCTCCTCCAGCCTGTGGCGGGGCAGCAGCCGCATCTGCACCGGCCAGACCGTTCTCCTGCCCCTGAGCGCCACCGTGTTCGGGCAGGTATAAAAATCCCCTGACCAGTTCACGCCGGTCAGGGGATTTTTGATTTATGGATCAGGAAAAAGATTTGGGAGGATCAGGAGTTTTTCTGTGCCTGCTGGGTCTGGGCGTTCTTTTCGCCCAGAGTCAGGCTGACGGTCTGCATCTGGCCTTCCCGGGCCACGGTGATGGAAAGGGTATCACCGGCGGCATGCTGCTGGATCAGGGTGCCAAGGTCGTCCTTCTGGGCGATCTCGGTGCCGTCGATGCTGACGATACGATCGCCGGTCTTGAGGCCGGCCTTATCGGCGGGGCCGCCCTGCACAACATCCACAACGTAAACGCCGTAGGCATTGACGTTGAGCTGTGCGGCGGTCTGGGCATCGGTCACAGCCAGATAGGTGATGCCCATGTAGGGGCGGCCGGAGACATAGCCGTTCTCCAGCAGATCCTGTGCCACCTTGATGGCATCGTTGATGGGGATGGCAAAGCCCAGACCCTCCGCATCGCTGGAGGAGGACTTTGCGTTGACCAGACCGATGAGCTCACCATTCATGTTGAACAGGCCGCCGCCGGAGTTGCCGGGGCTGACAGAGGCATCCATCTGGATCAGGGACATGGTGTTGGTGGAGCTGGTGCCCTGGATGGTCACGCTGCGGTTCAGGGCGCTGACGATGCCGCTGGTCACGGTGCCGCCCAGCTCACCCAGCGGGTTGCCCACGGCCAGCACGCTCTCGCCCACGGCAAGGCTGTCGCTGTTGCCAACGGTGGCGGGGGTCAGGTCGGTGGCATCGATCTTGAGGACAGCCACATCGCTGGTGTCATCCTCGCCCACCACGGTGGCGGGGTAATCGGTATCGCCGATGGTCACGGTGATGTTGGATGCGCCGGACACAACGTGCGCACAGGTCAGGATATAGCCGTCGGAGCTGATCACGACACCGCTGCCTGCGCCGCTCTCCACCTGGCTCTGGCCGTACCAGGACCACTGGGAGTAGACCACCTGCTCGGTGGTGATGACCACAACGCTGGGGCTGACCATCTCAGAGACCTGAGCGGTGGTCATGCCGGAAGCGGTGTTCACTGCGGAGGCAGAGCCGGAATCACTGCTGGACGTGGAGGAAGGTGCCGCTTGCTGGATGACTACCTTGCCGCCTGTGTTGCCCACCCGGGCCCCCACAAAGCCGCCGACAAAGCCCATGGCTGCTGCCAGCACCAGTGCGACTGCGCTGCGGGCGATATTGCCGTTTTTCCGGCGGCGCTTTTTGGGAGGCTGCTTGGGGCTTCCCTGTGCGGCCTGATACCGGGGGCCTTCCGGGGGCGGCACTGCGCCGCCATCGCTGCCGCTGTTCGGCTCGGCCTGGGGGGCAGCCTGTGCGGCCTCACCGTAGGTGCCTGCCGTGTTGGCGGTGTTCATGCCGGAGGAGCCGACGTTGGGGTAGCCGGTCTCGCCGGTCTGGCTATGTTCAGAGGAATAATCGTATTCCCACTTGTTCTCGTTATCCATACTGGTTACTTCCTTTCTCAAAGGGAATGGTTCGGAGGGGGCGCTTCTGCCGCACCTCCTTGGAACTGTTTCTATTGTATCCGGTAATTGTGAAAAGGAATCGCTGACCGGGTGAAGAATATGTGAAATAAGGTCGTAGCGGGAAGCCTTGACAGCGGCGCGGGGGCTTGGTATTTTAAGGGTGCAGCGCAGAAGCCGGCAACGTTGCGAAACCTCTCCGTCATCTTCGCTTTGTGAAACCTCTCAGTCGCGGGCGCTGCCGCAACAGCTCCCCTAATAGGGGAGCCCTTGGCAGAGGATTTGTTTTTCGCAATGATCGCTGGCGCTCCAAAACCAATGCCTGCCGCAGGGCAAACAGGAGCGAAGCGATGATGACGGAGAGGTTAGCCCAGCAGGGCAAGCTCGCGAAAGGAGCAAATTATGAAACTGGAAAAGACCACGGGCGGTTATGCCCTGTATAAAGAGAAAATCATCATTGGCACCTGCCAGGCCCGGCCCACGGAGCAGGGCGCGGACATCACTGCCCTGACCATTGTGCCGGAATGGCGGCGCAAGGGCTATGGCTCCTACCTGTTAAAAGAGGTATTGCGCAGCCTGGGCGGCTATGACAAAGAGAGCGCCACGGTGTTCACGGCTCCTCTGCCTGCCGATGCGGGGAGCTGGCCTTCTGGGCAAAGTTCGGTTTTGCGGCAGAGGGCAGCGGGCTGTGCCGCCGCCGCACCCCGACCTGACGGCCGTGAAGCTTGTGCAGGATTTCCTCGCCGCGCGGCTGGCTGACCCCAGGCTCTGCATCGATGCCACCTGCGGCAACGGGGGCGACACGGCTTTTCTCCGCCGCCTTGTGGGCAAAGAAGGCCGGGTGCTGGGCTTTGACATCCAGCCCGAAGCCATTGCCTCCACCCGGCAGAACCTTGCACGGAAAGGCCTTGCGGCAGAGCTTCACTGCGACAGCCACGCCAACCTCTTACAATATG
>ENA-OQET01001247-OQET01001247.1-human-gut-metagenome-genome-assembly--contig:-NODE-1247-length-11623-cov-2.285143_pt1 | contig 11623 bp, 15 predicted proteins | sample MGYA00242800_ERZ504645 | MGnify/ENA primary metagenome ERZ504645 (study PRJEB26092, sample SAMD00036308) | human gut metagenome | host: Homo sapiens | study: EMG produced TPA metagenomics assembly of... | reverse complement strand
CCACACAGATAATTTCAATCTCTCTCAGAGTCTGCTTCAGCAGGCTGTTTAATCCGTCTTTTAAGAATTCTGCCGCATTGTATACCGGAATTATCACCGAAACCGCAGGTATATCATTACTCATATCTATTCCCCTTTGATTAATGCAACATTTTTTTCAGCTTTCGCGGAACAAAGGTAATTGCTCTTCCAATTTTTAAAGATGAAGAATTTTCCATGTCATCTATTTTTTTCTGAAGCTTTGTCACCTTGTTTTCGCTTTTTTTCAATGCCTTCGCCAGTTCTGCTTCGTTTCCAAACCTGAGTAGTTCTTTTCGAAATGTTTCATCAAAAAAAGCATCCATATCATCTACTAATCGATTGATATCTGTCCATTCTTTTTCCGTAAAATATTTTTTGTCAAAAAGTCCCCTGTTCTTCGCCTCTGAAAGTTCTTTATGCATCCTCTCCAAAAAAGCATATTTGAATTCCATTGTAAGTCTGAACAGATTCCACCGATAAGATATATATTTCAAAGATATAACCGGTTTCTCCAGTTCTTCTTTTAGCTCCGGTCGTTTTTCAAGAAATTCTTCAATAGATTTAAATTCATCACAGATACAATATATTTTGGCAGCCGCTTTTACCGATGAATTTGCATTATCTGTGCGATAATGAAGGTAGGCATCACGAACCAGCAATGCTCTTTCCGCACTTGCCCATACTTTAAACGCAAACCCTGTATCCTGATAGGAAGCACCCGGTGTTTCCGCAAAAGATACATGATTTTCCAACAGCCATTCTCTCCGATAAATCCCGCTCCAGATACATGGTCTCACACGAAAGATTTCCGGATGTTCCACCGGTCTGAACACCCTATCATACAGATCATATTCTTTTAGCACTTCATAATATGTGCTCTGAGGTTCCGGCTGCGATACATAAGAATAATAGTTTGATTTCACAACATCTGCATGATTTTCTTTTGCTGCTTTATATAATTCATCAAACATATTAAGATCTGCAAAATCATCCGTTTCAATAATGCCTATATATTCTCCTGTCGCATTTTGAAGTCCAACATTCATACTATGTCCGTACCCCGAATTCGCTTTATGGATCACTTTGATACGATTGTCTTTCTGCGCATATTCATCCAGAATATTCCCTGTTGAATCTCTGGATCCATCATCTATGCAAATAATCTCTATGTCCTTTAAAGTCTGATTTACTACACTGTCCATGCATTCTTTTAAAAATTTTTCAACATTGCATGCCGGCATTAGTATGGATACTTTTGCCATCTTCCATTCCTCCTGATCTGTCATTATCTTGCACGAAGCTTTCGAATGATTGCTATGCCTGTACATTTTATTCCGTTTTTTCTCATATACCTGAATATCTTTTTCACCAAATACCCCGGTGTCGTTAATACCTGCAGCATTTTGCCCACACCGGATGGTTCTGTTATTCTCTTATAAAGATAAATATCATTTACGCAAAAAAACTCTTTCAGCCTTACAACAGAATACGTTTTACAAAGCATCTATCTGTATCTATTCTATTATGAAAGTCCGTTTTTTCCCCGATAAGTAAATCTTTTTTCAAAATCTGCATGGATACGGGCGGTAATATATCCTTATTCTTTTTCAGCTGATTTCGCATTTCTTTCCCTGTTATTACCTGCGCGTAAGAGCCGCATCTGTAAAATTCATCTGAAAGATTTTTATATCGTTTCGCGAGTTTTGTATTTTCATAAAAAACTGCCCCGGAAAACAGCAGAATATCCAGATGTTTCGTCTCACATATATTCCACAACTCTTCCAAAGCAAATGAAGTGAGCAAATCCCCACTATTCATAAAATACAGATATTTCCCCTCTGCTTTATTTAATACTTCGTCCCCGCGTGTTATCTGGCCGGGCTTTGTCTGATCGATTATCTCGATATCATTTACGATTGACTGCGCTGAAAGTGAATCCAGCGTTTCTTCCATATATTTATCTGTATCACCTGCAGAAATAATTACCGTAATTTTTTTCATAATCCTAATCTCATACACCATTTCGTTTTTTCAATATTTATAGCATACTTTGTTTACTATTTAATTGCAATCATTTCCATGATATTTTTTCAGTCCTCTGTCGAATAACTGCCCCAAATATTAATTTTCTGTCACAAACCCATAATTTTTACACCGGACAGCAATTTTGTGATAGGATAATTTTATTATGAAATGAAGGAGAAGATTGTGTTGAAACCGACAAATACCAATTACCTTTTTAAATTTTCCATTGTAACAGCTGTCTATAATGTAGCGCCTTACCTTTCCGAGGCAATTGACAGTATCCTTTCACAGGATATAGGTTTTCTCGAATCCGTGGAGCTTATTCTTGTCGATGACGGATCCACCGATGCTTCCGGAGCTATCTGCGATGAATATCAGCATAAATATCCGGAAAACATCGTCGTAATACACAAACCCAACGGTGGCGTTGCCAGCGCACGAAATGCAGGTATCGCTGTGGCCCGTGGAAGATACGTTAATTTCATGGATTCTGACGATAAACTGACTCCTGATACACTTTCTTCCGTCTATGACTTTTTTATTGAGCATGATAAAGAGGTGGATCTTGTTTCTGTTCCTATTTTTTACTTCGAACAAAAAAACGAACCACATCGCCTGAATTACAAATATGCTTCCGACAAAGCGCAGGTCATTGATCTGACCACGCATTATTCTTATGTACAGATGTCATCAGCATCTGCTTTTTTCAAAAGAGAAGCTCTGAACGATCATACATTCGATACCTCTCTTCGTTATGCAGAAGATTCCAAGGCGATCATGGAACTACTTTTAGAGAATCCCCAATATGGCATTGTCCCACAGGGGCGCTACCTGTATCGTGCCCGTACATCCATGAATTCTGCCCTGAACGGTTCCAAATCGCACAGAGAATGGTACATTGACTGCCTCAAGAACTACATATTCTGGGCATTGGATGAGGCGAAATCCCGTTTCGGAGCCATTCCGGATTATGTACAGTACAATGTCATGTACGATCTGCAGGGACGCTTCAAAGTTGATGAAATTCCAGAAACCGTATTGACGCCTCATGAAAAAACTATTTTTTTGAAAATGCTGTTCGATGCTGTTTTTCAGATTGACGACCACATCATTCTTGAGCAAAAAAATCTATCCATGGAACTGAAGGACTATATCATGAGCATAAAAAAAGCACCAGATTCCGGAACTTTGCAGTTTGACGACAAGAGCGAAGATGCCTGGTTTCAATATCCCGATCTGAGTACCGGTCACGCTTCATCTTATCAGCTTCGTCTGACTTCCATGGAACTTATGAAACATGATATCCTGCTGGAGGGTGCAGCTAAGATCTATCTGCGTTTTCCATATCCAGCCAATCTGTTTCTTCGAATCACAACCGGTCATACTACACATATGGTAAAATGCTGTTTCCGCGAAGATCCGGAACACGTTTTTCGTTTTAATGGACAGAAACTTGCTGTATTTCTGAAATTTACAGCAGTCATTCCATACGAAATGTTTTCTGGTATTACACATATCGAATTTTGCTGGGATTGCGATGGGCATACGATCTGTTATCACAGTTTACACCGTATGTCGGAATTTCCTCTTGCATATGGACAGCAAAAGCTTCTTCTGAACAAAAAATCCTATTATGCTACACTTTCTTCGCAGATGCTTACATTTGAAGAAGCCACTCCAGTATCAAAACTGAAAAATCATACACATTCTGTGCTTCGAAGGATTCGGAAGATTTGTTATTTAAAATAACATTCAAAATATTTTTCTTATTTTCCTGTTTTCTTTGTATTGCAATCTTTTTGCCAATATGGTAGCATTCAATTAAACAGAATTAATTTATATGCTATATGTTGTTATTTAAAATAACATTTTATGAAAGGTAAAAGATTCTCAATGAAAAAATTATCTATGACACGACTTGCCGAAACTTGTTTCCGGCAAGCGAAAAGAAAAATCCATGACTCAACAGGAGCTGGCTGATGCTACCGGCATCAATCGTTCTCTGTTATCCCGTCTGGAGAAAAAAGATTTTATTCCATCAATTCCACAACTGGAAAGTCTTGGAGAATGCCTTGGATTTGATCCGGATGAAGCATTTACTGAACAGTCCGCTTCCCGGTTGCCATCTCCTTCTCCTTTGAACATTGCTGTCGCAGGCACAGGTTATGTCGGTCTTTCCATTGCAACATTACTTGCACAGCACAATCATGTTACTGCTGTTGATATCATTCCTGAGAAAGTTGATCTGATCAACAAACGCAAATCTCCGATTCAGGACGAATATATCGAAAAATATCTTGCAGAAAAAGAGCTTGACCTGACAGCTACACTGGATGGCGAAGCTGCTTACACAAATGCTGACTATATAGTCATTGCGGCACCGACAAACTACGACAGTCAGAAAAACTATTTTGATACATCTGCCGTTGAAGCTGTGATCGAACTTGTCCTCAAAGTAAATCCACATGCGATCATGGTCATCAAATCCACGATTCCGGTCGGCTATACAGAATCTGTCAGAAAGAAATACAATACAGCAAATATCATTTTCAGTCCGGAATTTCTTCGTGAATCCAAAGCACTGTACGATAACCTGTATCCAAGCCGCATTATCGTTGCTACAGATCCGGATGATCCGAAACTGGTACAGGCGTCCCACAATTTTGCAGCTCTTCTCCAGGAAGGTGCTCTGAAAGAAAACATTGATACATTATTTATGGGATTTACTGAAGCAGAGGCTGTAAAACTGTTTGCAAACACCTACCTTGCACTTCGTGTTTCCTACTTTAACGAGCTGGATACTTACGCTGAAATGAAAGGTCTGAATACGCAGAACATTATTCAGGGTGTCTGCCTGGATCCTCGTATTGGAACACATTACAACAATCCTTCCTTCGGTTACGGTGGATACTGTCTTCCAAAAGATACCAAGCAGCTTCTCGCCAACTATAACGATGTTCCACAGAATATGATGAGTGCGATCGTTGAAAGTAATCGTACGCGTAAAGATTTCATTGCAGACCGTGTATTACAGAAAGCCGGTTATTACGGTTATGATGAAGAAAATACTTACAATTCTTCCATGGAAAAATCAGTCACTGTAGGCGTTTATCGTCTGACTATGAAATCCAACTCTGACAACTTCCGTCAGTCTTCTATTCAGGGAGTCATGAAGCGAATCAAAGCCAAGGGTGCTTCCGTGATCATCTATGAACCAACCCTGAAGGACGGATCTACCTTCTTTGGAAGCAAAGTTGTCAATGATCTTGATAAATTTAAAAATCTGAGCGACTGTATCATCGCAAACCGTTACAGTCAGATCCTGGATGATGTAAAAGATAAAGTATATACCCGAGATCTTTTCCAGAGAGATTAGAGATAAAAAAATCCCTTCCACTTACGTGGAGGGGATTTTTTGACTATAAACGTTTAATATTCTATACAAATATTAGAACTTGCCAGCGTCTGCAGCTTCCTGTACGGCTACTGCTACAGCAACTGTCATACCAACCATCGGGTTGTTACCAGCGCCGATCAGACCCATCATTTCTACGTGAGCCGGTACAGAAGAAGATCCTGCGAACTGAGCGTCAGAATGCATACGTCCAAGTGTATCAGTCATACCGTAGGAAGCAGGACCTGCTGCCATGTTGTCTGGATGAAGTGTACGTCCTGTACCACCACCGGATGCAACGGAGAAGTATTTCTTTCCTTTTTCGTTGCATTCTTTCTTGTAAGTACCTGCAACCGGATGCTGGAAACGAGTCGGGTTTGTGGAGTTACCTGTGATAGAAACGTCAACGCCTCTTTCCACATGATGGCAACACCTTCCGGAACGCTGTTAGCGCCGTAGCAGTTAACTTTTGCACGAAGTCCTTCAGAATAAGATTTACGGAATACTTCTTTAACTTCGTTCTTGTATGGATCATACTCTGTCTCTACATATGTAAATCCGTTGATACGGGAGATGATCTGAGCAGCGTCTTTTTCCAAGACCGTTCAGGATAACACGAAGAGGTTTTTTTACGAACTTTTGTTTGCTTTTTTCTGCGATACCGATAGCACCTTCAGCTGCTGCGAAGGACTCATGTCCAGCCAGGAAGCAGAAGCAGTCTGTTTCTTCTTCCAGAAGCATTTTACCAAGGTTACCATGTCCAAGACCTACTTTACGTGTATCAGCAACGGATCCAGGAATACAGAATGCCTGAAGTCCTTCACCGATAGCTGCTGCTGCGTCAGCTGCTCTTCTGCAGTCTTTTTTGATTGCGATAGCTGCACCTACGATGTATGCCCAGCAAGCGTTCTCGAAGCAGATCGGCTGGATGCCTTTGATCTGATCGTATACGTTAAGGCCTGCATCTTTAGTGATTTTCTCTGCTTCTTCGATAGAAGCGATTCCATAGCTGTTTAAAACTGAATTGATTTTGTCAATTCGTCTCTCATATGATTCAAATAAAGCCATTTACTTATCCTCCTGAAATTATAATCGGTATAATTATTCTTTACGTGGGTCGATGATCTTAACAGCATCTGCAACACGGCCGTACTGACCTTTTGCTTTTTCCCATGCTGTGTTCGGGTCATCACCTTTTTTGATGAAGTCAGTCATTTTGCCAAGGCTTACGAACTGATAACCGATAATTTCATTATCTTCGTCAAGAGCGATACCTGTAACATAGCCTTCTGCCATTTCCAGGTAACGAGGACCTTTTTTAAGTGTTCCGTACATTGTACCAACCTGAGAACGAAGTCCTTTACCAAGGTCTTCCAGACCAGCACCTACTGCAAGTCCGTCTTCAGAGAATGCAGACTGGGAACGTCCGTATACGATCTGAAGGAAAAGTTCTCTCATAGCTGTGTTGATAGCATCACAAACAAGGTCTGTATTCAGAGCTTCCATAACAGTCAGTCCTGGAAGAATCTCAGATGCCATAGCTGCGGAATGAGTCATACCTGAACATCCGATTGTCTCAACCAGTGCTTCCTGGATGATACCTTCTTTTACGTTCAGGGACAGCTTACAGGCACCCTGCTGAGGAGCACACCAGCCTACACCATGTGTGAAACCGGAAATGTCCTTCACTTCCTTAGCCTGAACCCATTTTGCTTCTTCCGGGATTGGAGCGGCGCCGTGATGGACACCCTGTGCAACTGGGCACATTTCTTCTACTTCGCGTGAATAAATCATGTTAAAACTCCTTTCAAGTATAGATTTACTTATGATGTTGTTAAAAGATAGACTAACAACCTGAATGTATTTTCTCACAAATCACTACCGTTAGTCCAGTCAAACTTATGTCAAAAATACGAACTTTTCTATATGGATATCATATAATTGCCGTTCTTGTATAAATGTGATAAAATTCATTAAAAAACAAGGAGAAAATTCTATGTCTGACAAACTCCCTCCAAGCATTTTTCCGGCACGCTTTCAGATTCTAAGTGGCAGCATGCTGAAATTGCTTGCCTGTATTGCCATGCTGATTGATCATACAGGTGCAATCATACTCAGCCACTATCCGCCGGCTCTCACGGAGCTCTTTTATATCAATGGAAAAGGAATTACTTTCTATCGTATTGTCCGCGATATCGGACGATGTGCTTTTCCTATTTTCTGTTTCCTGATCGTCGAAGGATTCCTTCATACGCATGACCGCAGAAAATATGGCCGGAATCTGCTGCTGTTTGCGCTAATTTCCGAAATTCCGTGGAATTTTATGTTTGCAAACACCTGGCATTATGCTGATAAACAGAATGTTTTTTTTCACTCTCTTTCTTGGATATCTTGCCTTCTGTGCTCTTGAATACTTCTGGGAAGCACCGTGGATGCAGCTTTTCTCTCTGCTTGCTCTCCTCGGTATCTCTATCCTGCTGCATGCAGATTACGGATGGCGTGGTTTCATCTTTCTCGTTCTGATGTATCTTCTCCGAAATGAGAAAGTATCCCAGGCGATCGTTGGAAGCTGCTGGCTGAGTTATGAATGGAAAGCCTGTTTTGCCTTTATTTCCATTAATATGTACAATGGAAAACGCGGCTTTATCCGAGGAAAAGCCGCGAAGTATTTCTTTTATTTATTCTATCCCGTACATATCACAATCCTTGTGATCATCCGGAATCTCCTTTTTTCTTTAAAGACTGTTTTGGCCGGCCTTAATTCTTTTTGATGATCTCGGCTGCGTTTTTGTAGATACTGTCTGCCGGAATGCAGCCTCTTACCGGTGAAAGCGGATATATATTCGTATTTCTGCCGATCACAGTTCCAGGGTTCAGCACAGAGCCACATCCAACTTCTACATGGTCACCAAGCATGGCACCAAATTTCTTCAGTCCTGTCTCTATCTTCTCATCACCATCTTTGACAACGACCAGTTTCTTGTCTGACTTAACGTTGGAGCAGATAGAACCTGCGCCCATGTGGGATTTGTATCCAAGAACAGCATCTCCTACATAGTTATAATGCGGAACCTGTACTTTATTAAAAAGGACTGCATTTTTGAGTTCTGTGGAATTTCCGACAACTGCTCCTTCTCCCACAATTACATTTCCACGGATAAATGCACAATGGCGGACTTCCACATCCTTACCGATAATAGCCGGCCCATTGATATAAGCAGTTGGAGCTATTTTGGCAGATTTTGCGATCCATACATTGCCATCCTTACACTCATACTCAGACGGATTGAGTGTCGGACCAAGTTTCATAATAAAATCACTGATTTCCGGGAGAACTTCCCACGGATATGTCTTTCCTTCAAACAACTCTGCAGCTATTGTTTCATTCAAATCCAGAAGATTTGCAACTGTAAAATCTTTTAACATGATTATGATTTTCCTCCTCGTCTGGAAGCCATTGGCTTCGATTTATAATTCGCAGCGGCTGCATCGAAAAAACTGCCGCAGTGCATACTGATAATTACTCTGTTCCACCTGAGCGGTACGCACACGCACAAAATGTTCCAGTTTGTCCATGTACTCCTGTGAAGTAATACTTCCCTCTGCCACATATGTAAGGCCCTTTTCCCAGCTTGCTGTCAGTTCAGGATTCAGAAGCTGACGAATCGAACAGTTTACAACATCAAATATCATCTCTCCAAGAAGCGTTGGTGTGATTACCTGTGTCTTTTTATTTAACGACAAGTATTTGATAGAAACAAGTTTCTTAAGAATCTCTGCCCTTGTTGCACTGGTTCCGATTCCGCTTCCCTTGATCTGTGCTCTCAGTTCCTCATCTTCGATCAGCTGCCCTGCATTTTCCATTGCCAGAATCATAGAACCTGAATTATACCGTTTCGGCGGAGACGTTTCTCCCTCTTTAATGTTCAGAGCATCTACGGTCAGTATATCATTCTTTTTCAGTCGCTGCAACGCATTCAAAAGCTGCACGTCACAGGATACCTCCTCACTGTCTTCTTTGCCGGACTCCTGTGATCTGTCTGCTGCTGATTTTCTGGCAAAAGAGTTCGTCGCATATTTCAGATATCCTTCTACCTGCAGCACCTTAAAAATCCGGAAAAACGAACTTTTCTTTCTGCATCTCTGTCACCAGACTGACTTTCTGATAAACTGCCGGCGGACAGAAGATACAGAGGAAAACGTCGCACGATCGTCTCATAAACTCTCTGTGATGTCTGAGAAAGACTGTTCAGAACATTTAATCCCTGGCCTGTCGGGATGATCGCATAATGATCTGTAATCTGCTTATCATTGACATATCTGGTTTTTGCAATCGTCTTATAAGAACCCATCTGCAGAATTTCTTCTGCCGCATTGTCGATCATCGGATAACGTCTAAGCCCTGAAATATTTTTGTAAATTTCCTTTGCAACAGCTGTAGACAGTACACGGGCATCGGTTCGTGGATAAGTCACCAGTTTTTTCTCATACAGTTCCTGTGTAATACGAAGTGTCTCGTCCGGACTGATCTTGAACAGTTTGGAGCAGACATTCTGAAGCTCTGCCAGGTTAAATAAAAGTGGCGGACTTTTTGTTTCCTTTTTTGCGTTCCACCTTTTCTACGCGGCAGGACAAGGGTTGTTCCGACTCCAACATCCGAATCAGTTCCTCGGCATGTTTCTTTTCTTTGAAGCCATTCTCCTTATAAAGGTACGGCGACTGGAAATATCTGCTTCCTTCTACTGCTCTCCATTCTCCATCAAAGTGTTCTCCTTCCAGTGCAATACTGGAAAGGACACGGTAAAACGGGGTTTTTACAAAAGATCGGATCTCCCGTTCGCGACGCACAACCATTCCAAGCACACATGTCATGACTCTGCCTACGGAGATTGCCTGATATTTACTGTTCAGGTAATTAGAAACACTGTTGCCATAACGCAAAGTCAGGACTCTGGAAAAATTGATTCCCATCAGATAATCTTCCTTTGCCCGCAAATAGGCAGAATCTGCCAGATTGTCATAGACTGACAGTTCTTTTGCCTCGCGGATTCCTCTAAGGATTTCTTCCTCTGTCTGGGAATCGATCCATACTCTACGCTGCTCTTTATCTTTCACACCCGCCATCTGTGCCACCAGACGATAGATATATTCTCCCTCACGCCCGGAGTCGGTACACACATAAATCGTCTCTACATCCGGACGGTTCAGAAGCCCCTTAACAATGTTAAACTGTTTCTGAACTCCCGGAATCACTTCATATTTAAATTCATGCGGCAAAAAAGGCAGGGTATCTAAACTCCACCTTTTGTACTTGATATCGTATTTCTCAGGATAGCTCATAGTGACCAGATGCCCTACGCACCAGGTCACTACGGAATCTTCTGATTCCAGATAGCCATCCCTTCTCTGTCCGTTAATTTTTAACGCCTTAGCAAATTCCTGAGCAACACTTGGTTTCTCAGCTATGTATAAGGATTTACCCATATTACTTATCTGCACTCATCTTTCTGAGAGGCCATGCAAGTAAAACTGCACCACCTACCATATTTCCTAAAGTGACGATCACCATGCTCTTGAGCATTGCCCCAATGGAAAGTCCCGGCACAAGGCAGGCTGCTGTAACAAAAATACCCATATTGGCCACGCAGTGCTCAAATCCGCTGACAACGAATCCGGAAATGCACATAACGATCATCAAAAATTTTCGCTGCTTCACTTTTCAGTTTGATGCCACAAAGAACCCCTAAGCATACAAAGAAATTACATAAAACTGCCCGGAAAAACATCTGACCGGCCGGAACCGCAAGCTTGTTTCCGATAAATCCGGCAAAATAATCTCCTGTTCCGGATGCCCCCCAGCCCACACAAAAATCAGGGAAAGAATCAGACATCCGACAAAATTTCCAATGTAGCTGATCAGCCATACCTTGCCGGCTTCGCCCCAGCTTACCTTTTTGTCGTAAGCTCCAAATGCCATAACAAGATTGTTTCCGGTAAACAATTCACCGCCTACCAGTGAGATCAGAAGAACTGCAATTGAGAACACCAGTGCCCCGAGGAATTTCCCCCACGCCGGTTCCTCAGCACCTGAAAAACGTTCCCGACCACATTGGAAAGATCATGGCAACTACAATAAAAAAGCCCGCCATGATTCGCCCGCACAAAATACTTGAAGAAATTATT